>Ga0209657_1001527_pt1 | contig 13904 bp, 24 predicted proteins | sample SaaInlV_100m_DNA_FD_184650 | JGI IMG/M metagenome (GOLD analysis project Ga0209657, IMG submission 184650) | Marine microbial communities from expanding oxygen minimum zones in the Saanich Inlet - SI037_S3LV_100m_DNA (SPAdes) (version 2) | ecosystem: Environmental > Aquatic > Marine > Intertidal... | reverse complement strand
TAAAGTCAGATAATTCTTGTGTCATATCTACTCCTTCTAATGGTTGAGTATCTGGTAAATCTTTAAGAATTTTTAAAAATTCTTTTAAAAAATCATTTTCGATAGTATCATCAACAATAGCAGAAACATCATCATCAATATTTAAGGCATCTAAAGCAGTATTCGTTTTTTTTCCATCCGGCATTTTATAAATATTTAAAAAGAATTCCCCAACTGATTTTAGTGTAGCGGCACCGGGAACAAGATCAACTAACATATTTACACCTATATCTTTTAATTGATCTGTTGCAATCCCTTTCTGTTTTGCTCTAACTGCGGATTGTAATGAATTTCTTAAATCACCAACGGTTAACATCTCTTCTGTTTCAGATAAAATATTAGTTCGCCAGCTTTCCATTATAAGTTTCATTTCTTTGGACATTTATTTAAATCCTCTCAATACCCTAACTAGTAAAACGGGAGGTAAAAACCTCCCGAAATTCATTACTTCTTGTTTGACTGGATCATAAATTCAAACATTTGAGCCATTTCTTTCATTTTATCTGATTGCCATCCCATTGTACAAACAGAAGCAAGTTCATCGATATCAACTCCTTGCCCTGCTGCTTCTTTTGAGAGATAAAAAAGCTCTTTCATAATATCAGCGAGCTTTCCTGTTTCATCATTTTTTATTTTTTCAAAAAGATCATCCATTATATTAATTCTCCATCAATTTTCATTTTTCCCCATCGAATTTTATTCACCAACTCCGAGGAAGATTGAATTTTCGAGCCGCCTAAATTCCACAGCATTTCAATTCCCAATTCATCGCAAACATCCATTTCGGGGGTATTGTCTAGCCTTCTATCTCCGCCATTGGCGAAGGCATCTGGTTTATGTCTTCGCAATGCCTCACACACAGTTCCGTCTCCATCATCAACATTTGTCACTTGGACAACACCTTTGAATTGAGACATAATATAAGCCTTTTCGGCCCATGGCATAAAAGCAAAGCCTTTCTTTCGTTCTAGCCATTCATCAGAATTAATAATTACTAAAACATCGCCAATCTTAGCACATTCTTCAATCATTTGCACATGACCTACATGTACTGGATCAAAGCCACCGGAGACAGCAATTAGTTTTCTTTTTTCGCTCATTTGTTTGCCTTGTAAAGATAAATATATGGAGACCACTCTTTTGGAATATTTTTGACAGAATAAAAGTCAATAAAAGTTGCCTTTGGTCTCCGAGGTTCTTTAAGTAGTTTCATTCCTGCTTCTTTTGGGGTTCGGGGACCCTTCTTAATATTGCATTTGTGGCAAGAACTTACTATATTGTCCCAAGTTTTTGGTCCCCCCCGAGACTTAGGTACTATGTGGTCTAAAGTCAAATCAAACCTAGAAATTGCCTTCATAGAGCAATATTGACAGGTATAATTATCTCTGTTATAAATATTCCTTCTGGTACAGGATAAAACGAATTCATGTTTTCGCACATAATTTTTGAGGACTATAACTGCTGGAAACATGCTATTTCCATGCGCCAACAAATCATAATCCTCAACCACATTTGCTCTTCCGCTTCTACACATACTAAAGGCTTTAAATGAAGTAATAATTTCTATTGGTCTCCATGAGGCGTCAAGTTTGAGCGAATAAAGCTTCATACTTTAACTAGTTTTGTTTTAACAGTTTCCCTGCTGCCGAGTCCGGCCCTATCTTGGAAGTTGCGATTTCATCAAGAGAGAAACTATCAATAAATGATTTAAGTTCTCCAAATGCTCTCTTATAATCTGGTTCCATAATAACTTCAGTCTTTCCGCCATGACCATGAATGGCATGAACTTCGCCAATGTTATCATAAATTGTGACTGAAGGATGATCTGAGAGCCAAGTTACAGCAACTCTTCCATTATCAAAAATGAACCCCTGTGCTACTCGGCCTGTGCCCGAAATTCCTGATTCATCTTCTGCTCTATTTAAATAAAAAACTTTCATTGTATTACCTCGCTGAGACGATATAAATGGGGAAATTGGCTCCTTGAGATCCATTAATATTAAATTCGTAGTACTCAATTGCATCCTCAATAGACATCTCTTCTTTGGTAATTAGAATGTCAATAACCCTATCTTCATCATAAATAAAACGATCCCTTGAAGGATCATAGCCCAAAATGGCAATATCATAAAATTCTCTTGGCTCCATTTGTAGCGCACAAGACCACTCTGGAATTTGTATTTTAGATCCACTCAAAATCATCACCACTGTCCTCCTCTGATTCTTCTAAATTATTTATTTCTTCTTGTTTTTCAAATAAATATGCTTTTTCTGATATAAATTCTAGCATTAAAACAATTGCGGCAAAGGCACTTTCGTTCGCGGTTGGTATTATTCTTAATATACCATCTTTTATAAAAATATTACAAATTGTATCACCGGCTGCTGTGTCTATCAAAAGAGTATCTATATCTAATGTTGCTAGCATATCATCAGAATTATCATTATAATAATTTTCCATTTGAAGAAGATATTCACTTGAATCTTCTTCTGATATATTAACTTCTATTCCATATAATATTAAATTTTCTATTGATTTCATTATTAAATCTGTTGCAGACATTTTGTTCCCTTAAGTGAATGACTATAAATACTTTTTATTTTGTTTTATAAATTCTTTTAAATTTTCCATTTCTATAGAATTTATTTTTAGGGGGTTTCCAATATTATTAGTTAAAACACTCGTAGGGGTACCTTTCATGAGATTATCTGCCAAATTACTAATTTCTTTCCATTTTTCATTATAAACTATAATTCCATAAACTAAGCCAACAACACTTTTCGCATCTTCTGTATTTATATTTTCAATATCGCCTAGAGTTTCAGGGTCCATAAACAAAACCAAATTTCCACCGAGAGATCTTATAATAATATAGTCCAAATCGCCAAAGGAAATTGTTATTTCTAGATAGTCAGTTGATCTGGCATAATAATCATTTTCTGCAATATTGATGAAAGATTCTAGCTCTTCGAAATAAAAACCAAGCGTATTATCATTGGTTAGTGCCGTATCCGGTATTAGAATCCCATTAACTAGGAACTCCATCAACTCGTCGCGGCTATATTTTTTTAATTGCATTTAAAATAAATCCTGTTAAAATTCTTGTCTCATCGGGGCCTTCTGTGGTAAAGGATCTTTCTTTTGGTTTCAATAAATCATAAAGTTCTTTATCGTTTCCATTTTCTCCACAACGATCTCCTATAAACCAGTGTGTATAGTCTGGGAAATGCTGGAGGCAAAATGTTTTATCCCATCCTGTGGGGAAAATATCAAAGGATGTGTCTCCGCCAAGCTTTATTGTAAGCCCATTAATCCTAAGCAGTTCCACATAATGTATAAGCCGTTTTAGGAGACCCTCTCTTAAAGTGGGAGTAAAAGTCTTATCGTAGTCCACAAAGAATTGGCGATCTTCTGGTTGGGCATTACGCCCAATTGGACACCAGTTAATTGTGGAACCACGATAATCAATAAAATGTCCTGTAAGAGGAAACCTCTCGTTAGAGAAATTGGCTTGCTGTTGAATTAAAAGGAGCATAAGCTGTTGAAATTTATGGCGACCGAGTTGATCAACCATACTTTTTTCAGACAACAATTTATACTCCTCATAGTTATTGGATGGAGGATAATAATGCTTAGTTCCGTTGCAAGGAAGAAGATGTAACTTCTTTCTTAGTTTGGAATGATTCAACAATAAGCCAACCTGTTGTTTTAGATAATTATAGTCGCTACCAGTCACAATTCCGATCTCAGCAACTTCAGATAATTGTTCTAAAACTGGAACCATAGATTCCTCCAAGGGTTCTCTCGGAGGAGTCAGAGTTCCATCCATATCATACAGGACAATATGTTTCACTGCTTAAGGACCTTAAAGGCATAAGCAGCACCACGGAAGGCAGAGCGATGTATTTCAAAACCAACGCCATGGTTGTCTTCTCTTATCTTTAAAATAGCAGAGCCACATCGATCAATGATCTTCGAAATATCTGAGTTACAAGACCAGACATGAACTATTTCTTTATCTAATTTTGAGTCTGCTATTGTAGTTTCAGATTCGGGACCACCACCCTTACCTTTCCATCGTAGTTTAATTTCATTCAATTCTTTTTTAGTCATAATATCTCCTATATTTGTGTATATTAACCTTTAGTATATATAATATAACACATTAGAGTATTATTGTCAAGTCGTTTAGATCCTTTTTAATAAATATGTTTTATGTCTCGGAAGTTTAACTTCCTGAATACCGTTTATTACTGCTTCTCTAAAAAATAAAAAAAGATGAGTTCTATCTTGAGCAAAGCAGTAGCAATGCATACCTTCTTTAAAAATACCTTCATCTTGTTTTATTCTATAATAATGATTGACCATCCTAGTAATAACTAGAATGAATTAACGCTTAACGGTCTTTAACAACATCTTCATTTAAAAGCTTTCGCCAATTTTCAATTAATAATTTCACTTTTATTCTTCCTTCGGTTTCTTTTTCTCAATCCGACTTAAACAAGTCTCACTAAGTTGTGTAGTGAGTTGCGTTTTATAAACCTCAATTGCTGGTTGATCCCATTCAATATGAGAACAATACAATTCATAATCATCTTGGTCTTGTAGAAATAATTCTAATGCTTTAATATCTCTTTTGAGATCATCCATATCTTCGGCTTGAACCGGAGATGAAAATAATATCATAAACAAACCAGTATTTAACATTATTCCTTCTTCCTCGTCACCAACGACTCTATACGGCTTAGGGAGCCCTTCATATACTCGATGTCCTTCTCCATGCCGATTATCTGCTTGGAGTTGTCGTCGGACCCCATAATCTTTTTTTCAAGCACACTTATTGTATCCTCTGCATCTCCAAGATCATTCTGTAATTCGGCAACCTTAACATTTGTATTCCAGACCCAACCGGCCAATGGAATAACCAAGGCTGACATCAGAAGTGAAAGAACTTTCCACAAATCATCTTTTGTTAAATTAGACATTCCTATTAACTCCCTCTAATAGTTAGTATAAATAGGCTGTAGATTATCATTTATACTAGAAAGATATCTGCTATAACCGTTGCTATAAATACAAATAACAATATAGAAGTCAGTCCGAGAGTAAAGCGCAAGTCTCTTTGAGACTTTCTTACAGAAGCCCATCTTTTATTCTTTTTTTCTTCCCATCTTTCCGAAAAAGTTCGTTCATCTTCCTCTTCGGAAGCCTCACTATCAACATCATCTACAATACGAAGATGATTATGGTCTTCACCATCACAACAATCTTTCATTTTAAGCCCCTCTACAATACCGATACCACGGGCATCTCTTATTAAATAGATAAATTTTTGACTACTTTACTTTTCGAGACGCAAGGACAATCTTGCAGATATGTTCTAATCTCTCGATATGTTCAAAAGCAGTCCAAGGATCAGAACCAATAGCAGTGACACCATGTCCAGTTTGACCTACAATATCAAAGAAGTAAGCTCCCTCCCCATCAACAAGCAAACGAAGGGCAGTTTCATCTGCAAGTTCTTGTGTGAGGGGAGGATGAGCAGAAACATTCTTTCCAACTTTAGTATATCTATAGAGTTCTGGGAATGGTTTTACGATTTCTTTTAAGCAAAGACCAGCATGCATTGCTGCTACACAATAAGTTGGATGGAGATGTACCACAGCACGAGTTTTTTTGGTATTTCTCTGTATGTTCCAATGCATTTGAAGTTCACCGGAAGGATTTTTGCTTTGATCTAAAATAAGCACTCCTTCATGAATTTTCATTTTTAAAATATGTTCTGGGTGTATAATCGTTTTACGAACTCCGGAGGGAGTTATATACAATAGATTGCTATTTTTCCTCTTTAAAGAGATGTTTCCGTCTCTGGTGGTAATCCAGTTTCGCTTATATGCTTCACGCATAACATCACCCATTGCTGTTAGCATTTTGTTCCTCTATTAAATCTTTCCTAATATTAAATTTCTTAATTTTATTTAAGTATCTCGCTCGGTCAATTCCCAAAAATAATGCTGCCTCAACAGTTGTCTTGCATGCAGATGCTGCATAACGAATACATGCTTCTTCACAAATGCTTCTCATTGCTGAGAGGATGGGAAAACCATAGAGTCGATTATTAGCATGAGAAGAGGCAACCTCTAATTTTAAACCAATAAGTTCTTCTATAGTAAGACCATTCAGAAGTATTTCAAAATGATCATCTATCTTCTTTTCATTTTTTAATTTATTTCTAAGAGAGTAATAATAATTAGTACCTTTATATTCTCTTAATTTCTTTTTCCATATCATAATAATTCTTATATATATAATATATTAATATAATATCATAAAACATACTTGACAATATATCTTTAATATGTTATATTCTTAAATACCTTTAGCTTTTTCGTATTCTGGAGTCGTAGGTTCAAGTGTCCCAGACAATTCATCTTCGAACTTATCCAGATACAATTTCATATTTGTAATTAAATAATCAACAAACACTTTTTTATCCTTTGGATCCCGTAGGAGGTCATATGCATCTAAAATATACTGCTGCACTTTTTTGAATGAAGTGAAGGCCATGTTACGACCAGTAGCATCAAGCCCAGTGGCTTCTAAACCAGAAGCAAATTCTTCTTCTTCATCTGGTTCTTCGTCCCCTAATCCCGCATCAATTTTCTTTGCTGGGTCAGGGTCGTCTTCAATAGCAATATCAATTTCTGCTTCTAAAAGCTCATCTTCAAATTGCTCTTCTAATTCGTCATCTCTTTTACCATTAAAATCTGTATCATTTCCGGACCATCTTACTTCAGCCATATCATCGACTTCGGCCTCAAATTCTGGTTTGGGTGCGATATCAGTAACGCCATCATCTTCAGGCTGTGATAACATCATACCAGAGGCACCTTCTCCACCTTGGACAAATTTATCATTAACGAGAGAAGGAAGTAATGACTTCTTTATTGCATTCATAAAATGCGCTCTAAAAGATTCTCTTTGTTCCAATGAAGTTGTGAGACGCTTATAATCAGTACGGACGGTAGGGATCATTTTCTTAAGAAGGTCCTCAAGTACATTTATACCAGTTGATCTGTGAGGGTGAACATCGGAGATATCAGATTCTTTAAGAAGAGACCGGATTATTTGTCGTAACTGTTGTTCTTCATTAAGTTGTTTTTGCTTCTGTTCGTTGATATTGTTTTGAATTTTATTTCTTATATAAGAACGAAGTTTTTGTTCTGTAACCAATTCTTCTCTTTTAATCATTTTATTATCTTCCTCTTTCTTACCCACAGGTGATGAATAGCCTTGAACTGAGCCACCGCCTCCAGACGATAATTCAAATAATTGTTTAAGAGTTGTTATTTCGATTATTTTGCTCATTATTTTATCAATCTTGCGAATCTTCTTTTAATTGCTTCTTTTAATGTCTCTTCTTCAAGTTCAGTCTCTTCTTCAAGTTGAGGTCCTTTCTTAGAAGCTACATGTCTTTTCAATATCTGTTGATGTTCCGGATATGATCGTCTTATTTCTCTGTCCACCATTATTTTAATAGCAGCCTTCAGATCTTCTTCAGGAGTTCCTGCTCTATCAGCAGCTAACGCTCGTATGGCTTGCATCAAATCTTTTTCTACGCTTTCATCAAGTTCCATATCTTCTGAAATTGATTCCATACCTGCCAAATCAGCTAATTCACCACCGGGCTCACCTTTAGGGGCAAACTCCAATTCTTCTTCTTCTTCTTCTTTAATGATATCGCCCCCATTCTCGGCGACGAAGCCCTTGATTATTTGGTTATCTGAAAGAGTAAGGTTCTTTGGGTCTTTATCTTTAATATAAGTTTCAAGATCAATAATATAATTTCCTTCATCTCCCTGCGATGGTGAGATCTTTTTGCCGAGCCTTATTGCTCTATCAAGGGCGGTCTCTGGTTTTTTATACATGTATCCCTGTTCCGCCGCCTCTTCTGCACTTTGTGGGAGACGGCTTTGATCTGTATCAAACTCGCTTATTACAGATTCATCTTCGCCTTCTTCGAGTTTTTCATCGTGATCACCGCAATTTGATTCACCGAGTTTCTTCTCGTTATCACAATCAACATAATCACATTTTTCATCTTTATCATCACCATCATCAAAAGGTTTTGCACCCTCGGTGATAGTGTTTTTTCCAAAACCCCACTTACCAGAAAGTAGTGTGAATAATTCGTTGTTTTTCCATTCTTTTAAAGACATTTTGTTAGTTCTCCATTCATTATAAGTAGTTTTGTCTAATTTTAGTTTATCTTCGAAATCTCGAAAACATAAATTTCCTTTTTCATACGCTTCTCTTTCCATCTCACGCATGTGTTCATCTTTTTGAGCATAGCCTTCACCATGGTAATGGTTGCCCGATAAATCACCGCGAAGATTTTGAACATGATGTATCAGTTCATGAGATATAGATCTCATTATATCTTTTGGATGTCGTTCGTCAACATATATGTGAATTTCTTGTGATTCTGGATCATAATAAGCAGTTTTTCCTAAAGGATCTGAGGCATTTGAGGTATCCGAATTTAGAAATAAAGATGGTGGCTTTTCAAACCCGAAGCGATCTTGTGAGAATGATACAAGTGATTGTATCGTATCCTCAAAATCAGAGATATCGAGGTTAGAATTGTTGGTCAGTTGGCAAGCCATGCAATAATTAGTCTTTTAATAGGGTTAAAGTCATTAAGCTCATATTATAAAACTGAGAAGTTCTAGCTTCAAAAACTTTTGCATACCAGACTTCCCTAGAAGCCATATGTGCTTTATAAATGTCTGTTATAATACCTTGCATAATATTGGGTTCTATCTCGCCCGTTACTGAGTGACTTCTGTAGAGCTTCCACTCAACAAGATCTCCAATCTTAAAAATACTTCTAAAAGATTCACCAAAGGGTTTATTACTTATCTTCATCCAGTCGTTTAATCCATGCGCATATACCATTAACTAGCAAGTCGTTCCTTAAACTGGTCGCAATGGGCTCGGACCAAGGTCCAGATTTTAATGTTTTTATATCTTTCAAATAAAAAACATAGAAACTCCAATCCTTATTTGTTAAGCTAACGAACTTTCTATTCTTATTGGCAATCGATTTTTGTGTAGGCATAGGTCAAGAACTCTGGTCTTAATTCTTCGGTGTAATAAATAAACTCAACATAATTGCCTTCTGGGTCTTCACAATAAACGCCAACGGTTCCATCACGATGCTCAACCCGTGTTCCTTCTTTTGGTAAATCATTTATTGAATCAACGAGGATACCTATATGATTATAAGGATATTTATTCTTATCTATAATAGCTATTGTAGAATTATTAGCTGACAAACGAATATAATATTTATCAGTATGGGTAACCTTAGCACCAATCTTTTCTTGGTACCACTTGGCGAGGCCCTCAATATCGTCCGCTCTAATGGCAATGTGATCAATAATCATAGCAACCTGCTAATAGCCTCTTTCCGGTCAGTAATCTTCATCAATTTCTTCATCAATGAAGAAAACTTCTTCTTCAACCACCTCTTCTTCTAAGGAAATCTCTTTTGCAGCTTGAATTTCTTCTTTTATAATCTCAATCAATCTTTTTTGTGTAATTTTCATTGTTTTTTCCCAATAAGTATAAAGTTAGCTGTAATAACCAACAATATAAGGGTCGGTTCAAACCCTAATACTACATAAGTAAGTAGCCAAAAGAGGTAAAAGCTTGCTAAATAGAGGCTATTTTTAAGTAAAAAATCCATTGTTTCCTATCCTATAACGCTAAAATGCTCTGGTGGTATCCAAATAACCTTCCCGTAGAACAATTTTGTGGGGCTAAAGAGCCTAATATCCCCTTTTTCGTTGGGTTTATAGCTTAAAATATACCAAGCCGACCCTTTTTTGACTGGAATTATCCTTTTTTCATAGTCAGACATATAATAAGCCCAACCTTCACCCTTAATTATAGCCAAATCAAGTGGCCTTTTATTCCGAGTACCCATTATCACCTTACAAGAAGCAGTAAAAAGTTCGTTTATGGCCTTATGTTCAGTGATCATACCTTAAATAGTTACTCACCACCGCCATCTCCACCACTATCCACTCCGGAATCACCGGAATGTGTGTCTTGAAGGCCACCGTATGGCCAATACACACCATAATTTCTTCTTTTTTTGGCTTTTTTTCTATTTTTTCGTCGTTTTTTCTTCTTTTCATCGACATTTTGGACGATATTTACTCTAATTTTGCCGTTTTTGCCGATTGTCATGCTAGAATCATAGGAATCATTGCCTAAATTCATCAATTTTGCTATTTGTCCGCTGTTCCGAAGCAATTTAAAGGCTAAATTCTCTACAGAATAGATTCCCTCGTCCTCTAATCCGTCAGATCTCATCTTTTTCATCTTCTCACGGAGCCTTTCGACTGATTTTAGGACCTTTTCATACCTTTTTGCCCTATAATCGTCCTCAATCGCATCAATTTCGTCGGATAAACCTTGTGCTTTGTCCACAATAGCGTCAAAATCAAGCTCAACAGCCTCTTTTGAGGGCTCCACAAGCCATTTTCCGTCCGAAAGTGAGTAAACACCGGCAGAATAGTGTTTTTCGTTCGCATCTTGGACATAAATCTCGACTTCGTGGCCTCCAATATGAATATCATGGTTCTCATTCCAGTTTATTCGCATCAAATTCATCAATTTTTGGACTAATTCATCATCTTCCCCGAAATCAACAAGCAAATGAAGGTCAATATCCGATCCATCGTGGTAATTATACCCAGCTAGAGACCCCGTGAGGGTTATTTCTTCTACTCTGCCTTCAATTGGAGTGTTTTCAATGAAATCTTCTGCAATATTTAGCAATTTTTGTCTAATATCAGCCATTAATTGGTTATTTTTCCAGATTGAAGGGCATAATTCATCTTTTAATTGCAATTTTGACAAATCAAAATCAATTTCAGCCAATAAATTGGTCATTGACTCTTCTAAAGCCCCACCAAATCCCGGAGGAGCCGATTTGGATCGCTTATAAGAGGGTTTTTTGCTGTATGCAGGGCTAATATACTTGTTTCCGCCTTGTCCAATCATCTTTTTCTTCTTTTTAGAGTAATTAGCCGCCATCTTTTTTTGAAATGATCCCATTTGTTCCTCCATTGTAAGTGATTTTATATTATTTCCAACATTTTTGAGGTTCTGTGTTGCATTTCCCATGTAGTCATCGATACTTTGAGGATCTACGAAGTAAAATTCTGTGTTTTCGTTGGTATCTAGGTCTATTTCACTAGCCAAAACATCTGATGTGCTATTAAGTTTCGCATAAAGATAGGTAATTGTTTCTTCGCGACCCTTAAATGTTATTTGTTTCGTTGATATTTTGCGTAAATTAGATAACTCAAGTTCTGTTTCTTCTTTTGTTTCGCGAAAACCCGTAAATTCTGCTGTTTCGCCGTCTTTCCCGTGACCTCCGGGTATATCAAACTCACCCGTATCAGTCCTTTTGAGTATCAAAACCTTGTTATCCATTGTTACGGCAACCACTTTTGAAACATTATTGGTATCGGGTTGGATTTCTCCTTCTACACCTTCATTTTGTGACTTACTACTTTCAATAGCCGCTAATTGTTTCTTAGCACCGGACTTTGAATCATGAGTACCTAATCTATCACCACCTTTTTTTGGGTAGACGACATATTTTCCGTCAATTTTACGAATTGTCTCTTCCACCCTCGCAACGACCTTAAATTTGATCTTTTTACCCATAAACTTGCCTCTATTTACAAATAATTAGTGAGTTGGAGTGTAATAGTATGCAATCTCCACCAAAGAATGTGCATCTGGAATAGTATGGAAATAAACACGATTTTCTGACGGTTCATAATGCCATGATCCTTGGGCCATTACATGCCCATCAACGAAAATTTTCATGTATTCTGGGTAAACTACCACCTTACGGAGGTCCCAAGTCTCGTGAGGTTGTATAGAGACAGCAGAAGCAGCAACACCCGCAGTCCAATCATCACTACAGATATCAATTACCTGTCCCATTACCGCATCTGTGGCATCAATGTATCGGTCTCCGGTAAGCGAGGTTGAGGGATTACACAAACTTTCGCTTGGAGACAGGTGAACAATGGAGGCGAGAAAGGTATTTGGCCTATATGCATGAAGCCAGTAGTTAAAAGAGGAGGGGGCTGGAAATTCTGTGTTACTTTGGTCATCTTCATCCGAGACAAACACAATTAATAATGCTGCATCAGGTCTCATCCAAGTTTGAGAGTATGGATTTTCTGCAATATAAGCTAAAGCAGAAGCAAATCCTCTTTCATAACGAGACTGACCCATTGATTGGTACATCATTGTAGCATCCCAAAGAGTATCGCCGGGTACTAATGGAAATGTTACATCATTGACAGAGATTGTTTGATCTATATTTATCATAACTAATCTCCAGTCGGTTGCCGGAAGAGCATTCATCATTGCTTCAATTCCAAGAATCACTTGAGAGGCTTCATCATGCATAGAGCCGGATCTGTCTATGACCCAGATTATGTCAATTCCGTTTGCACCCGCTGGTTGTGTAAATGAGTCAACCCATAATGGTATTAATTCTGGTGATGTATCAATTGGAGGATCGACTGCTGTATCATCATAATAATAGGTGTTGACATCGTGAATTGTTTCGTATGTTATTTTTTCTACCGTATGGACAATGTAGTTATCGTTCGCACACGACAGGAAGAACAGTAAAAGTAACATAAATAAAAAACCCCCTACAATAACTAGGACTGTAGGGGGCAAAAGGAGTTCAACACAAACAAACACGATGATTTTAAGGCAATCATCACACCCAAAGCTTTATTATATATATAATATAACATGCTAAGGGCGTCTTGTCAAATAAAAAAGTTATTTTTTTAGTCTCCGACCAATATTTTTAAATATCTTTCAGTTACACCGGCTGGAATAAAACGCTCAAGTTCTTCTAAGTCCCCGCTCTGGACGGCATTTCGGAGATCAGTAGCAGAAAGTTCCCCCGTTGTGACAGCAGGTTCGACTTGAACAAGATCAGCAAACATTTTATTTTTCGATGATCGAGCAATTTTAGAAAAACGGTCAGAATAAGTCGCATCTTTGGTCGGATGACCAATCGCCACTTTTTTACCGGCAAAATTTTCATCAAATAATACTCCCACAGCGTCCATAAAAGGATTCTCATAGGTACTACCATCTTTCTTAGGTCTCTCTCTGACCTCTCCAAATCTTACATTTGGTGCAAGGCCAAATAATTTAAATAATTCAATCGTCTTATCTTTTGTTACAATAACAGTACCGTCTTCAGACATTCGAGGCTTACTTCCAGTAAAGATAATAACCTCACCAACCTCGGGAAGGTTTGCAAAATGATTGATCATCTCAACATGCCCTCTATGAGGGGGTTTAAAACCTCCCGGAATAACGACGGTAATTTTTTCATCAGCTTGTTCTTGAAGTTTCTCTCCGTATGTACGAAAGTAATAATCCCATTGGTCATAATCAGATAATACAGATTGGCCATCAATAAGGCCAATATTGCTTTTGTTGGCGTCCGCTAAAAGATAATATTCAAAATCTTTATATTTATCGTTTGAAATTTTATAGAGAGCATCCTTGATATCTTCTAAGGACCCTCCGCTTGATGTTTTTCTCATTGCATAAACAGGAGTTCCATCATAACCTATGATTGGTGCTAATATAGAAGCGAATTGAGAATCTTTAAGCGTATTCCAAACATACTTCTCATCACCCGCTTCATCTTTTACAGCGTTTGGCTTAACAACCTTAAAAACCCATTCCGGATAATCGGGATGAGAAAAGACAATCTTGTCCGAACCGATTC
>Ga0209657_1001520_pt1 | contig 13939 bp, 13 predicted proteins | sample SaaInlV_100m_DNA_FD_184650 | JGI IMG/M metagenome (GOLD analysis project Ga0209657, IMG submission 184650) | Marine microbial communities from expanding oxygen minimum zones in the Saanich Inlet - SI037_S3LV_100m_DNA (SPAdes) (version 2) | ecosystem: Environmental > Aquatic > Marine > Intertidal... | reverse complement strand
ATCTGCAGTAACATCCTTACTGTCTCTTATTTCTTCGGGAGAGTAGCCACTGCTGATAGACAGCGCGCGTAGGAACTTATTATAATCAAGAACAGTTGCGATCTTTAGTACCTTGCAGGTGCCTTCCTTCCATCCTCTCTCTATGGCGTGCTCTACGGTCCAGTTAACAGGTCTGCCTCTGTCATCTATAGCCTGCATTGTATCGCATACAAGCTTATTAAACCTGATCTGAGCCATTATCTCTAGCTGTTCAGAGGTGAACTCTACTTCTTCGTAGGGTATATGGTATCTATTTGCCAGCTCGTACACATTTTCTTTAATGAAACCGAGGCCTTCGATTGGTACGTCATTAAGTATATGATTTGCTGCAAAGATATCAGCTTTACATCCGCAGGTGTAACAGTATAGCTGTTCATTGTTCAAGTCAGACAGTATCTTCATTGAAGGACTATTGTCCGAGTGCATAGGATTAATGCACTTTAACATACCATTATCTGATATATCTATACTGTTTTCTATCAGAAAGTCCTTTAGATAAGGTCTTACTTGAGACTTTAAGCCATCAAAGGCTGTTGTGTTATTTAGCATATGAATAAAATTAAAACCAGTGACATCATATTATATATGGACTGTCCGCTTAAATATAAACTATATAAAGAAGGCGGCTATGATGTTCCGTATAATGCTAGCGCAAAGACTGTTATTAGCTGCGCTCTTAGAGACACAATTATGCAGGCTTATAGGTTAGCTGGTACTAGACGCGGTTATACTATAAGTAATCTAAGTAAGTATTTCTCCAGAGCGTGGGCTGGTTATAGAGATACTTATGTTGAAATGGGAGGTGTTATGGAAAAATATAGTAGCTACCTGTTTGATTCACATAAACGTATGGTTGACTTTACTCTACCGGATAAAGAGGACGTAGCCTTGGTTGGTTATCCTGTAGAGCGAGAAGTCAGAGGGAATATATATACTGACTCTCTTGATGTAGTCTTGATCAATAAAAAGGACACGAAGAAAATCACGTTGCTATTTTTTGATACTTCTCTAGCTAAGAAGTCTGAAATAGATTATGGGACACAACTGAGAGCCCTAATGGGGCGCTCTTGTTTTTTAAGAGAACTTAAAGGAGAATCTGACATATCTATAAGCTGTAGAGTTGTTAACCTTTACCATAAATATTCAAGAGATATAAATGTCAGCGTAGCTGATAAACTAAACTACCCAAGAGCAGTTCGCAACATAAACAAAGCTATAGATGATAAATTATTTTACCCCAGAGCATCAGAAGAATCATGTAGAGATTGCTTCTTTAATAAACAATGTCAATGGAGAATTTCATGACAAATAAACCTACAAAGCTTCTGATATCGACTGACAGTGCAACCATTCATACTGGTTTAGCTGAAATCTGTAGACTTGTATTTCTAGGTCTACTAGAGAGATACCCTAAGCATTATGAAATAGAACAGCTCGGGTGGTTTCACTCTGATAATGGCCCAGAGAAGGTTCCATGGAAAATACATAGGACTCAAACTAAGACTGAGAATGGAGTCAATAGCTTTGTTCCTGAGGATAAGTATGGCCAAAAATCATTTGAATTCCTAAAGAATCAATTTAAACCTGATATAGTATGGTGCATGGGTGACATATGGTGCTTTAGTCATCTACTTAGTTCTATTACAAGGAATTCTTTTAGGCTATGTGTCTATCACACAATAGACGGTAGTCCTTATTTTGGTACAAGTATAAAGCCTGGCATCGAGTCAGATTGGGGAAGTCAACTTTCTAAGGCAGATGAGGTAGTTACCCTTAGTGAGTGGGGAAGTGAAGTGCTAACTGCCTTACCTGATCTTAAAGGTAGGGATATTAAACATATTTATCATCCCTCTGATATTGATAGGTTTAAAGTTCTTAATCTTGAACAAAAAAAAGCTGTTAGAGAAAGAATATATCCCAAGGTGATTAGTAAAGACGCATTCGTATTAGGATGGATTGGACGTAATCAATTTAGAAAGATGAACTTTAAAATGTGGGAAGTTCTACATTATATGAAGTTCGGTGACTACATAATTTGCAATTCTTGCAACAAGATAACAACTAAAGAGTGGGACAAGGCCACAATGAAATCTAGAGAGGTAGGCAAACTTATGCAGTATACTGCTGAGTATGACTATTCTTACTGTTCTCACTGTCAAGCAGCAGACATAAGACAAGGTAAACCTATTGACGATATATTCTTGTGGATGCATACAAGTAAGTCGGATCCTGGTTGGAAACTTGACAGCATGGATGCCATATGGGATGTAAAGGATAAGATCTCTTATACATCAGGTATACAAGGAGCTAGAGGCCTTGCTCCTGAAGCTCTTGCTGAGCTCATAAGCTCATGGGATGGCATGCTTTACTTGTCGGGTGGTGAAGGATTCGGAGTCCCAGCATTCGAATCTATACTCTCCGGTGTTCCAGTAATTTATACTAACTACTCTTCTCATGCTGATTTTTGTAAGTACGGCGGTCTCCCTGTTAATGTCACATTTATTCCAGAGCTTCAACTTAGTATTGATAGAGCTATTGCAGACACTAATCATGCTGTTGAGCAATGCTTATGGGCATACAATAATAGAGATGAATTTAATGAGTTAGGCTTAAGAGGTAGAGCTTTTGCTCAAACTAAAACTATTGATGTTATAGTCGATCAATGGCATGGCCTATTTCAAGACATGGCATCTAAGCCTCTTGCTATTGAGGGTGGAACTAAGATCTTTTCCAACACTATATAATGTATAAAAATATATCTATTACCTGGACAGGAGACATTACTTCTATCTCTGGGTCAGCACAACATGCTAGACGCATGCTTGAGCCTCTCATAGAGGGTGGTGCTCATGTTAAACTTGAGCCAAGAAAACCTTCTGCTCCTGAGGTTAAGCTATCTAGCTGGTGGATTAGTAGTATAGAAAAACTTACTCAGTCTGCTCCTGGCATGGTATGCATAAATCATGGACACCCTGGACAAATGAGAAAGAACGAGGTAGGCGGGCCGACTGTTCTCTTTACTCATTGGGATACATATAAGATACCAATTCAATGGGAAAAGCCTATGGCTGAATATGACGAAATATGGACACCGACTAGGTCTATGAGTGCTTCTATTCAGGAAGTAACAGGTACGCCAGCCAAGGTATTGCCTTTTCCTTTACAAGATCAGGATTTTTCTTGTTCTCCAGTAGCAGAGATAGATGGCATCCCTCCTGAGACTTTTGTATTCGGAGCTGTAGGCACCTGGAATAATAGAAGAAACTTTACGGATGTTATTACTTCTTACATAGGCACATTTAGCAGCAGGGAGAATGTAGCCTTAGTTATTAAGACTCTCGCTGTTAATGCATTTGATCCTAATTCAAGAGCTAGTTTGCTTAGGGTTGTTGCTACAATTAAGAAAGGTTTTAATAAACAAGATATTCCAAAGATAGTAATAATTCAAGATCCACTTGAAGATTCAGCTATGGATAGTGTTATCAATAGATTTAATTGCTTTATCTCTGCTAGTAGATGTGATAACAAGAATATAGCTATGATGAAGACTATGGCTAAAGGAAAGCCAGTTATAGTACCCATGCTTCATGCTAATATTGACATTATTAACTCTATGAATATTGAAAAGTTTAAAGATTACATATATCCTATAGCTCATAGTGCTATGCCTGTTATGCAGATGGGAAATTACTATACTGCTAATGATTTTTGGGCTAACATTAATCTTGAGCAGCTTATGATATCCATGAAAAAGGTATATTTTAATGCCTCTGATCCTGGCTTTGGTTACAGTAAGCATTTAATAGCAGCTATCAGGAAAAATAATAGCGCATATCTTTTACCTGATTTAATTAAGGATATTCAGCCTTCAGCTATTAAGTCTCTTGTCTAACATTTTTGATAATGATGATATCAATCAAAGTTTAGAACTATATAGGTTATATGGATACTCTGAAGAGATAGTAGAGAAGATTGTCGCACTTCAGATAGAGCGAAATGAACGTGTAGTATGTCAGAGAAGTCTAGGTGAGAATAAGTATCGCTCCGGTCTCTCTTGTATACTTTATCCAGAAAATGATAAGTTATTATCTATTCCTGCGTACGATCGCTATGTTGCATGGTGTATTTCCCACTATGGTGTAAGAAACGCAGCAAAGCACCTAGGGTTTAGCAGGATGTCATTCTATCGTTGGCTAGATAAGAATGGGTATAAGCATAAATTCACTAGATAGATTATAACCACTCTATTTTTCTCGATATCATAGAGCTGGTTTTCGAGTACACTCTTACTTTTAGCTTTATTATATCAATAGGCTTGGATGCTTCATATATATATAACATATATGTGCTAGATCTGTCACAGTCCTCATCACATCCATGCCAATCAAACCTTACTCGTGTTCCTATTTCTTTATATCGATAATAGTCCATTGCCAACTGCAAGGCATCATAATTCTTAGCTTGAGTTATGCTTAAGATAGCCTCCTCAGCGTAATTTGGAATCATTTCAAACTTATAGGTTGTATTCATTTAAGCAGCATGTTATTAGAGTTTTAGAGTTTTACAGTTATCTAGATATTTTCTAAGTATACTAGAGCTAGCTCCTTTTTGGCATGAGCATATAGTTTTCATCTTATAGTTAAAATGAGTGCTTACTTGGTAATCAAGAGTCTGTACCTTGATACCTACGTCATCACATTTAGGACAGCTTACAAAGTTTAGAGGTAATGTATTTATCTTCATTTTGTGATTGGTTTAAGTGTTGCCAGTAGTTACACTCATAGCAACAGGGATAATAGTAAACTTCATCTCCATCTATAAGTCCATGGTGCCTTGATCCTTTACGTCTGCCTGTATCTTCACATGTATGGCAGGTATATATATTAATAGGTATTATGTTAATCTTCATTATCATTTCCCCATTCACATGAGCAATATGCGTAAAAATCTTCTCCATTCAGGCGCACAACCGCATGACTGTTAAAACCAGTATCATTGCAAATTGTACAGTTAATCCATTTAATTTTTACCGCTACCTTCATTGCCTGTTCCCTTGCATTCGAGACATTTTCTTATGTCTCTTTCTTTGCGGTCGCAGAAGCACTGATCATCGATATCTCCACAGTTTGAACAACAGTGTCCGGTACCTTCGCAATAATCGCAGGTTTTCATTTGTTTTATAATCATTGTTTTTGTTTAATATAGAAGAGCATAATGACTAGTCCTTAATGACGTCTTTAATTTTCCCTTCTCCTCTATAGCATGTTTCGAGCTTAATTTTAAGATTTTTTTCATAAAACAATATTGCCTCTATATTGTCCAGGTCTACATCAAATTTAAAATATTTAAATTGCTTAACCTGGAGATCCTTAAGCATCTTGTTAATCAGTAGCTTAGCGACACCGTGTCTTTTGTAGGTTTCATCTACTGCTAATATTGATATATATGCAGTGGAATAGTATAAAGAAGATGCCATAACAGTGCCTACAAGTTTACCTTTATTAGTTTTAGCAGTCCAAATGAATTGAGACATTGGAGACTCCTCCAGTAGACCCAAGTCTGAATTGATTAGTTTTTTTAGCTCTTCTTCGTCTTTAGGAGATATGAATGAAGGTTCAATAATTGAGAGCTCAATAACTTCTTTTCTCATTTTGTGTTTTTTTATAAAAAAGGGGAAATCGCTAAATCTCCCCCAGTTTTTTTTTGGTTTTTTTAGGACATTAAGGCCTTTTTATAAATTCACACGTAGGTTAAGTGCTACCGCGTGGAACGGTATACCATCATCTGTATAACCACTGTGCTTAACGGTAACAAGTTTACCTATAAGGTCTTTACGGTTTTTCCAATGTAAGGCTTTTTCATACATAGTACCAGGGGAGTAAACCTCTAGTTCCTTGCCTTTTGCCTTATCTATCCAAACCTTAAATACCGCTTGTTCTAAAGTTCCTGAATCTTCGGTATGCTTGGGCTTTCCTTTGATTACCTCGAATATCGGATATTCATGATCGTCGAATTCCTTGATTTTAAGTAAACCTTCATTTCTCATCCCAGGCATGTATATAGCGCCATTATTGCGTAGAATGCCGCCTTCGAATCCAGCAGAAAGCGCCTTTTTTGTTAATTTTTTCATTTCCTTTCGAGTAGAAATAGAATGAGTATCAACAACGCATACGGGTACATCCTTCACACCACTCATAGTGTTTGGAAGCCCCATAAGGGCTTGCATAAAACGTATAGTAGAAAATCTACTTGCAAATTGACTATGCCACTGATGATCTACGAAATAGTCATAGATATGCAGTTGAATATTTAGGGAATCCTGAGTATTCTTTTTGATACCTTTTGTAAGCTCTTGTAGAGATACTCCATGAGTGTAAAGCTCGCCGTCAAGAAATATAGTACCAACCATGGTGTCAAGACTACGAGTAGAGTTAGAAACAATATAATCAAGAATGTGATCCATTGTATCAATTTTCTTACCCCTTCGAGAGTACATAGTAATGCCCTCTTTGGATAATGCAATAATTGCGCGATGTCCATTTAATTTAGGTTGCCAGGAGTATTCGGATGAAAAGCTAAAGTCATCAGCTATAGGTTTAGCTAGCTGAGGAGCAGGAAAGCCGAGAGTATTACGTACAACGTCGTTTTTACCAGGAATAGTATCAGTATAACCTTGATCATATTTTTTCTTGTATTTTGAAGTAGCTACAAAAGTAGCCTGTTCCTCTGGAGTTCTTTTTTGTTTACCCTCGGTAATGATTTCCTTAGTAGAGGCTACCTTGCCTGAGATACCCCTCTTTCTCTCTGAGGATAATTCATTTTCATTAACAATGCAGCGCCAGGCTTTTAAATTCTTTTTACCTGGTGCATATATCCAATTACCTAGCTTCATTAGAGTAAATTCCCAAGTTCTTCTTCAGTCATACCCAGGCGTGCGGCTAGCTGCATCTTAGACTGCTTCTCTTCCTCTGAGGAGAGCTTATTCGTATCAACTGCTGGGCCAGCCTCTTTAGGTTCACCAAGACCATTAGGGAGTGTACCATGGACAGCTGCTCCATTAATGACATCTTGCAAGTTAAGGCCCATGACCCATGCTACATTAGTGAGAGAGTTCATGTTGCAGCTATTGCCGTTTAGAACGTTCTTAAGAGTATTGATAGAAATGTCAGCATGCTCAGCTATCTTATTCTTAGAATAAGCTCTGGTCCTGATGACATGGGAAATATAAGAGCCAATAGACTTAATCTGCTGACTCACTTTTGCTTGATCTAGATTATGCATTGTTTATGTCTACATTGGTAGCATTTGATTTTATTAATATGAGGATTCAATTCGACTTCCCTCATCGATGTTATGTTTTTTCTATAAAGTATGGTATTGTCTGTTTTTTGCAACATTCTGCATAACCATTTTTGAGACTTTGGAAAGTATTGATAATCTTTAATCATCCACTCTGATCCATATTCTGTTTTAATATCAATTTTCAAGGTGGCGTAGTATTATCCTGTTCTTTGTTGTTTTTATTGACCTATTTCGGTCTCCATCTTATCTAGATGTCTCTTTAGTTTTACTAGCTTGAGCATAAGAAAAAAAGGGCCACTGAAATTAATCAGCAGCCCTTAGAGGTTGGTTTTAGGTTAGTTTAGCAGGCACTATACGAACACGAAGAGCACTTCTTGCATCCTTCAGTGAATATCATCTTAGAACTACATTGAGGACACTTAGCCGCATATGCAGTATCTAGTTCGTCTTTTCTCTTACTAGTCTTCTTAGGTGCAATTTCATTTCTAGAAGAGTACATCTTAAGACCTTTAGCTAACGCATCAGGCAGTGATGTAATTTTTCCATGAGGACCAGGCATAGTAGCATGTGAAGAACCAATGTCTTCCCATTGCTTAATGATTTGATCTATAGTTCCACCTTCTCTTAGGTATAGAGATGCTACTCTACATAGGCCTTCAATATCAGCAGTAATAAGATCGCCAGCTTTTCCAAGTTGTGCGAAAATCTCCATTTCCTTGCCATTACTATCTGATACTATCATCAAGTGGACATTGCCCCATTGAGTAGGTATCTTAGTTCTAACAGCTGGAGCGAAGTCTTGGTCGAATACTGCAGATTCAGACGCGGCCGAAGTTTCTTCTTTACTTGTTCCTGAGCTCATAGGCTGAGTCATGCCAGCGCTATCTCTGCAGCCATCACGATATACAGTGACACCTTTGCATTCAGTCCCATATGCCCACAAGTAAGCATCTTCCACTTCTTCTACAGTAGAGGACTTAGGCATGTTGATAGTCTTAGAAATGCCGGCGTCTATGTGTTCTTGCCATGCAGCCTGAATATTTACATGCTGCAGAGGCTTAACCTCTTCAGCAACTACAAAGATTTCCTTGAGTTCCATGATTTCCTTTATGTTATTATCCGGATAATTAGTTAAATTACCAAATTCTTTAACATGTTCAATTATCTCTTTCTTAGTTGGAAGCCCCATGGATATGTCTTCAACTGCATCTAAAAACTCTTGATCAAATTCAGTCATAATGAGATGCTTGCCATCAGAGTCAGCCATTACTTGACGAAGAGTACATAGTGAGTATTTAGGCTCAATGCCTCCAGAGCAATCTCCTATGATAGAAATAGTTCCAGTAGGAGCGATGGTGCGTAAGAAGCTATTTCTTCTAGGGGTCCTCACGCTTGACTCTTCACATAGGCCAAAGTGACCTTTTTCTTCTCCAAGTTCTTCAGAGTACCTAAGAGTTTCTTCCTCTAGGATCCGTGACAACTTTGTAGAAACAACTAGTGACTCATCTGAGCCATATCTAATCTTCATTCTAAATAGAAGATCAGCAAATCCCATGACACCTACGCCAATACGACGCGTTTGTTCAGAGACAGTCTTCATGAGCTCAATAGGATAGTCATTGATTTGAAGTACATTGTCAAGGAATCTAGTAGTAGTTCTGATTGCCTTTCTGAATGCGTCCTCGTCAAAGTCTTTAATAAAAGCTTTGCTGTAGCCTTTTCTGAAGAACTTATTTACATTGATGGCACCTAAAGTACAGCTGTCACCACTGTGCATAGGTTCTTCACCGCATGGATTTGTCGCTTCTATTAGACCAAGAGACGCTTCGACTGGGTTATCCTCATTAACTCTATCTATGAATAGGAGACCAGGCTCACCTGTAGTCCATGCCCTATTGCATATAAGACTCCAGGTTTTTCCTACTGTCCAAGGTTCATAACCTTCTAATCTATCATCCGTATCTCTGATAGCTCTTATATCGCCTGTATCTTGATTAAAGTACAGTGTGCCAGTTCCCCATTTTTCATGGTCAACTCTATGAGAAGTCTCAGGATCGCCCTCAACTAAATCCATAAAGTCATTAGTTATAGCAATACTAACATTGTAGTTTTGCCATCTTTTAAGATCTGACTTAGCATTAATAAAGTCTATAATATCAGGATGGTTAATGCCTAAAATTCCCATATTAGCGCCGCGCCTATAAGCACCTTGCTGTATAGCCGTGGTAGTGGCGCTGTAGGCATCAATGAAAGATAGCGGCCCAGAGGTCGTTCCTCCGCTGCCGCTTATGTAGCTGCCACTAGGACGTAGCTTATTGAAGGAGAATCCAGTTCCTCCGCCGAGCTTTTGTGTCATTGCTGTATCCTTCATGGTGCCCATGATACTTTCCATCGTATCATCAACTTCCAGAACAAAGCACGCACTACACATTTGCTTGCCTTCCTTGTTTCCAGCATTCATAAGAGTTGGAGAGTTAGGTAGCATCTCTCCAAAAGCCATGATGTTATAAAATTCCTTAAGCCAGTGATGCTTAATGCTCTCCTTTTCTACACTTGCTATAGCCGTTGCTACCCTAAAATACATCTCTTTAGGCGTCTCAGCAGTAGTTCCCTTCTCTCTTTTAAGATATCTATTTTCTAGTACCTTTTGAGCGTTATCACTTACGTAGGGCTCTGGAAAGCTATTTATCGTAGTGTTTATTTCTTCTATAGTTAAATCTGGCTTCAAAATCTTAGGTTTCATGTATTTATTCTTCTGCTTCTTCTGCTCTTAGTTCTAGTATTAGTCTGTTGACATACCAGCCAGCTTTTTCAGTATCAAGCAGCTTTTTATCCTTATAGTTAAAGCGCATTAGATACTTAAGTGACGTAGCTAGCAAATGACCAATAAACTGCTCTCGAGTGAGCTTCGCCTTCATTACATCTATAGCTTCTATAAGGCCTACGGTGTAGTGATTTGGTGAGTTTACCATGTCATTCTGGTTATCTTTTTCCGCTTTAATTAACGTTCTTTTTTTTAGCATATTTATATTATTTCATCGATTATTCCATAACTCATTGCAGCAACGGCATTAAAGTAATAGTCATCATTTTCTTCGCAAATTTCTTCCCAATCTTCCGTCTTAATAGACAAGGAAAGCATTTCCCTGTAGAATACCTTATCTAGCTTAGAAATATGTTTAGAATAATCTGCAATATATTTTGGCTTTCCGCTCATATCAGTTATACTTGCTTGGTGAATCATAAATGTTGTACTCCTTCCTGAACGTCGTTTTCCTTTTTCTCCAGCAGCTAACAGAAGTACTGATGCAGACATTACTTTCCCTAATGCTAGAGTATGGACAGGGCATGATGCCTGAGTCATAGCATCATAAATAGCAAACATAGAGTATATATCTCCTCCATATGAGTCTATAACTATCTCCATTGGAGGATAGTTCGTCTTTTCATAATCAAATCCTGGATTATCCTCATATTTATCGATAACTTCTTCAGTTCTATCAAGCTTATGTATAGATTGAATAATATCGGTTGTGAGTTCCTCTGTAAGGTCCCCTGCGATATATATTTTTCGTTCCGGAGGAACTATAATCATATTAATTTCTCTAATTCTTCTATAAACTCGTTTGTCAGATTGACACTTGAGTTTGTTTCTATTATAATCTTTTCTTTTCCCTTTACAAGGAAGCTAAGAAGGGTTGTGCCTTTGTTTGCTTCACATAGGGCATGTATTGATTCTATATCTGGTAGCATATAAGGATCTAATTCTATATCAAAAGTTTCACTGTTTCCAGCATTATGAATGATTGATATTTTATTTATAATCATTTGAGGTATATCACCTACTTTGTCGAGCTTACCTTCACACATGACAGGTATAGTTTTCTCTTCAACAGTCTTGATTAGATTTCCAAGTTCTTCATATTTTTTTGAGAACAACATGCAAGTTATTTGTTCTTTTTCATCTTCCAGAATGATACGAGCAAATTTCTTACCTTTATTCTTACCGTTCTTGATGGCCTTGATATCTATATCAGTAATAACTCCAGCGACTGTATAGTTTTTCTTATCAAAACCGTTGTCTCCAAGCCAAGCAATAGGCTTAGCGCCTGATTTGTATACAGCAGCTTTATAGTCCCTCATAGGATGGCCTGATACATAAAATCCGAATACTCTGCGTTCTTCTCTTAGCCTTTCGGGAGTTTCCCACTTGTCTTCCTCATAGTATTCAATTTCGATTTCGTTAAAGCCGACATCATCACCCCATAGACTTGCTATAGGCGCCTTCTTAGAGTTGCGTACTCTTGTGATGATCTCTTCAGCTTTGCCAGATATCATTCCTCTATCTATTCCTGTGAAGTCAAATAGACCTGCACTCGCCATATGATTTAGAAAGTTCTTTTTAAGTAAGTTGGCTGGAAAATCAGTTAATACAGTCACTAAATCATCTGAATCAGGTAACTTTGTATTCATAAGGTAGTTAAGGATACCTGATCCTAGTCCCTTAATAGCTGACAGTCCTATTAGGATAGTCTTGTCGTCTACTATGGAGAAGTCTACTTTTGATTTTCTAATATCAGGCGGCAACAACTTAATGCCATGCTTTTCTGTATCATATATAAAGGCTTTGAGCTTTTCTGTATTATCTGCCTCTTGGCTAAGGTTAGCAGTAAAGAACTCTACAGGGTAGTAACACTTTAAATAAAGAGTATAAGCTGTCAAGTAAGCATAGCTTACGCTGTGACTTAAGTTAAAGCAGTATCTTCCATACTTTAGTATCTCATTCCAAAGCTTACTTGCTGAGTCCTGATCAATTTTACCTTCCTTAAGTGTGCCTTCAAGAAATGAGGTTCCTACCTTATTAAGTAGTTCCATGTCTTTTTTGCCTACAGCTTTGCGCAAATCATCTGCTTCACTCATTGAGAAACCTGCAAGCTCCATAGAAATTTGCATAATTTGCTCTTGATATACTATTGTCCCATAGGTATCTAGAAGATATTTTTTAGCATCAGGATGAACATATGTAATGTCTTCCTTGCCATGCTTTCTTGCTATAAACGAATCAGTAATTCCAGATTCCAGGGGACCTGGCCTGTATAAGGCTATAGCAGCGATTACGTCTTCAAATTTATCAGGCTTAAGTTGACTTAGTAGACTCTTCATGCCATCACTATAGCATTGAAAGATCCCCTCTGTGTCTCCCTTGCTTAGTATCTCAAAGAGTCTATCGTCCTCTTTGTTGATAGCTAATAAGTCAATTCTTGCGCCGTGTCGTTCTTCTATTAACGCTTGACAGCGTTCAATTACAGTAAGAGTTTCAAGTCCAAGAATATCGAATTTAACAAGTCCAACGGCTTCACAGTCATCTAAATCCCATTGGGATATAATGACGGACTCACCTCTTACCTTGGCCCTTGCTAGCGGTATAGTTTCATAGAGTGGTCCGCTACCAATAAGGATACCTGATGCATGGGTACCTGCATGTCTAACCATTCCTTCGAGCTTAAATGCTGTCTTGAATATTTCAGGATTCTGTCTCTGATCTATAGTCAATGTAACATCTTTAGCTATACATTCTTTAATTGTATCACCAGTCATCTTTTTAGAGATAGTATCTGATTCTACATAAGGTAAGTCATATGCTCTTGCTGAGTCCCTGATAGCTACCTTAGGCTTATATGTAGAGAATGTCATTACCTGTGATACACGATCATCCCCGTGTTTATCCTTAAGGTAGTTTATAATCTCTGGTCTTCTTGCTTGACAAAAGTCTATATCAATATCAGGAAGTGAGCTTCTATTTTCATTAAGAAAACGAGAAAATAATAACTTATACTTAATAGGATCAATGTCGGTGATACCTAATGCATATGCAATGATGCTACCTGCTGCTGAACCTCTTCCGGGTCCGACCGGTATTCCGGATTGTTTAGAAAATCTAACAAAGTCTTGTACGACTAGAAAATAAGTAGGGAATCCCATTGATTCTATTATTTTTAGTTCGTACTCGGCGCGATCTTGTATTTCTTTTGTTACTACAGCATATCTTTTCTTGATACCTAATACTGTTTCATACTTAAGCATTTCTGCAGGAGTCATACTCTTGGTATCAAATTCAGGGAATATAAAATGTCCTTGAGGTATGTCTATGTCAATTTGCTCTGCAGCAATAGCAGTTTGTCTTAGAGTATCTGGTAGGTCCTTAAAGACACTAGCCATCTCCTCCGTAGTTTTCGTATAAAGATGATCAGTATCAAATCTAAATCTCTCTACATCGCCCTTCTTGGCATTCGTAGAGATGCATAATATTGTATCCTGAAAATCACAATCTTCGTGTCGATGATAGTGAATATCATTCGTAGCTATTAATGGTATATCTAATCTATTTGATATCTCGACAAGGCCTTCATTGGCCTTGTCCTGAATCTTTAGTCCGTTCCTTTGTAGCTCAAGCCAAAAGTGTTCTTTCCCATAGATATCTCTTAGGGTGGATGTCATATCCTCTGCAGAACGCTGATCCCCCGCGAGAATCAGCTCATTTATTCTGCCGGATAAGCATCCACTTAGACATGTAACACCTTCTGAATATCTCTTTAGG
>Ga0209657_1001515_pt1 | contig 13977 bp, 18 predicted proteins | sample SaaInlV_100m_DNA_FD_184650 | JGI IMG/M metagenome (GOLD analysis project Ga0209657, IMG submission 184650) | Marine microbial communities from expanding oxygen minimum zones in the Saanich Inlet - SI037_S3LV_100m_DNA (SPAdes) (version 2) | ecosystem: Environmental > Aquatic > Marine > Intertidal... | reverse complement strand
CGTCTGGGTTATCAAATATCGGCCTGAAATACAGTGCCACTCAAGAAATTTGGTGAGGATCAGGGACCAAGCGTAATAAAACCAGCTAAAGAACTTGAGACGACAAATGTACCCGTTTTGCGGTTGGGAGCAGTCCCGTAAATTAATTTGTTAAACTAATCCAATATATTTTTTTTAAATTTCTAGCGTGCTTCTTACGCGAATATTCTCAAGAAACAATAAATTAAGTGTTTTTTGGGTAAGTAAGTTCTTCTGTAATAGATTATCTTATAACAATTCTCCTTATAAAGGGAAAAGGTTAATAATCCTCGGCAGATCTGGGATATAATACAGATGGTTATTTCCTTTATCCTTTACTAGGATTTCACGATGAGAGCAGTAGTTAAGACCAAAGATAAACGCTGGGGAAAAGAGATCTGGTTTGCCAATAACGAAGAAAAAGATTACTGCGGTAAGATCTTAGAAATAGATCCCGCTAATGAATTAAGCCTTCACTTTCATATGATAAAAGAAGAACACCTTTACAATATGAGGGGTGATTGCCGAATTACATTCTTAACACAAACCGGTTCAGAAATCAAGCTTGATCTTAGTGAAGGTCAGAGTTTTCACATACAGCCTGGAGTTGTACATAGATTTTCAACAGAGAATGGTTGTACTCTACTAGAGGCTAGTACTTTTCATAGAGATAATGATAGCTATAGGATTGCTGAATGAGAGCTTTGGTTATTTCAGACTTCGGTATACACCACACCCCTGGCGGTGCGCAAAGAAGTAATCAAATTATAGTAGACGAAGGTATATCTAGAGGTCATGACGTACAATGCTTTCATTACGATTCTGAACTTAAAATACTTGAGCAAAAATACGACATAGTTATATCATCCAATCTTGAAACTATATCAAATAGATACCCAAAACTAGTTGAGGGTATACCCTCGCTTGATAATCATGTTAGACTAGAGCATGATTCGAATTTATATTGGAATGATGAGTTCAGGAAACACTTTTGGGGTTCATGTAAACTTTCATTCTTTCTTACTCAATTTCACTATGATTTCTTTGTGGAAATGTATGGTGATATATTCCCAAATGTTAGAATTGTGCCTGACCCCATTGATAGCTCATTTAAGGATTTAAAACTAGATAGAACAGATAAGATTGGCTATGTTGGATTTATGCACTATCTAAAAGGGACGGATAATTTTATAGATTATGCAGATCAAAATAAAGATAAGCAGTTTGTGGTTGCTGGTTGGGGTAGCGAGGAATATTTAAAGAAGATAAAAGATCGTGAAAATATTGAGCTTTTAGGAAAAATTAATCATGATCAAATGTTAGAATTTTATAATACAATAGGATCACTGTACTATAATCCAGTATGTAATGAGCCGTTTTGTCGCGCTGTTGGTGAAGCCTTAATGTGCGGAACTACAGTAGTCGGTGGTTCTAATAGAATCGGTTCTCTTAAGATGTATAATAAAGAACCACTATTCAGAGAAAAATGTACAAATGCGGAAAAAGATTTTTGGGAGATAGTAGAGAATGCGAATATCAGAAATAGTCGATAAAGTAATAGTAATGAACCTTGAGAGAAGGACAGATAGGCTTAAACATTGTAAAGAGCAGGCTAAAAAATTTAATTTTCAGTTTGATACATTTATATCTACAGATGCCTTATTGATCAATGAGGGGGATATTCCAAAACACTTAAGACCTGGAGAATACGGTCTTATTTTAACTTATCTTAATGTTTTGAATCACTGTATTGCGTCTGACTTAGATTCTGTGTTAATAATGGAAGATGATTTTGAATTTTGTTACGGTTTAGAAAATAGGATTGATGAGATCTCTGAGATACCAGAAGATTGGGATCTTATATACTTAGGCGCTAATCATTTTCATCTTGGCGCTGGGGCTATACCCCCAATAAAAATTAGTGAGAATGTATTGAAACTAAAATCTTCATTTTGCGCACACGCTATCATATTTAAGAAACATATGATACTTGAATTAAAAAATAAACTTTCGGATACAGGGAATCTTCTTCCTGTCGATGTCGCCTTAAGTGAAATACAACAATCATTTAATTGCTATGGTTTTATTAAAAATCTGTGTAAGCAGTTCGATAGTCATAGTGACATAATAAATATAAACCCATATTATAACGCTAAGGGTGTTTTTGACTAGGAATAGATAATGGTTATCATTAAGATAATGGGCGGATTAGGGAATCAACTTTTTCAATATGGCTGTGCTAGGGCCATACAGGAAAAGCACAATATGGAAATGGCTTATGATATATCATATTATAAGAATGATCCATTTGGTAGAAAGTTTCAGTTAACAGATTTTCCAAATATTCAACTTTCAAACGCTCAGGTGGCAAATTACAAAAAAGTACTACAAATAAATGATATATTTGATCATCAAAGTTTTTCTGAGATTAATTTTTCAGACGCTGATATATTGTTTTCACTTAATGGTTACTGGCAGTCACAAAAATACTTTTATGACATCTCATCTAAAATAAGAAAAGAATTATCATCAAATTTAGATATTTCTCAAGATGAAAACTCAGTATCTATTCATGTTAGAAGAACAGATTATTTAAACTTACAACACATACATCCAGTACAAACTGTTGAATATTATCAGAACGCTATTGACGAAATAGGTCCAGTTGATAAAATATATGTATTCTCCGATGATATTAGTTGGTGTGAAACAAATTTAAAATTTAACAATGTGGAGTTTGTTAAAAATAATACGGCAATTTTCGACATGTGGAAGATGAGTGCTTGTACCCATAACATTATAGCAAACAGTTCATTTAGTTGGTGGGGGGCGTGGTTAAATAACAGTCCGGACAAAAGGGTCATAGCTCCACTTAATTGGTTTGGTAATGATCATATACATAGCGATAAAGATATTGTTCCTGAATGTTGGAAAAGAATATGAAAAAAATAAATCTTTTTGGGTCAACTTTTCAGCATGATATTTGCTCTACACATAATCAAGTATCAAGTTATGTACAGTGGGAGTATAATGTATTCAATAACCCCGAAACGTTTTATGTGGACTATGCAATCGTTCAGGGGTGTAACGATACTCGCAGCAAGATAAGATACGGATGGATGCTGGAATCAAACTTTGTTACGACTGGATTATTAGAGTGGTGTCATGAAAATCACTCGACACTCAAAGGGGTGTATCGACATATATTTACCTATCATAAAGACTTAATTCAAATTGATCCAGATCTATTTAAATTCTGCCCAGCTATGGGTTCCTGGATAAAAGACCCAGTAATAACAAGCAAAACAAAACTAGTATCAATGATATGTTCAAAAAAGGCTGAGACTGCTGGACATATTGTGAGACTATCATATGCTGAAAAGTTTAAAGATAAGCTGGATTTATATGGAAGGGGATTCAATGAAATTAAAGACAAAGAAGAAGGATTGCAAGACTATATGTTTTCGGTAGCCATAGAAAACGGTGTATGCTCTTCATATTTTACCGAAAAGGTATTAGATTGTTTTGCTCTTGGTGTAGTTCCTATCTATTTAGGTGCGCCAGACATTGGAGATTACTTTAACACCGATGGAATCATACAGCTAACAGAAGAATTTGACATATCCTGCTTAAGCAGAGAGTTGTACGAGTCAAAGCTAGAAGCCATAAAAGACAACTTTAAAAGAATGCAACAATATAAGATACCAGAAGACTGGATTTATAAAATTGTTCTCAATAAAGAAGAGGGTATGATATGAAAAAAGTTTTAATAGCTGGTGGCGCTGGCTATATAGGAACACTATTAGTAAATAACCTTAAGAAGATGAATTATGATGTCACAGTAGTCGATATGTTTTGGTTTGGTAATTTTTTGCCAGACGATGTAAAAGTGATTAAAAAAAATATTATAGACTTGAGTATTGATGAAGTAGAAGGGTATGATTCTGTTGTATATATTGGTGGCATATCAAATGACCCAATGGCAAATTATAGTCCGTCAATGAATTTTATAGAAAACATATCAGTTCCAGTGTATTTAGCGTTTATAACTAAAGAGTCGAAAGTAAAAAGGTTTATTTTTGCTAGTTCGTGTAGTGTGTACGGTTACACAAAAAACAACGCAATGAATGAATTAAGCGAGACGAATCCACAGTATCCATATGGAATTTCTAAATTATCAGCAGAAAACGCGATATTAAACCTAATGGATAAAGATTTTCACCCAATAATTTTACGCAAAGGAACTGTTGGTGGATATTCTCATAGGATGAGATTTGATTTAGTGGTTAACACTATGACAAAAACGGCCATAAAGCAAAATAAAATTGTTGTAAATAATCCAAGCATATGGAGGCCGTTAATAGACATTAGAGATGCTGCTAATGCGTATATACTATCAATTGAGGCTAGTTTAGATGTGGATGGGGTGTTCAATATCTCTGAAAATAATTATACAATGTTAGAACTGGCTACAGAGATTAAACAATGTTTTCAAAAAAATGGTCACTCAATTGATTTAGAAGTTAAAAACATAAGCGATGTTAGAAATTATAAAGTATCTAATAAGAAGGCGCGTGAATATTTAAATTTTTATCCAGAATATAAACCGATAGATTCGGTTAATTCAATTATAGAGAATATGGATACAAGCCAAGACTTAAATTCTAGTCAATATTACAATATAGAAATGTTTAAAGAGCTTTTTTAAATTATAAGGTATCAACATGAACGACTTAGAGATAGCGGCTAACAAATTTGGTTGTGACAAAGGAAGTCTTAAAGATGGACATAGATATACAGATGTGTATTTTGACTATTGGGAAAGCTTAAGATATAAGAAACTAAATATTCTAGAGATAGGATTATGGAAGGGGGCAGGACTAAGAACATTAAGAGAGTTTTTTTCAAATTCATCCATATACGGTATAGACGTTAAGGACTGTGTTCCAAACGGAGGTGGTGAATGGATGGGTGATTTATATGAGGGTGGTAGGATACAAACATTTTTGTGTGATCAAATAGATAAAAGTAGACTATACGAATTATTCAATGGTATACAATTTGATATCATTTTAGATGATGGTGGTCATAACATAATATATCAACAAAAAACATTCGGATATCTGTTCAAATTTCTAAAAAGTAATGGCATATACGTTATTGAAGATATACATACCTCATTAATGGGCAGTATGTGGGGATTAGAACCAGATGACAAATACACAACATTATCTATACTTAGAGAGGCAGAGAAAACAAATAGAATAGATACACCACATATCGATACACAATATATAAACTACATAAATGAAAATATAAAAAGCGTAAAGGTGCATGACACAAAGGCTACAGTTCCAGTTCCGCCATCACACCATTGTCAATACAAGTGTGATTTAACATCTATTATAAAAAAAAGGTGACAAAGTGATTACATTAAACTATTTGACGCATGATAGATTAAGAAAAAACTTTCATAATTTAAATTTTTACTTTCTAAACAAGATAAAGGATGAAAACAAATCAAAAATTAATATCAATATTTTGTGCAGTGGTGACCAGTCAGAAAATGAGTGGGTGGAATGGTGTAAAAGTAAGCTACATAATATACGATTTAATGTAGTGTATTTTCCAATGCCTAATAATTACTTGTATAAAGTACATTATATTTCAAAGAATAGTGAAAAGTATACAGTTAAGTGGGATGAAGATTATTTTATTAATAATCACGTTTGGGATTATCTTTTAGAAAATAAAGAATTGCTTGATGACAAAACCAACTTATCATTAGCCCCATTAAGTTCAACAGGTATTCCAACATCTGAATTATTCATAAATAACTTTTTTGACGAAGCGACGATTGATGATCTACATAAGTCTATATTAAAAGCACAATTCGCTGAAATATGGGGGTATGATTATTCAGATTTAAATAAGCACACTTTATTTACTGATAAGTGGGATGGTGATGCATTTTACAACGCAACAAATGCAATTGATTATCACTATAAGGGAATAAATCCATATAGGATTGATAGTGATTCTCAAAATTTGATTAATGAAAAATTACTAAATAGCATAAATAAATTTACAGATAATCAAGATTATAGCACTGTGAAATTGAATAAATATTTTTGCAATCACTTAAATATGATGCTGACTAGTGAGTACCATGAGCTGTTAAATGATCGTTCTTTATATGTAGATTCATTTGATGAAGTACCGTTTAATAAATATGCCGTAAATAACAACAAAAATTTCTTATTTATTAATAATGGATTTGGTATACATATTATGTATAATACAATATGGGGTCATGGTAATAATTTCCAAAAACAGATTGATTTTTATAATCAGTTAGAACACGGGTGTATGAACAATGAAAAAAATGAATGAATGCAAGTGTTGTGGGAATATTGAGTTAAGCAAAGTTTTAGACCTGGGGTTTCAACCACTAGCGAATAACCTGATTGATAAAGATGAGCAATATGAAAAGCACGAACTAGCAATAAATCTTTGCGATCAATGTTTTCATTGTCAGCTAACAGTCGCTATTGATAAAGAAAAACTATTTTCTAACTATCTATACGTTAGTGGCACATCTGATACATTAAACAAAGAGTTCAAAAAACAAGCTCAATTTTTGTGTGATTACACACAAAAAGATAAAATAAACGTTTTAGATATAGCTTCTAATGACGGAACTTTTCTAAAGTATTTTAAAAAATTAGGATGCGCCACCACTGGAATAGATCCAGCAACTAATCTTTGTGATATAGCTAATTCAAACGGCATAAATACAATAAATGGATTCTTTGGTGAAAACGATGAGGTTTTGAAAAACTCATTTGATATTATTACAGCGTTTAATGTTTTCGCACATGTTGAAAATCCTATAACGTTTATGGCTGATGTATATAAAATTTTAAACAATGACGGTGTTTGCGCGATACAAACCAGTCAGAAGGATATGTTTTATCACGCTCAGTTTGACACGATATACCATGAACATCATCATTTTTACTCTGTGAAATCTTTTAATGAAATATGCAAAAGAAACAGTCTTTACATATATGACGTACAAAATCCAGAGATACATGGTGGCAGCTATCTATTTTTAATAGGCAAAGACAAAAGCAGAGATCAAAGCGAAAAGTTTATTGATATTGAGCAATCAAATGGCAGGTATGATATTAAGCTATATCAAAAATTTTTCAGATCAATCAAAATGAATAAAGATAAGTCTTTACGTGAGTTAGATTCGATAAAAAAGGACGGATATAAGTTAGTTGGATTTGGTGCTGCCGCGAAAGGAATAGTTGTATTGAATTATTACGGTATAGAATTAGATTATATTATTGATGAGAATACCTTAAAAGTCGATAAGGTGGTTCCCAATGTTAATTCTAAGATTATTAATATTCAACAGGCCAACAATACTTTTGACGAAAACGAAAAATTGTGTTTTATAGTTTTAGCTTGGAATTTTTTCGATGAAATATCCGATAAGATAAATGAAAGTTTTAAACATGATAAGCTGGTCATATCTTTAATGAAATTTTAAAAATGAATAAAAAAATCGCTATAGTAGGAGATGGGCTATTAGGATGTAGCATAAACAAAAAAACAAGTTGGTCTACTATTAGCAGGCGTAGAAACGGGTTTGATTTAACTAATGAAAAAACTTGGGGGTGCTTAAAAAGTATAAAAGCAAACACCATAGTTAACTGTGTTGGATTTACCGACACTCATTCAACCGATAGACAAAAACATTGGGATACAAATTACAAAGGAGTGGTGAAATTAGCTGACTTCTGTTCTGAAAACGATATTAAGTTGATACATATATCAACTGATTTTGTTTATTATAATTCGGATTCTAACGCCACAGAGAACGATGTACCAGTTCACACCAATAATTGGTATAGCTATACAAAAGTTTTAGCAGATGGATATGTCCAGTTGCTTGATGAGTACCTTCTTATAAGATGTTCACATAAGGACGAGCCATTTAAATTTAAAGAAGGATACATTAATTACATAGGAAACTTTGACTATGTAGAACGTATATCGGATTTAATTATTAAACTAATCGAAAACGATGCTGATGGAGTTTATAACGTTGGAACAGAGATAAAAACAATGTATGGACTTGGTGTTCGTACAAATAAAAACATAAAATGTTCGCTGGGTAGAATATCAAATTCTAAACATGTGGATGTAACAATGGACGTAACTAAAACACAAAATTTCTTAAGGAATAAAAAATGAACAAGAATATTTCGATAGAGACATTTAAAGAGTTGTTTGACACAAATTTTGCGTTTGATGATAATAATTTTCAATGCCGTCATTTGGGTCGCAGGGATGAAGATGGTGTTATAAGAAATAAAGATTTTTTGAACGCAAGGATTAATACAGCTAGTTCATTAATTTCTGTAATAGATGTGGTAGGGGCTAAAAAAATACTAGAGATAGGAACCTGGAAAGGCTACACGGCTATAGCCGTTGGTAAATATTTTAATGATAAGGGCAATAATGACGCGATTGTACATACTTTAGATATTAAAGTTGGTGGATACGATGGAGGTAATCATGCTGATGCATCAAATCTTAATGTCCAGTTTGGCTACTGGATGCCGCATCACACAATATATGACGACTGGAAATACAATGACAATTTAATATATAACAAAAGTTTTAAAAATTTAACCAACGAAGAAATATATGATGAAAATTTAAAATTATTAAACTCTATAAAACCAGAAGGTGGGTATGATTTGGTTTTTGTAGATGGGGATCACTCATATGAGGGGGCGGAATATGATTGTAAATATGCCTTAGAGGTTTTATGTGAAAGTGGTGTTATAGTTTTTGATGATAGACAGGGTCACGGCTCAGTAAATAGGTTTTTTAATGACATAACTAAAGACAAATGGGACTTTAGCGAGGTTAATCAGAAACACTATCAAACACAAAATGTAATGCATAATTTTGGTATAGTTTTTAAATAAAGGGATAAAGATGAAAATAACATTCGGAGTTATAACAGAGGGGAATAGTGATCTTTTTATAAAGAAAATACATGAATCAATAATTAATCAAGATATAGATGATAATTTTGAAATTATTATTGTTGGTGGAAACGATCCAAAGCTAGAACACACGATACATATACCGTTTGATGAAAGCGTCAAAAGAGCATGGATAACTAAAAAGAAAAATATTATAGCTCAAGAGGCGAGGTACGATAACATAATATTAATGCATGACTATGTCTACTTCGATGAGTTGTGGTATCATAATTTTAAAAGCTATACAGATGATTGGGATGTCTGTATGAACTCCATAATTAATGCTGATGGTCAGAGATTTAGAGATTGGATCACCTGGCCAGAGTGGTGTTTAGAAAATGATATTATATTTTTAGATTATGATGACTGCTCAAGGACGGAACAAATGTATGTGTCCGGCACATATTTTTGTGTAAAAAAAGATTTTCTGCTCAAATATCCGTTGAACGAAAATTTATCTTGGGGGGAAGGGGAGGACGTAGAATGGTCGAATCGAATAAGGCATGTTTTGAATTACAGATGTAACTTTAACTCAAAGGTTAAGTTATTAAAATACAAACATAATGAACATTGGATGAAACCATCTAATAAAAAAGCGAGAGAAAAATGGATGAAGTTACCTTAATAGGCAATAAAAAAACTTTTAAAGACTTTCGAGGAAAATTTTCAGAAACTTATTCTAAACAGATATATTCCGATTATGGTATAACAAAGAATTTTATTGTCGATTGTTATTCAATAAATAACAGAAATGTAATTAGGGGTATGCACTATCAGTGGGACAAGCCACTGGATAAGCTTATTACTGTATTATACGGTGCTATTCTAGATGTTGTTGTAGATATTAGGTCTGAATCTAAAAACTTTGGAAAAGCGTATAGGTATGAGTTGTCAGACAACAACGGTCATCAACTTTGGGTTCCTGCTGGGTTTGCTCATGGGTTTCTATCTTTAGAAGACAAGACTCATGTGTCATATAAATTTACAGAGCTTTACAATCAAGATGGAGAGGGGGGAATAGATGCATTTGACAAGACATTGGACATTCCGTGGGGAGTAGATTTAGAAGATGTAATACGTTCAGAAAAAGATGCGTCAAACTATACTTTTTTAGAATATAAAAATAATCCAAAATTTTAAGTGAAACAATAACTATGATTAAGCATATTGTTTTCGATATGGACGGCGTGCTTGTGGATGCAAGAGATCTTCATTATGAGGCACTAAACCTAGCTCTAATTGAAGCGGACAGTAAATATATAATCACAAAAGAAGAACATCTGTCTTCATACGACGGGCTGCCCACGAGTAAAAAACTATGGTTGCTTACTGAGAACAAAGGACTGCCAAAAGAACTACATAAGATAGTTTGGAGAGCTAAACAAAACAAGACAGTAGAACTTGTAGATAAGATGCAATACGATGAAAGAATGAGACTCATATTAAAAAACTTAAAAGATGATGGATATACTATCCATGTCGCATCAAACTCTATTAAGCATACTGTAAAAATGATGTTGATCAGAAGGGGGATGCTTGAATACATTGATGAAATATTTTCAAATGAAGATGTGAATAACCCAAAGCCAAATCCAGAGATCTATCTTAGAAGTGTAATCAAGGCTGGCATAAGCCCTACGGAGACTTTAGTTATTGAAGATTCTCATGTTGGAAGGAAGGCCGCGCTAGAGTCTGGATGTCACCTACACGCCGTAAAAAGCCCACAAGATGTAACTTATAAGGACATAACAAAGTGTATCACCAAAATAAATGACACCTATAAAACTATTAAACCTAAATGGCAGGGCGGTAAAATGAACATACTGATACCAATGGCTGGCGCTGGATCAAGGTTTGAAAAGGCTGGGTACACATTTCCCAAACCCTTAATTGAGGTTAATGGAAAGACCATGATCCAAACCGTGATAGAAAACATCAATATAGACGCAAGACATATATTTATAGTACAGAAAAAACACTATGAGCAATACCACCTAAGAAGTTTGCTATCCGCAATATCGCCTAATTGCGAAATAGTTCAAGCGGATGGCATTACCGAAGGGGCGGCGTGTACAACGTTATTAGCTAAAGACTTAATCGATAACGATGAACCTTTACTTATGGCAAATTCAGATCAATTTGTAGAATGGGATTCAAATGAATTTATGTATTCTATGATTGGTGACTCTATAGACGCGGGTATTCTTACGTTTAAATCTAACCACCCAAAGTGGAGTTTCGCCAAACTGAATGATGAAGGATTTGTGTCCGAGGTCGCAGAGAAGAATCCTATTAGTGATATTGCTACTGTTGGTGTTTACTATTGGAATAGGGGTTGCGATTATGTTAAATACGCACAGCAAATGATAGATAAAAATATTAGAGTTAACAATGAGTTTTATATATGTCCAGTATTCAATCAAGCTATCGAAGATAGTAAAAAGATTAAGATATTTCCAATTGAAAAAATGTGGGGTCTTGGAACACCGGAAGACTTAGAGACATTTTTAAGAGGGTATAAATGAAGTTAATATCTCACAGAGGTAATATTTTTGGACCACTCCAACAATTCGAGAACGATCCAGGTTATATTACAGACGCTACTAACCAAGGTTTTGATGTAGAGATAGACATATGGTTTAATGGAGATGATCAAAAGCTGTATCTTGGACATGATAATCCTGAATACCAAATAGAATATTCATGGTTAGATAAAAATAAATCTAATTTATGGATACATTGTAAAAACCTGCTTGCATTGTCATACTTGTGTGATTCAGATTTTCACTATTTTTGGCATCAGGATGATGACTTTACATTAACCTCTAAACAAAAAATATGGACCTATCCCAACAAGAGTGTATTAGAACGGAGCGTAATCGTGTGTCAGACTTTGGAATCAACTAAAAGAATGCTTAAAGAAAATATCTTTGGTGTTTGTTCAGACTATATAGGATGTATACTATGAAGATATTATTAACTGGCGCTACTGGTTTTCTAGGACAAAACTTAAAGCCGGTCTTGTCGGAAGATTATGAGGTGGTTGGCGTTGGATCTACTTGGGATTTAAGAGATCAATTGATATGTCATGATCTGATTAGCCATGTAGAGCCAGATGTCATTGTTCATGCCGCTGGTTCAGTTGGTGGCATCGGGGCAAATAAAGAAAACCCCGGTAAGTTTATGTATGAAAATCTTATCATGGGAGCTAATCTAATAGAGGCTGCGAGAGCGTGTGGTTCTACCATTTTTCATGATATAAAGAAGTTCATCTTGCTTGGAACCGTTTGTGCATATCCAAAACACACACCCGTTCCTTTTAAAGAAGAAGAGTTATGGAATGGATACCCAGAAGAAACAAATGCGCCTTACGGCATCGCTAAAAAAACTCTTATGAGACTCGTAGAGGCTTATCATGAACAGTATGACTTTAATGGCGTTAATCTAGTTCCCGTTAATATGTACGGACCACACGACCACTTTAATCTAACATCCAGCCACGTAATACCTGCTCTTATTTTAAAAGTCAAAACTGCGATTGACAATAACGAAAGTACTATTACTTTATGGGGTACTGGTCAGGCTTCACGAGAGTTTCTATATGCACCCGACTGCGCTGAAGCTATCAAGTTGTCAATAGAAAAAGATGTGTCTCCCGAACCAATTAATATTGGAACCGGAAAAGAGATCAAAATTTGCGAACTTATAGAGACAATTGCCGACATTATGGGGTTTGATGGGGATATAATTTATGATACCACTAAGCCCGATGGTCAACCCCGCAGATGTTTAGATACATCAAGAGCAAAAGATAGACTAGGGTTTGAAGCAAAAACAAATCTTCGTGATGGACTAGTTAATACTATAGAATGGTTTAAGATTAAAAATGACGACTAAAGGATTAATAGCTGGATGTTTTGATATAATTCATCCAGGTTATATAAGGATGTTTCAGGACGCAAAAACGGTTTGTGATCATTTGATAATTGCATTACAGTCTGATCCAACTATAGATAGGCCGGAAAGTAAAAATCCCCCGATATATTCTGCACAAGAAAGACTTTTAATTATTTCAAGCATAAAGTATGTAGATGAGGTGGTTCAATACTCTACAGAAAAAGATCTTTATGACTTATTGAAAACGCTAAAAGAAAAAAAAACTATAGATGTGCGGATACTAGGGAATGATTATATAGGAAAGGGCTTTACGGGAGATGATTTAGAAATACCTATATATTTCCATGATAGAAATTATAATTTGAGTTCAAGCTGGTCAGTTTCAAAAGCTAGAAAATGTATTATAAAAACAACGATGGTAGATTGCCATGATAAGACCAATTAAAAAGACAGATCTAGATAATTCTTTCTTCTCCTTACTAGCCCAACTTTCTGGAGAGGTTACATTATATAATCGAGACATGTTATGGAATGAGTATACGAAAAACTCAAACCATGTTACATTTGTCGATGAAATAAAAGAAGTTGGTAAACTAGCCAGCATAATGGCGACTTCCTCAGTGCTTATAGAGAATAAGTTCCTACACTGTGGTAGTAAGGTAGGTCACATTGAGGATGTGGTTGTGTGTAACGAAGCTCGTGGGACTGGATTGGGGCAGAAGATAGTTCAGCACTGTATAGACTATGCTAGTGATGCTGGTTGTTATAAAGTCATCCTAGACTGCTCCAATAAGAATGTCCCATTCTATATAAACTGCGGCATGTACCTCAGCGAAAACTCCATGAGAATAGACCTATGAAAACATACGGTATAGTTTCCGGTTATTTTAACCCCGTCCATCGCGGTCATATAGATTACTTCGAAGAAGCAAAAAAACACTGCGACTACCTATTCGCCATCGTAAACAATGATGCACAGGTTAAGATCAAA
>Ga0209657_1001509_pt1 | contig 13996 bp, 15 predicted proteins | sample SaaInlV_100m_DNA_FD_184650 | JGI IMG/M metagenome (GOLD analysis project Ga0209657, IMG submission 184650) | Marine microbial communities from expanding oxygen minimum zones in the Saanich Inlet - SI037_S3LV_100m_DNA (SPAdes) (version 2) | ecosystem: Environmental > Aquatic > Marine > Intertidal... | reverse complement strand
TCCAAGAAATTAATACTAGACAATCGGCTCCACAAAGTGTAGCAGATAATAGTTACAGGATTATTTAATTATGGGTTCAATATTCAAACCAAAAATGCCATCATTGCCACCACCCGCTCCACCACCAGAGCCACCGGAAGCAGAAATTTCACCAGAAGAAAAAGAAATAATTGCAAAAGAACAAGCCGCTATAAGAAGAAGAAAAAAAGGTAAAAGTTCAACAATACTAACTGGTCCACTTGGAATACAAGAAGATGAAGAAGATAAGCTAGAAACTTTATTAGGTAAAAAGTAATGTTAGAAAAAATTAAAAAATTTTTTAAAAAAAAGCCAAAGAAAGAAGAACCAAAATTTAACAACATGGATGATTTACAAAAAGTTATAGAGGTTAAACAAGAGGTTAAGCAAGAAGTTAAACAAACATTATCTGAAACAAGGTCAGATACTAAATCTGGATTAGGAGGATAATATGAGTGCAGCAACTACTGGAGGTTCTAATAAAGGAGGTTCTCCATTCCAAATGGCTAAAGATAAAGCTAAAAAAGATAGAGAAGAAAAAAAAATAACAGAAGAATTTATTGAAATGGATAAAGAAATAGCAAAAGCTAAAACAACCACACCTGAAGATATTGAAAGAGATAATGAAAAAGTTAAAGTTTCTAAAAAGAAAACTGATTTTACATCTGTTACAAAAGACGTTTTAAATCCAAACAACGATATTCAAGAAAAAAAAAAAACCACTACTACCAATATAGGAAATGGTGGTAATGATGGTGGAAATAATAATCAAGTTAAAGTTACTGAACCTGTTATACTTAAAAAAAATATTGGTGGAACTACTGTGCAAACAACTGAAGCAAAACTAGCAAAAGATAAAAAAAAATCTGAAGAAGAATATGATGCAAGAAAAACTAAAAAAAAAGGTAGAAGAAAAACTATACTTACATCTGTAAAGGGTATAACAAAAACTTCAGCAGACTATTCACTTGGTAAACCTACTTTATTAGGAAAAGTATAATGGCAAAAACAGACTTAACCAAATCTTTATTATCAAGATTTGATAGACTAAAAGGTCAAAGACAAAATTGGGAAACACATTGGCAAGAAGTTGCAGACTATATGCAACCAAGAAAAGCTGATGTTACCAAACAAAGATCAAGAGGAGATAAACGTACAGAATTAATTTTTGATTCATCTCCAATACAGGCAGTAGAATTATTAGCAGCATCATTACATGGTATGCTTACAAATCCTGCAACACCTTGGTTCTCATTAAGATTTAAAGATTCCCAATTAGACATGGAAGATGAAGCAAAACTTTGGTTAGAAGATGCTACTGAAGTTATGTATTCTGCATTTAACAGATCAAACTTTCAACAAGAAATATTTGAATTGTATCACGACCTAATTACTTTTGGTACTGCAGCCATGCACGTTCAAGAAGATAATGAAGATGTATTAAAATTTTCTACAAGACACATTAACGAAATATTTATAGCAGAAGATGATAAAGGTAGAATAGATACTGTATACAGAAAGTTTAAATTATCAGCTAGAGCTGCTATGCAACAATTTGGTGAAGCAGTATCAACAGATATAAAATCACAAATAAAAAAAGATCCATACAATGAAGTAGATATATTACACGCAGTTTATCCAAGAGCAGATTTTAATCCTAAATTAAAAGATACAGAAAATATGCCATTTGAATCTGTGTATGTAGAATATAAAAATGCTAATGAGTTATCAGTATCTGGTTTCCAAGAGTTCCCTTTTGTAGTGCCAAGATATTTAAAAGCATCACATGAGATATATGGTAGATCACCTGCAATGACAGCTTTGCCAGACGTAAAGATGTTAAATGAGATGTCAAAGACAACCATTAAAGCTGCACAGAAACAAGTAGACCCACCACTATTAGTTCCGGATGATGGATTTTTACTTCCTGTAAGAACTGTACCGGGTGGATTAAATTTTTACAGAAGTGGTACAAGAGATAGAATTGAACCATTAAACATTGGTGCAAATAATCCACTAGGTTTAAATATGGAAGAGCAAAGAAGAACTGCTATTAGAAATGTTTTTTATGTAGATCAACTGATGTTACAACAAGGTCCGCAAATGACAGCAACAGAAGTTATCCAACGTAATGAAGAAAAGATGAGATTACTTGGACCAGTTTTAGGTAGACTACAATCAGAATTATTAAAACCATTAATTGATAGAGCATTTAATATTTTATTAAGAAGAGAACAATTCCCACCTGCACCAGATTTTTTATCTGGTCAAGACATAGAAATAGAATATGTTTCTCCTCTTGCTAAAGCACAAAAATCTACAGAGCTTTCATCAATTACTAGAGCAATAGAAATACTAGGATCACTTGCAAATGTAGCTCCTGTATTTGATTATGTAAATTTTGATGCACTAACTAAACACGTTGCTGAACTTGTAGGGATGCCACAAAAATTATTAAAACTACAATCACAAGTTAATGCAGAAAGAGAAGAAGCTGCCGCAGCACAACAACAACAACAACAAATGGCTGAAATGCAACAAGTTGCTCAAGCCGGAGGAGATATAGCACCACTAGCAAAAGCATTGCCAGAAGAAGCAAAAGCATTAGTGGAATAATATGGAAACAAAACAACTAGAAAAGTTTTTAAAAGAATTACAAACAAACTATAAAATAATATTCAATTCAGATGAAGGCAAAGAAGTCTTGGCTGATCTTGAGAAAAGATGTCATTATCATTCTACCACTAATGTAAAAGGTGATAGCCATGAGAGTGCATACATGGAAGGACAACGCAGTGTCATTCTATTTATTAAATCAATGCTGCAAACAAAGGATAAATAAAAATGTCAAATGAACAGATAACACAGGAAACTGTGCCTGTAGATCAAGCGACTACAGAGACAGTAGAACAAACACCAGCAACAGCTCCTGCTGAACAATCATCATCTTGGAAAAATTCTATTAGTGAAGAGTTTAGAAAAGATCCTAGTATAGAAAAATTTACAGAGATAGATGCGTTAGCAAAAAGCTACATCAACGCAACTAGAATGATTGGTCAAGATAAAATTGTAATACCTACAAAAAATTCCACACAAGAAGCATGGGATGAAGCATACGAAAAATTAGGTAGACCAGAATCACCAGATAAATATAATTTAAAAATTGAATCTGATGTGATAAACATGGATGAAAATGCAATTAAATCTTTTGCCGAACAATCTCACAAACTTGGTTTAAACAGCAAACAAGCAGAAGGTATTTTAGACTTTTATAAAAATAATATGGAAGGCTCTGCACAACAATCAAAAATAGATACTGAAACTGCACAAGCTCAATCTGAACAAGAGTTAAGATCAGAATGGGGTAGAGATTTTGATGCTAAAGTACAACAAGCTGGTGCAATAGCAAAAGCAAATATTAATCCAGAAGTATTAGATATGACTTTATCAAGTGGTATAAGACTTGGTGATCATCCAGAAATTATTAAAGGCTTCTCAAAGATAGCAAATATGATGTCAGAAGATAAAATAGTTTCAACTGAAAGCGAAAATGTAAATTCAGTTGCAGATATTGAATCAGAAATATCAGCTATTACTAATAATACTGATGGACCTTACTGGAATAAACAACATCCAGATCACGATAAAGTAGTACAACAAGTTTATACATTAAGAGAAATGGCTCAACCTAAAGAAGATTAATAATTTTAATCCCTTGTAATATTATAAAATTTATTATAAGGGATTAGATATAAGATAACTCGCAAGAACCTTACTGACAAGAGGGAATAGACTTCTACTCTAAAAGAGTTTAAATCCAAGAATTGCCTACTCATCTGGGTGGATAACCTTTCTGATTTTTTTATAACTAATAATAATGGAGAGACAATTATGTCATCACAAATAACAACAGCTTTTGTACAGCAGTATTCTGCTAACGTACAAATGCTATCTCAACAAATGGGATCATTATTAAGAGACAAAGTTAGACAAGAAAGTGTTGTAGGGAAAAATGCTTTTTTTGATCAAGTGGGTTCGGTAACTGCTCAGCTTAAAACGAGCAGACACTCAGACACTCCGCAAATAGACACTCCTCACTCAAGAAGAAGAGTATCTCTTGCAGATTATGAGTTCGCTGATCTAATTGATCAACAAGACAAAGTACGTCTTTTAATAGATCCAACTTCATCTTACGCACAAGCCGCTGCTTACGCAATGGGGAGAGCAATGGATGATGTGATTATTGCTGCTGCTACTGGTACTGCCTACACAGGCGAAACTGGTACTGGCACTGAATCTGCACAAACAGCTATCGCTGCTAGTGTTGGCTCAACTACAGGATTAAACATTCCTAAATTAGCGAAAGCTAAAGAAACGTTTGATCTATCTGATGTTGATCCTTCAATCGCTAGACACATTATCGTGTCTCCGGAGCAGATCAATAATCTTTTAAATGTAACCGAAGTTACGAGTTCGGATTTCAACACTGTAAAAGCATTAGTACAGGGTGAAATTGATACGTTCTTAGGCTTCAAATTTACAGTTTCCAATAGACTTGCAAAATCTGGTAATGACAGAACTTGCATAGCTTTCGCACAAGACGGAATCACTCTAGGTGTTGGTAAAGATGTAAGTGCAAGAATAGACGAAAGAGCAGACAAATCGTATGCTACTCAAGTTTACTACTGCATGAGCATTGGTGCTACTAGAATGGAACAAGCGAAAGTTATTGGTATAACTTGTACAGAAGCATAATAGGAGGAAATAATGGCTACAGTTTATTCAATACAAAAGACTAAATGGAATCAGAATGTTCCTTCAGAAAAGATAGATACTACTGAACTAGCTGGTAGAGTAAGAGTTGCTCATGCGGAATATGAAGCAGCTTCTCTAGCATCTGGTGATGTGATTCAAATGTTTAATTTACCAAATGGTGCGAGAATCATCTCTGGTAGATTGGCACATGACGCATTAGGTGGTTCAACTACTTTATCAGTAGGTTATGCTGCACACACAAATGCTGCGGGTACTGCTGTAAGTTTAAGTGCTGCTGCTTATAAAGCGGCTGCTGCTTCTACTTCTGCAACTGCGGTAAATGCTGCTAACACTATTGCATTAGGTGAAAACTCTGTCGTAGATGCTAACAAGGATGGACTTCCTGTGTCAGTAACTATGGGTGGAGCTGCAGGTACTGGTACTATTCAATTAACTATGATGTACGTTGTAGATTAATAAGATAAAATTTTAGGCGGGGAAAGCGAGAGTGGAACCCGCCTAGAGTGCATGAAGAAAATACAAGATTTAAAACCTGTATTACATTTTAAAAAAGATAATTATGTATATAGGTATGTGCTAGTAGATAGGTTTCAAAACGATTCTAAAAATCATTATGGCTTTGATACTAAAGAAGAAAGAACAACAGAAGAAATATTTGCGTTAGAAAAAGATAGACAAATAAGACGTAAGTATATTATAAGGAAGTAGTATGGCATCAACAGTAGATATTTGTAATGGAGCATTAAACCAATTAGGTGCAACAACAATACTTTCACTAACAGAAGATTCAAAAAATGCTAGACTTTGCAATTCAAGATATACTCAAGTAAGAGATGCAGTATTTAGATCACATCCTTGGAACTGCTTACAGGTAAGAGTAGAATTAGCATCATCAACTACAACTCCTGTGTGGGGTTATAATTTTAAATTTGATTTACCCGGAGATTGTTTAAGACTTTTAAAAATATTAGATTTTGATTCAAACTACCAAGTAGAAGGTAGAGCAATATTATCTAATAATGAAACTATGAAAATCTTATATATTTCAAGAATAGAAGATCCTAATCAATATGACGAACTATTAAGAGAAACATTATCTGCTGCATTAGGTGCGGACATTGCTTATGCAATTACATCTAACAATACTACATCACAAAATATGTTAGTTACTTACCAAGAAAAATTAAAAGATGCTAGATTTGTAGATTCAACAGAAGGTCAAAACGTAAGTCAAGAAAATGGTATGGCAGATACTATTGATGCCGGTACATTCATAAACTCAAGGTTTTAATAAATGGCTAGAGTAGCTGCACAACTTTCAAACTTTACAGCGGGTGAATTATCTCCCAGATTAGATGGTAGAAATGATTTAGCAAAATATTCCGCTGGATGTGCAACTGTAGAAAATATGGTTATCTATCCTCATGGTGCGGCAGCTCGTAGACCGGGTACACAATATGTTGCTGAAGTAAAAACAAGTTCTGCTAAAACAAGATTAATTCCTTTTGAATTTTCAACTACACAAACTTATATTTTAGAATTAGGTAATGCGTACATAAGATTTTATAGAGATAATGGTCAAATATTATCTAGTGGTTCTCCTTATGAAATATCTTCACCTTATTTAACTGCAGAACTTTTTGATATTAAATTTGCACAAAGTGCTGACGTTATGTACGTTACACATCCTAGTCATAAAACTAGAAAGCTATCTCGTACAGGACATACCTCTTGGACATTAACAGAAGTAGATTTTACTAATGGACCATTTTTAGATGCTAATGTTACCACAACAACTTTAACACCTTCTGCTGCAGGAACAGGATCAAGAACTATTACCGCATCTGCAGTTACAGGAATTAATAGTGGCTCTGGATTTTTAGCAACTGATGTTGGTAGACAAATACATTTTAATGATGGCTATGGAACTATTACAGCCAGAACAAATACAACAGTTGTAACAGCAAATATAACTACAGCTTTTGCAAATGCTAACTCAATTACTAATTGGTATCTTGGAGCATTTTCAGATACCACAGGTCATGCTTCTTGCGTATCATTCTTTGAACAACGTCTAGTATTTGCCGCAACTACTAACAATCCACAAACAGTTTATTTCTCAAAGTCTGGTGATTATGAAAATATGGATGCTAATATTGGTGGTACTGTAGCAGATGATGATGCAATTATTTACACAATCGCATCTAACCAAGTAAACGCAATTAGATTTATGGCTACTAGCAGAACTTTAATTATTGGTACTGCAGGTGGTGAATTTACAGTTAGTGGTGGTGGAGATAATAATGCCATAACTCCAACAAATATTTTAATTAAAAAACAATCTAACCATGGTGCTGCAAATGTTAATGCTATCTCTGTTGCTAACGCAACATTATTTTTACAAAGAGCAAAAAGAAAAATTAGAGAACTAGCTTACAACTTTGATGTGGATGGTTATACAGCTCCCGATCTTACCATTCTTGCCGAACACATTACTGAAGGAGGTATTGTTGAAATGGCATATCAAGAAGAGCCACTGGCAATTATTTGGTGTGTTAGAAATGATGGTGAATTAGTTGCATTAACATATCAAAGAGAACAAGAAGTTGTTGCTTGGCATAGGCAAGTTTTTGGCGGAGCATTTGGTACTGGTAAAGCAGTATGTGAATCTGTTGCAGTTATACCAACTGAAGATAGTGAATATGAATTATACATGATTATAAAAAGAACAATTAATGGTGCAACCAAAAGGTATGTAGAATATTTGAATACATTTGATTTTGATCAAACTGATAATACATCATTTAATTTTTTAGATTCACAATTAAATTATAGTGGTGCAACATCAACATTAAATGGCGACATTTCTAATTCAGCAACTACAGTTACTGTAGCATCTGGAACAGACTTTACATCATCTGGAAAAATAAAAATTGGTGGAGAAATAATTACTTATGCAGGAAAATCTACAAACGATTTAACTGGTTGTACTAGAGGAACAGAAAGCACTACTGCAGTAGCTCACACATCTGGAGATGCTGTTAAGCAAGTTGTTAATTCTTTATCTGGATTAAATCATTTAGAAGGTCAAGAAATTAATATATTGGCTGATGGATCAACACATCCTAATAAAACTGTAGCATCAAATGCTGTTACTTTAGATAGATTTGCAAATAGTGTTAAGATTGGATTAGGTTATACTTCATTATTAAAAACTATGAGAATAGATGCTGGATCACAAAATGGTACATCACAAGCTAAAACAAAAAGAATATATGAAGTTACCGCAAGATTATATGAAAGTGTTGGTGTTGAAATAGGACCAGACTTAAACAATATGGAAAGAGTACCCTTTAGAACTTCTGCTGATCCTATGGATCAAGGTATTCCACCATTCACAGGTGATAAAGAAGTAGAATTTAGAGGAGACTATGATACAGATGGATTTATGATTGTAAGGCAAACTCAACCTTTACCTTTAACAGTTTTATCACTATACCCAAGGCTAGTAACAAATGATGGATAATACACTACATATAGTACCTTACACAAAGGCTCATGGACAGTTTATATTATCCTGTCAAATGAACCACAAAGTATTAGAAGCAGATAGACACTACATTAATGTAGAAGGTGATGCTAAAAATTTAGAACAAGATCATTTAGCTTTTACTGGTATTGTAAATCATAAACCTATCTTTGCAGCAGGTATGAAAATTATTTGGGGTCAAGTTGCTGAAGGTTGGGTTATAGCATCAAGTGAAATGTGGAAACATCCTATAGGTGTAGCAAAAGCAATTAAAAAAGATTTTGCTAGAGTTGCAAAAGAAAATAATATTACTAGAGTTCAATCTGCAATTAGAAAAGATTTTAAACAGGGTTTAAGATTTGCCGAATGGTTAGGATTAGAAGAAGAAGGTTTAATGAAAAAGTTTGGTTTTGATGGCACAGATCAATATATGTATGCGAGGATATTTTAATGGGAGCAGCAATACCTTTTATTGGACCAGTAATGAGTGTAGCGGCAGCATCATCTGCTAACGAAATAGGAAAATTTAATCAAAAAGTTGGCAATAGAAATGCTCTTATTGCAGAACAAGAAGCTGCAGCACAAGCTAAATTAACAGAATTTAATATTGCAAAATTTAATCAAAGTTTTGAAAAGTTACAATCTACAACAAAAGTTAGTATATTAAAAAGTGGTGTAGAATTATCTGGTACTGCATTAAAAATTTTACAATCAAATGCAGAACAAGCAGAGTTACAAAGAGATGTTATAGAATATAATGGTAAAGTTGCTGAAGCTAAAAAATTAGAAGAAGCAAACTTTGCTAGAATCCAAGGATCATTAGCAAGAGCTTCTGGTAGACAACAAGCTATTGGATATTTAGCTGGAGCAGGTTCTAGTCTATTGACAATGAAACAAATGGGGATGTTTTAATGAATAGAAATTACAAATCAGAATACAAAAATTATCATTCTAAAACAGAGCAAAAGAAAAATAGAGCTGGTAGAAATGGTGCAAGAAGAATTATGAAAAAAAAATTTGGTTCTAGTATATTGGGTAGAGATGTGGATCACAAAGATAGAAATCCAAGAAATAATAGTAAAAGTAATTTAAGATTACAATCTAAATCTTCTAACAGATCAAGGAATCAATAATGCCAAGAATACCTACATTTGAATCTACTATTGCACCTACTGCTGAAGTTGGAGCTGTAAAAAGCAATATACAAGTTTCACCTAAAGACAGTTTAGCTGGAGCATTAGTACCAGCAGCTAATGCGGTAACAGAGTTCTATGTTAAAGAAAAAGAAATATCTAACAAAGTAGAAGGTGGACAATTAATTGCAGATGCTAATCAAGAACTATTAGAAATAAAAGAAAAATCTAAATTAAAACCTACACCAGAAGAAGGAGTTAATTTTTTTAATGCAGGTTACAAACAAGTAGTTGATAAATATAAATCAAAAGCAAACAATAATTATATTCAAAAATACTTTGAGTTAAATATTTCATCTAACAAACCGGCTTATGTTAATAATATTTTAAAACAAACTAGAGCTAACATGGTTAAAACAAGGGTTGATCAAGTAACCAATAAAATTCAAAATAAAATAATAAGTGCTGTAGAAAGCGATAACAAATTTGATTTTGCAACTTTATCAGAATCTATTGTTTCAGATTATCAAGGTTTAGTTAATGATGGTTTAATTTCTGAACAAGATTTAGAAATATACAAAACAAAATTACCAGCTCTTATTGAAACAGAAATGCTTAGAAAAATTGCTGTAAATGATGCTTTTAAAGCATTATCTCTTTTAAGCGATAATAAAAGATATGTAAATATTACCGGAGATGAAAGAAGAGATTTATTAAAAGAATTTAGAGAAATATCAATTTTTCAAAGTAAAATTGTAGATTATGCAACTGGAAGTAAAGTATTAGAATCTAAAAAAAAAGTTGTTGCTGCTTTAAGAGGAGAGGATAAAGAAAATATTGGACTTGGATATATAGACCCAAAAGAAATAGGCATGACATATACCACAGGAAATGAAGAGTATGACAATCAATTAAAAAACTTAAACAATAAAGCTATTAATAATGAAATAAGTAAAGACAATAATTATTTAGTAAATGACAAGATTATTAATAAAATTTTAAATAATGAAATAAAAAATTCTTTTGAAAAATTTACACTTGCAGGTGAAACAGAAGCTAAAAGTATTACAGAAAGAATTGGTGATGGTTCTATTAATTTAGATGATGATAATTTTTTTGATAATATTTTTGAATCACAACAAAATATAAAATTAAATAAAACTAATAAACAATTTTTTAATTTTATAGACAAGGTAGTTCCTTTAATTGAGGGTTCAGCAAGTTCTAAATACTTTGATGATAATTATAACAATAGATTAAGTTCTTTTAGACAAGATATGTATAGTAGATTTGTTGAGGGATTAAATCAAAATATACCAGTAGCAAAATTATTAGATTCATTATCTGATAATTATATTGCTAAAGATATATTAGATTATGCTCCAACCAAATCACAAGTAAGAGATGCTCTTTCAATTTCTGCTAAAAAAGAACAACCAGAGTTAGTTAATACATATTTTAAAAAAAATGAAAACGAAACACCAAACGAATATTTAACTAGAACTACTGAATTTTACACAAAAGAAGATGGTACTATAGGACAAAGAAGAAAACAAAAAATTAAACCAGAAGATATAATGAAAGGAAGTGTATTAAATCAAGAAACAAATGAAGAAACAGACAATGAGTTTAGTTTCTTATCACAAGCTTCTGCTGCTGAAATTACTTTAGACAATGAAAATGAATTTAATAATGTAAATTTTAATTTTATTGTAGATGAATTGGAGGGTGGTGTAAAATTAAAAGCTTATGTTCTTGATCCAAAAGAATTTAGTAATTCTGGAGTAACAGTTGCTGGGGGAGTTGATTTAAGTAATAAAAATTTAAACGAATTAGAAAAAAATTTACCAAATGAACTTGTAGAAAAATTAAAACCATATTTAGGTTTAAAGGGTTATGATGCTCAAAAAAAATTAAATGAAACACCATTAAATATTACTGAAGAAGAAGCTATTATATTAAATAAATTTATTCAAAAAGACATATTAAGAACACTTAAAAAAAATTGGAAAGAAGCTACAGGAGAATCTTTTGATAATTTATCAGAAGAACAAGCAACTGCAGTAGCTTCTGTTGCTTTTGTCTATGGTAATGAAGAGTTAAAAACTTTTAATTTTTGGGATTATGTAACAGCAAAAAATACAAATGGAGAGTATGTTGGTGAATGGAAAAACGCATATAGAGAACTTATGGATTTTAAAGATAAATCTAAATCTATAAACGATAGACATAAAAAAGCAGCAAAATTACTTTTAAAATTTTTCAATAAAAAATAATATGAACTTACTTGAACAACAAACACTATTGCAAGAAGGTGGTTTTAGTCAAAAAGAAATTACAGGATGGAAACAAGATAAAATTAAAAATCTTCAACAAGGTGGATTTACTAATCAAGAAATTTCTAATGAATTTAAATTTCAACCAGATACTAAAGTTATTAAAGACTATGTTGGCAATGTAGCCAAAGATTATTTATCTGGAAGAGGTATTATAATATCAGAAGAGGAGATGCCTTATCAAACAGAACAAACTAGATCGGATCAATTAAAAGAATTAAAAAAAGATATTAAAGAAACTGTTGTAGGAGAAAAATTTGATGGAGATTATATTGCTGAACAAATATTGGGAAGTAACCTTTGGAATTTAAGTAAAAGAGCAGCAAAAGGAGAAGGTACTCCAGAAGCATTAAAAATGCCAAAACCAGAAGATTATACTTGGACCGAGGAGTTTCTTCAAACACTAGGAACATTAGTTGTTGATTCTCCACTTTATGCTGGAAGTGCTTTAGTTGGTTTACCGGGAGGTATATTAGGTGCTGGATTTACAGGTGCAATGATACCTACTACAACTAGATTAACTATCTTAAAAGTTTTAGAAAATCAAGATGAAGGTAAACCTTCTGATGTTATGAAAATATTATTAGAAGAAACTTTAATGGAAGGTGTTAAAGAAGGTGCAAAGTTTTCTGCATCCCTTGCCTTACCAATGTTAAAAATACCCGGTGGTAAAACTTTAGCTTCTAATTACATATCAAGAACTGCAGCTCAGATAATTGGTTATCAAGGAACAGGTTTAATATTAGACGAAGAAATACCAAGTATGGGAGAGTTTGCTTCTACTGCTTTATTGTTTGGTTTATTTAATATTAGATTACCTAAAGCAAAAGCAGAAAAAAAATCAAAACAAATTTTTATTGATTATGGAAAAAAACCTACAGATGTAGCTTTAGATTTAGCAAAAAATAGAACAGTAAGAGAAGATGTATTATCAAACAATGTAACAGTTAGAGCTTATGAAATAAAAGATGCTAAAAAAATAGAAATACCAAAAGAAGAAATACAAGTTACAACAAAACCAAAATTTAATGATCCTATTGCAAATAAAGCGGCAGAAAATATTTCTTTTGAAATAAATAAAATGCCAATCACAAAAGAACAAATTGCAGAAACTGTAAAACAATCAGCTAAAACTACAAAAAGACAATTTGTAATTAAAGCTATAGATCAAAAATATCCTGTACTAGAAGCATTAAGAGAACTTAATATTAAAACTAAAACAGGTATTGAAAAATTAAACACATACGAACTATTAAGATTGCAAGAAGGTATGCAAGGAAGATCAGCACACTTTATTGAGTTTGGAACTCTTGATTTTAAAACATTAGCTGAAAATGGACCATCTCTTATGTCTATTGTAAAACCATTTGTAAAAGATAGCAAAACTGAAACAGCTTTATTTAGCACTTATCTAACAAACAGACACGCAGTAACTCTTGCTAAAAGAGGTAAAGAATCTGGTGTTGATATTCCAAATGCAGAAATATTTTTAAAAAAGTATACTAACAAAAAAGTTAAAGACCCAGACACAGGTAAAATGATTACTTATGAACAAGCTGCTAAAAAATTAGATACTTATTTGCAAGATGGTGTTTTAAAATATGCTTTTGATGGAGGACTTATAACTAAAGAATCTTATAACGCATTTAGAGAAATTAATAAAAACTACATGCCTATGGCTAGAGAACTTCCTAGACCCGGAGAATCTGGATTTATTAAAGGATCAAGCAATCCATTTAAAAGATTAAAAGGATCAAAAGTAAAAATTATAGACCCATTAGAAAGTATTGTTAAAAATACAGATTACATTGTAAGAATGACAGAACTTAATAAAACTAAAAATGATTTTATTAATACTGTTTTAGAAGCTCAAAAAAAAGACCCCGAAGCACTTAGCTGGATAAAAAAGAAAAAAGGTAATTTAAAACCAATTACAGTTCAAAGAAAAGAATTAGAAAAATTTTTTGATAAAGAAACTTTAGACAAACTTTCAAACAAAGGTGTTGAGGAACTTTCTATATTTAGACAAGAAGCTGTTTATCCAGATGGTAATTCTATTTCTTTAAGAAATACAAAAACTGGTAAATATGAAGTTTATGAAGTTGGTGAAGATTTAGTTACTGCTTTTAGAGTTATGGATAATCCAAGTATGAATTTTGTAGTAAAATTTTTAACAGCACCCACTAGATTTTTAAGAACAGGTG
>Ga0209657_1001488_pt1 | contig 14124 bp, 17 predicted proteins | sample SaaInlV_100m_DNA_FD_184650 | JGI IMG/M metagenome (GOLD analysis project Ga0209657, IMG submission 184650) | Marine microbial communities from expanding oxygen minimum zones in the Saanich Inlet - SI037_S3LV_100m_DNA (SPAdes) (version 2) | ecosystem: Environmental > Aquatic > Marine > Intertidal... | reverse complement strand
ATTGGCATTAAGTTTAATCAGACTCACCATCGCTTAAGCCCTTTCATATACACAAAAACCCCATCCGAAGACAGGGTAAGTGCGTGTATGGATTCGCCTCGCGGGTTCCTCATACAGTGGGTGGGCCCAGCAGGATTTGAACCTGCGACCAAGGGATTATGAGTCCCCTGCTCTAACCACTGAGCTACGGGCCCCGATATATGCAGCAAAAATATGTCATTATCCCAACCATTCAACGCCTCCATAGATCAAGAACAGCCAAAAAAGGCCTTTAATCAAAAAGAAGGCGAAGAGAACGGCAACTGAGACTCTGCCATAACAATCCATCATGCCTTTGAGGCCATGGGATTTGAAATAGCTATAATAATTGCGTAGGGTTTGCATGTCAGGCAAAAGTAAGTGCAAGGGGCGCATAGGGATGCCCTGAAACGACGGAGTTGACAATTTGAATCATTGCAAGCAGGTAAATCATTTTTTCTGTATTCAATTGAGAATGTTGACATTTGCAGCGCCATTCATGGCATAAACCTTTCAGAAAATACCCCCATGCGATTTGATGACCTCCATGAAGGTGTGTCCATGATGAGACACCTGGCCACCAAAACAGAACGAACATGCGATGTTGAATTGCAAGCCTCTGAGTCCTACCTCTTCTTCTGCTTGGATGGCCCTGCAGAATTTCAGTTTGGGGCCATGTACATGCGTCCTTTACCTGCCAACGAGAGCTTTTTCATCCATAATCCGAGTAAGACGCTCAAGGCTGTCATCAACATGTCTCCTGGTGACCGCATGATTGGGATCCAGCTATCCATCATTCACATGCACCAATTGTTCCTGCCGGATGATGGCCGAATGGAAGCCCTTGCTTTTTTGAGCAACCCAGACAACCAAAGGCCTATCTACGACCAGAAGGCTACTGAGCCACCCTTGCTGACCTTGTTGGAGTCTCTCTTTGACTGTGTGTTAGACAACAATGCCAATAGGGTGATGAACTATGGTAAATTGATTGAGTTGCTTGGCAAATACTTCTACACCCCAGACCCTGACTTGGTTGCCTGCCCCTTTTTGAAAGACGAAGAGACCATCAGAAAAATCCACATGGCAAAATCCTTGATCTTGGATCAATGGCAAAATCCACCCACTATTGCCAAATTGGCTGAATTGGTCGGGCTCAATGAATACCGGCTCAAAGCAGGGTTCAAAGAAGTATACAACAGTACTGTGTATGGCTACGTGATGGACACCAAGATGAATCGAGGGCGCAAACTTTTGGGTGCCGGCAAGCTCCGTGTGAACGATGTCGCGTTTGAGGTTGGCTACACCAACCCCAGCCATTTCATTGCAGCCTTCAAACGTCAGTTTGGCATCACGCCAAAAAAATACATGCTTACCAAGCGCTAATCAGGACTGCTTCTGGCACAACTCAACCAATACACCGCCGGTGGACTTGGGGTGGATGAAGGCCACCAACATGTTGTCGGCACCAAGCTTTGGTTTTTCGCTGAGAACCTGAAATCCAGCCTCACGCAACCGGGCCATTTCAGCTGCAATGTCATTCACAACAAAGGCCATGTGATGCAGCCCTTCGCCGCGTTTGTCTATGTGCTTTGCAATGGCTGAATGGGGCTCTGTTGCTTGAATCAGCTCAATCTTGTTAGGACCTGCTTGAAAAAAGCTGGTGATGACATGCTCAGAAGCTACCGCCTCACGCTTGTAGGGCTTACAGCCCAAAAGCTTCGTGTAAACCTGCTCTGCTGCCTTGAGATCCTTCACGGCGATGCCAATGTGCTCAATCTTTCCCAGCCCTAAGTCCTTCAAGTCACTCATGAAGCAAAGGTCTGTGTTTTAACCAACATGGCATAATGGCCATTGCGTTGCATCAAGGTCTCGTGGTTTCCTGATTCCGTGATTTGGCCCTTGTCAATCAACAAAATGCGATCTGCCTTGTGGATGGTTGAAAGCCGATGTGCTATCACCACGCTGGTTTTATTTTCAGTTGCCTGATCCATGGCCACTTGCACCAATGCTTCATTTTCTGCATCCAAGGCGCTGGTGGCCTCGTCCAAAAGGAAGACTGGCGCATCTCGGTAGATGGCACGTGCAAGGGCTATGCGCTGACGCTGACCGCCGGATAACTTATTGCCGCCTTCACCGAGCAAACTGTCCCACCCATCTGGCATGGCTTCAATGAAACCCAAAGCCTGTGCCTTGGTGGCTGATTCAATGGCCCGCTGCTTGTCGGGGTTGTCATCCCCCAGGGTGATGTTTTCAAGGGCGCTTTCATTGAACATGACCGCATCTTGACTGACCAAGGAATAGGTTGACCGGATTGCGGCAAGGCGCAAGCTTGGCTTGTCCGATGGGCGACATGGATGACCATCCATAGTCACCTGGCCACTGTCCGGGTCCATGCTGCGGACCAACAGCTTCATCATGGTGGATTTACCACCACCAGACGGGCCAACCAAGGCCACGATCTCGCCTCGGCGTATCTCTGCAGATAGTTGATCAATAGCCGGGCGATCAGCGCCCGGATAGGTGAAGGTTACATTGTCCCAGGCAATGACTTCAGGCCCGTTTTTTGGTGACTGCCAATCCAATGCATTGGCTGGCTCTTGAATGGTTTCTTTCAAATCCAAAATCTCAAACAAGCGGTCTGCGGCGGCACTGCCTTTTTGCACATTGTAAATCGCCATGGTCACAGCCTTGAACGCAGGAATCAATTGGTAGAAGAACAAAACAAACCCCACCAAGGCAGCGCCTGTCATTCCTTGACCCGTCAAGACCACTGAACCACCATAGAGCAGAATCATCAAGAGGGTTCCCACCCCAATGACCTCTGAGATGGGGCTTGCCAAATCCCGCTTGCGGTGAACGGCTTGCGTAGCATGCATGGCAGATTGATTGATCTGGCTGAATTGCTGCTGTGTCGCTGTCTCTGTCTGGTAAGCCTGAATCAGGTTCAGTCCACTCAAGGTTGACTCCATGGAAGCCAGCACTCGACCCAGGGCAGATTGAGCCGTGGATGATTTGCGTTTGAGCTTCTTGCCAACCACATGCAGCAGCCAGGCACTCAAGGGGGCAACCAGCAGAATGAACAGCGTCAGCTTCACACTCATGGCAAGCAGAATAGCCAACGAACCCAGGATGATCAATGGCTCTCTAACCAAGAGCTCCAAGCCTGTCAAAACGGCCCACTCAATCTCAGTTACATCGGTGGATGCGCGGGCCAGGATGTCGCCCTTGCGTTGATCGCTCATGGTCCCTGGCGATAGCTTTAGCACCTTGCGATGAATGGCAGAGCGCAGGTTGGCAGCGATCTGTGATCTGAGCGTGGCCATCTGCCACATGGCACCATAGCGGAGCACAGCCTTGATGACGAAGATGCCCATGGCCGCCAAACAGATGCGCCACAAGATGCCCATTGGGCCATAAGCCTTGATGCCCAAAGTCACCCCATAAGCAAGCCAGGCATGCAGACTGTCCACATCCTGAATGACCTGAGGCCGGGCATTCAGCTGCTGGGAACTGTCCAATATGATATCCATCACCGGAATGATCATCCCAATCCCAACCAAGGACATGATGGTGTAGCCAACATACAATAGGCCGGCAACCAAGGCAGAGGATTTTGCAGAGCCGGCGTGGCTCAATACACGAACAAAGGGAGACATGGGGACGAAGGTACTGAGTTCAGGATGGGATGCATCAGGGTGATGCATTTATAACGCCAACATCTACCTTTGTCGCATGGAGACAACGAGGCAGAAAAAAATCGCATCCGTTTTGCAACAAGATTTGGCAGAGATCTTTCAGCTCGTTGCAAAGTCAACTTTCACAGGCACCCTGATCACCGTCAGCAAAGTGCGCGTCACACCCGACCTGGGGCTTTGCAAAGTCTACTTGTCTGTTTTTCCAACCAAATACAGCGATGAAGTCATGGTGCATGTTGAGGCCAATGCACCTGCGCTTCGCCATGAGTTAGGTCAACGGGTTCGTCACCAACTCCGCGTGGTTCCCAACTTGAAATACTACTTGGACGACAGCATGGACTACCAAGAAAATATCGAACGCCTACTCAAAGGCGGTGGAGAAAACCCCATTCGGTGAAGGGACTGCCTGCAAAACTTGGATGGCGAATGGTCATCAGCCGCCGCCTGAGCGGAACAGTAACTCGTTCAGCTGCTGCGGGCATCATGGTTGGAACCGCTGCTATGATGGTGGTCCTTTCTGCCTTCAATGGTTTAGAAAACCTGATCCGACAGAATTACAACATCGTCCATCCACATGTCAGCATCCTGCCACTTGATGGGACAGGCCTGGCCTGGGACGAGGCTTTGGATGCACTGTTGGCGCACCCCGACATTGCGGATTTTGAACCGGTACTGGAACAGCAGGCCTTGTTGAAGCATGGCGAGCAAGAAGCCCTGGTCACGCTGGTGGCCGTTCAACGGTCCTTTGTTACCCCCCATGCAGGCACTGATCGCTGGACCGACAGCTTACTGACAGCCAATCCCGACCACTGGGGCAGTCGATCCGCCTTGGTAGGCAGAGGCGTCGCCATGAAAATGGGGATCAACAGCCATGGTCTAGGGTCCATTGTGCAAGCCATGTGGCCTGAGAGCAATCAAGACATGAGCCGTCAAGCCCTCCAGGTCGACGGCATATTTTTCGCCCACCCACAAGTTGATGAGCACGTGGTACTCATTCCCTTAGCTAGCCTTCAACAGTGGACTGGTCATGAATTGAGCCAGGTGAAAGTTTGGCTGAAGTCAGGTGCTGACATGGAAGCCTTTCGCCTGGCAGCTAGAGACTACCTCTGCAAAGAACCCAAAGACTGGGAGCGGACCTTGTTCAATGTGTTGAAATCTGAACGGTTGGTGACCATAACCATCCTTGCCTTCATCGTGCTGCTTGCTTCCTTGGGGCTGTACGCGGCCACCTCCCTAATGGCCCTGGAGCGAAAGCGTGAAACGGCCACCCTGGTTGCCATGGGAATGCCCTTGACACAGGTCAAGACTGCCTACACCTGGGGTGGGCTGTGGATGAGCATCCTAGGGGGGGGCTTCGGACTCCTCATGGGCCGTGCCATCATCGCTGGGCAATCAACTTTTGGTTGGCTGAGCTTAGGCCAAGGTTACATCGTGGATGCCTACCCTGTTGCCTGGTCATGGACATTCGCTTGGCTCACCTGGGGCTTTGTGGTCATGGTTGGAACCCTGCTTGCCTGGATGGCAGCGCAGCGCATACGGCCTCAAACTGAATTGCTCCGCTAAGGCATCAATGCCTTTGCTTTCTCAGCCTCAAAAATCGCTGCATAATCTGTCACGATAGCATCCAAGGTGTCAAAGACCTCCTGGCTATCATTGGACGTCACCAATGCCATCCTGAATGGCTTGAAATGCGGGAAGTTTCGGAAGTAGTTGCCGTAGTGGCGTCGCATCTCAATGCGACCTAGGTCATCCCCCTTCCAAGCGATAGACATTGTCAAATGCTGCCTTGCTGCATCCACCCTGGCTTGCAAAGATGGCGGAGCTAAATACTCACCCGTTGCCATGAAATGCTTGATCTCATTGAATATCCATGGGTAGCCAATGGCTGCACGGCCAATCATGATGCCGTCAACGCCATAGCGATTCTTCATAGCCACAACTTTTTCTGGGCTGTTCACATCACCATTGCCAAATATGGGGATATGCATGTGCGGGTTGTTCTTTACCTCGCCAATCAGGCCCCAATCTGCCTCGCCCTTGTACATCTGAGCACGCGTGCGCCCATGAATTGAGAGGGCTTGAATGCCAACATCTTGCAGTCGTTCAGCCACATCCACAATGTACTTGGTGTTGGCATCCCAACCCAGGCGGGTTTTCACCGTCACGGGCAGGTCCACTGCCTTAACAATGGCTTCTGTCAGACGAACCATCTTAGGGATATCCTTTAAGATACCTGCCCCGGACCCTTTGCCCGCCACCTTCTTTACGGGGCAACCAAAATTGATGTCAATGATGTCAGGGCCTGCCTTTTCACAAATGGCTGCGGCCTCTTGCATCTCTTCCAGGTCATTGCCAAATATCTGAATGCCAATAGGGCGTTCGTATTCAAAGATGTCCAACTTGGCCACAGACTTGGCCGCATCGCGAATCAATCCAGAAGATGAAATAAACTCCGTGTACATCACATCTGCACCATGCGTCTTGCACAATTTGCGAAAGGGGGGATCACTCACATCCTCCATGGGAGCGAGCAACAAAGGGAAATCTCCCACCGGTATATCGGCAATTTTGACCATCTAAAATTCCTGTGCGACTTTTGACAAAATTACGCCATGAAAGCACAGAGCCAATCCTTCACCAAGATCTCCCTGACCTTCATTGGGCTCATCATCGTTTCCACTGTGGTCATGTTGCTCATTGGCAGCTGGCTAACCACGATGATTGATGGCCCAAAGGGGATGAATTTGATCATCTTGCAGTGGTTCACTACAATCGGAGCCATGCTTATTCCCGGCTACTGGCTGTTCAAACAGGTCAAATCAACTGGTCAACAAGGCCCCCTAACGCTGACCGTCACCCTGTCTGCCATCGGCCTGTTCAGCTTGTGGATGCCATTGGCTGAGTATGCCATGAATGGCTTGTTGGGCTTAGCTGAGGCAAGCAACATCTCCTGGGTACAGAAACAAATAGCAGAATCCGCAGCCCATGCAGAGCTCTTTGGTCAAATGATCTTCATGCCTGGATGGGCTTACCGCCTGATGGGCGCCCTCACCGTCATCCTATTGCCCGCCATGGCAGAAGAGTACTTCTTTCGCGGAGGCATCCAGCGCTTGCTTGGTCAGATGATGAGTCATCGGCTGGCCCTGGTGCTTACAGCCCTGGTTTTCAGTCTTGCCCATGGCCTTCCCCTGCAAGTGCCCTACCTCTTTGCTGGTGGGCTCATCATTGGCTATGCCTACCAAGTCACAGGTAAGCTTTGGGTCCCTATGGCCGCACATGCGCTTCACAATGCCATTGTCTATGGCCTTGTCGTGCAAGGCGGGCCCGAACGGCTCAGCGGGGATCACAGCATGCCTGTGTTGGCCATTGTCATCTGCAGCCTGGGAGCCATTGCAGCCAGCTATGTGGTGATTCAATCAGCCAACAAGGCATAAAAAAACCCGCTGCAAGCAGCGGGCGGTGTTTTCATTGATGAAACAGCTTACATGCTTCGGTAAAGGTCTTCAGCAGACGAAGCAGGGCTGCTAGAATACATGACCTTCAATGCTTGTGCCTTGCGCAACTCTTGTTTGATGTCAGAGATCAAACCCATCTTTACATTCACGTCAGCTTTGATAGAGACCATGAATTTGGGACGCTCTTTCTCATTGATTTCCTCGCGCTTGAGGATGACAAATGCTTGCACATCACTGACTAAGCCCAATTGGTCATCCAACTGAACACGGGGCTCAGATCCATAGGATTCGGTGTTATTGGGTGTACCCACATATATGTAGGTCGTCAAATCTTTTCGCTCAATTTTTTGAATTTCTGTTGCTTTAGGCTTCAATACGCCAACCAACATTTCAAGATCTCTCATGGTTGTTGTCACCATGAAGAAAAATAGGAGCATGAATACAATGTCAGGCAATGATGCCGTATTCACTGCAGGTATTTCCTTGGGCTTCTTACTGCTAAACTTTGACATCAGCCTCCAATTTTAACTGGTTCTGCCTCAGAAATAATCTGTGGGTAGAACGCATTGATTTCCTTGCGGCTTTCATCGGACAGGTCCGTGTAGTCGATACCAAATCGGCGCAGTGCCAAGTCTTGGCGAAGCTCCGAATACGCAGCAATGAGTTCGTTGCGAACCGTCACATAGGTGCTGTAGTTTGTGCCTCTGTCATTTTGCATAGACAAAATCGCCTTCTTCGGGTTGTCAGAGCTTGATGGCAACTGAAGACCACGGCAGACCTCACAGGTGCCGTCGCCATTGTTGTCAATGAAGTCCTTTGCTGCTGAACGCAACTGATCAATAGATAGGTAGTCATCCTCAACTAGCAAGTCGTTGTTGGCGTTGACCAAAACCACAAAAATGTTTTTCTCCTTGATGTCATTGGACTCATCCTGTGGCTCTTCAGACCATGGTGGCAATCTGACCGCCAAGCCTTTGTCCACATCCATGGTCGTTGTAACCAAAAAGAAAATCAGCAACAAGAAGGCAATATCCGCCATGGATCCTGCATTGATCTCCGGTGTTGCGCGTTTGTTTCTTGCCATGATCGTGAGTTATTGACGCATGCCGTGGATCACGGAGTAGCCAACGGCTCCCAGACCCAGCAAGAAGGTCACATAAAAAGCATTCAAGCCAAATGAAACCCATTTGGATGTTGCTTCAGTGACATCGTTGTACGATGCGAAATCAGCGCCGCTTGCCATCAAGTAACTGATGAGGCAGACAGCGAGAAGGGCAGCAATGCTGATGGCTGTTTTGCGAAGATTCCCTGGATTGATTGCCATACCAAAGCCTGCACTAGCTAGTGCAAGCAAGGCGGTCAAAACAATCAAGATTTCCGTTGCAACAACCGCAGAACCAATAAAGATCTCACCCTCACTCCCAAGCAAAATGCCCAGTGTGGGGATTAACCCGATTAAGCCTGCTAGCACAGCAGCGCCCATGGAAATAGCCCGAGCGTTTTTCATACTGCTGTTTTTACTTGTTGGTGTGTTGAGCAATGATATCCAAGAAGGAGATGCTAGCATCTTCCATCTTGTTGACGATGTTGTCAATCATTGCAACAATAAGGTTAAAGAAAACTTGGAGGATGATGGCAGTGATCAAACCAAAAACGGTTGTCAACAAAGCCACCTTGATGCCACCGGCAACAAGTCCCGGAGAAATATCTCCAGCATCTTCAATGGCGTCGAATGCGTCAATCATACCGATCACCGTACCCATGAAGCCTAACATAGGGGCCAGTGCGATAAACAATGAGATCCAAGAAACGCCGCGCTCAAGCTTGCCGTTCTCAACAGAGCCAACAGAGACAACAGCCTTGTCAACCACATTCAAACCATCGCCGGCCTTGTCCAGGCCTTGGTAGAAAATGCTAGCAACCGGTCCACGTGCATTGCGACAAACGTCTTTAGCTGCATCTACACCGCCGCTGTTCAAAGCGCTCTCAACTTCAGCAAGAAGCTTGTCGTTGTTGGTGGTGGAAAGGGTCAAGTAAATGATGCGCTCAATGGCAAGTGCCAGACCGAGGATCAAACAAACCAAAACAAAAGACATGAAGGCAGGGTTTCCATCGATGAATTGCTTTTTCAGTACTTGGGTGAACGATGCTTCCTCTTCAGGGGCAGCTTCTTCTTCAACTGCAACTACACTTGCAACAGCAGTGGTGTCAGCTTCAGTAGCCATGGAGTCATCGGCTGATGCCTCAACGGCAGCAACTTCTTCGGTGGTGGCGGGAGCTTCTTCAGCTTCCTGTGCCATGAGATTGTTAGAAAACAACATCCCTGCTATTAAGAGCAGAGCGAAAACCTTTTTCATGCGTTTTATATGAGGTTAAATTTAGAGGATTGTTCTAAGGCTCACAAAAGTATGCCATTCAGGTAGAATTCAAAATATCTGCACCGACTTTTTTTAATTTCAGCTTGTTTTGGTCTTGTAGGTGGCCTTCTGAAGGATGGATTTGTCGATATCCGGGGTCCGTCGAATCGCATCGATGGCATCTGCCGGCTGCATGACCACCGTGAAGAGATCCAAGTGCTCTGGTCGCATGAATTGCTGTTCAACCATGCTGTCAAGCATCTCAATTAGAGGATCATAGAAGCCATCTTGGTTCACAATGACCACGGGCTTGAGGTATTGACCCAGCCGCTTGAGGGTGATGGCTTCCATCAATTCTTCCAAGGTACCGCAACCACCAGGCAAGGCAATGATGCCTTCTGTATCATGCATCAACAAATGTTTGCGTTCGCGCATATTCTCGACCTGAATCAGCTCTGTCAAGCCCGGATGATTGACTTCATTGGCGAAAAGAAAGGCTGGCATGACGCCTTGAACCTTGCCACCAAGAGCCAGCACTGCATCAGCCACGCGACCCATCAATCCCGTTTTCCCGCCACCATAAACCAGGGATGCTCCTGCTTCAACAAGGCTAGCAGCCACTTGATCTGCGCCAAGCAAATGCTTCTCGGATGACATGGCTGATGAGGCACAATAAACGGTGATACGGGCTTGGTTCAGGTCTTTCATGGGGCAGTCAAATTGGCCCTGCAAGGTACAAGTCCACAAGCATTCAGAAACTACCTTTGAACCACCATGAAACAACTCGCCATTATTTCTGCCATCATTTCAAGCCTTGTCATGATCCTGTTGTGGGTCCTTGGCTTCTTCACAACCCTGATCATTCAAAATGGCCATGAAGGAGGCTATGAGCTGGCTGGCTATGTGCATGAAGGGCCCTACAAGACCCTTGGGAAGTCTTTTGAACGCTTGGATTCCACAGCTGAATCGCTTGGCCTTCACATGACTGACAGGGTCGGGCTGTATTACAACAACCCCAAAGACGTGCATCAAGATAGCTTGCTAAGCTTTGTTGCCGTGGTGATGGCAGAAGAAGGCTTTGCCATTGGCAACATGGATCTGGCAGACCTCATGCAAGAATCCATCCCCTACGGGCAAGCCATCTACATTGACTTCCCTAGTGATCAGCCATTGAGCCACCTGATTGGCCCCCTCCGTTGCTACCCGTTACTCAATGACCGCGCAGAGGCAGAGGGATGGGTGAGCAGTACGGTTTTTGAGCTTCATGGCAGTGATTACATTCGCTATGTAATGCTTCGATGAAACGCCAACGATTCCCTTGCATTTGATGGATGAATCAGCCATTTCTGCCAGCCATCTGGTCCTTGTGACAGCGATCTCCCACACCCCAGCAGGTGAAGGCATTTCATTGGACGACAATGGCCTGATTCACGACCTGTCTTAAAGCCTGTCTTTTCGTTTCAACCCTTGGGCGGCATGTGCCAACCTGCTGGTTCCTTCGATGCCTTTCTCCCTTGAGAGTTGTGTGATTTACCATTCAACAAGCTGGACACCAGGGTCAACACAATAGAGAACCCAAGGGCTGACCAAAAGCCTTCCACATTGAAGCCTCCAACCCAACTGCTGGCAATCAGAATGACGATGGCATTGATCACCAAAAGGAAGAGCCCCATTGAGACCACCGTCAAGGGGATGGTCAATAAAACAAGCAAAGGCTTGATGGTGGCATTGAGCAAGGTCAAAAGCAAGGCAACCCAAATCGCTGTCGAAAAATGGTCCAAAGTCACCGATGACATCACAGCATCCGTCACGGTGATGCACAATGCCAGAATGAGCATTTTCAGCCAAAATGGCCTGTTGTCTCTTCGTTGGTTGAATAATAGCATGTAGCAAAACTAAGCAATTGCCCTACATTGCAGGATGCAAAAAATTGTCGCCATGGCAGCCCTGAGTCTTCTAGTCCTAGCCTGCCAGACCACCCCGTCTAACCCTGCAAACAGACAAGTTATGGACCCACACAGTCACGCCCGACCCGCACAAGCCATCATGACGCATTTGGATTTAGCTATGGCTGTGGATTTCCGTGCTAAGGCCATCATTGGCACTGCCTCGATCACCTTTGATTGCCATGATGCCGACAGCATCTTTCTAGACAGTGATGGTTTAATCATCCATTCCATCACCGTGGATGATAAACCCGTAGACTGGCTTCATGGGGAAGCCAATGAGCTCTTAGGACGAGGTATCTGCATTGTGCCATCAGAACCTGTCACTGGCACCTATGTGGCAGACATTCACTATGCCTCCGCACCTGATGCAACCGCCCTGCAATGGCTGCGCCCAGAACAGACCAATGGCAAAACACAGCCCTTTCTCTTCACCCAAAGCCAAGCCATTCTTGCCAGAACTTGGATCCCTTGCCAGGATGGTCCAGGCGTGCGGTTCACCTACCACGCCAGTGTGAAAGTGCCATCGGGCCTCATGGCCGTGATGAGCGCCACCAACCCCACAACCATTGCAGAGGACGGGGTGTACGAGTTTGACATGCGTCAACCCATCCCTAGCTACCTCATGGCATTGGCCGTTGGCGATCTGGCCTTTCAGTCCACAGGCCCGCGAACAGGTGTCTACGCTGAGCCCGCTATTTTAAAAAAATCTGCCTGGGAATTTGCAGAAACTGAAGCCATGATTCAAGCGGCAGAGGCATTGTATGGCCCCTATGCATGGGACCAATACGATTTGTTGGTGCTGCCTGCCTCCTTCCCCTTTGGTGGCATGGAAAATCCCCGTTTGACCTTTTTAACGCCCACAGTGATCACCGGTGACCGGAGTTTGGTCTCCCTGATTGCGCATGAACTGGCACACAGCTGGAGCGGCAACCTGGTCACCAATGCCACATGGAATGACTTCTGGCTCAATGAGGGCTTCACCGTCTACTTTGAGCATCGCATCATGGCCGCCGTCTACGGCGAAGACTACGCCAACATGCTCAGGGCATTGTCCCATGCAGGGCTCGTGGACGAAGTCAATGAGATGATGGTAAAGCACCCAGAGGACAGCAAGCTAGACATTGCCCTGGAGGGGCGCAACCCCGATGATGCCATGACCGCCATTGCCTACGACAAAGGCTTTCATTTCTTGCTCTTGGTAGAGGAAGCCGTTGGCAAAGAAACCTTTGACGCCTTTTTAACAACGTATTTCCAAGATCACCAGTTCAAGTCTATGACAACCGATCGCTTCATTGCCTACCTCAAGGATCAATTGCTTGACGCAGCAACCTGGGAGCAGATTCGTGGTGAAGAATGGGTCTACGGTACGGGGCTTCCGGACAATTGCCCCGTTTTGCCGCCCCTCAGGTTTGAAGCAGTGGACCTGGCCCTTGATGGCTTCCTTTCTGAAGGTTCACTCATGCCTCAAGATCAATGGACCACCCATGAATGGCTGCGTTTTCTGGATCAATTGGGAAACAAGGGGGCGAATCTATCACAGGTCACCGCCCTTGATGGCATGTACCATTTGACAGCATCCAGCAACGCTGAGATTCAAGCTGCCTGGTTTGCCTTAGCAATTCCTTTGCAATACCGTGGGGACGGCTTCCAAACAGTTGTGGAGCAATTCCTGACATCGGTTGGTCGTCGCAAGTTCTTGACGCCAACCTACAAGGCAATGCTGGAAGCAGGTGATCAAGATTGGGCCATGACCATTTACCAAGCAGCACGACCTGGCTACCATGCCGTGGCAACCCAAACCATGGATGACCTCCTGGGTTTCAAGCCAGCTTCCTGAAAACCTGCTGGATTATACCACTCGCCTGAGCTGCTCCCGCAACGCATTGCGCAGCGTTTGCAATCGCCCAAATTTCTCAAGCAATGCTTGCTTGTCTGAATCATCTGTCGCTTGCAAAGTGGCGATGATGTCCTTTACGTGGCGATCAATGGTGGCCTCCTTGAAGCGAAGTATCGACTGCTGAATGTGAAGACTTAAACTCTCCACCGGATTCGCTACCATGATTTCCTTTTTCTCCCACTGCGCCAATTGGTACTTCTCTGCATGCAAATCTGCTACCAGGCTGACCAATGATTGGTCGGGGTAGCGAAGCAGTTCATCCGATGTCATCAAATGCCTTCGCTCATCCCAGGCATGGGATATCAAATCAAAGAGTTGCTGGTAAGGAGCGTGAGAAAAGTCCATGTTATCCGATAAAACTTCTTCGATGATGAAGGTTCCCGATTTCTCCGTCAAGGTCTTGCCTTCTTGCTCAGGGTCCGGAATCTCTATGGCTGTTTCACCGTGCTGAATCAACGCCTTCATAAGGGATTCCTCAAAGGCTGGCGGGCGCTGAGTCGGTGCACTTGCTTCAACGGGGGTGAGTGTAGGTGCTTGTTGAGGCTGGCGTCGATTGACTTCTCGGGATGCTGCAGCCTGCAATCGACTGAGTTCATCATGCAGGGTTTGCTCATCCATGCCCAATTTCCTTGCCGTGGCGCGAACGTATTCTTCACGCAAAATTGGGTTGGGGATCTTTGAAAGGCTTAATGCCAAATCCTTTTTTGCCTCTGCGCGTTCAATGGGATCATCCCCGGCCTCTGCCAGCAAAAT
>Ga0209657_1001486_pt1 | contig 14140 bp, 3 predicted proteins | sample SaaInlV_100m_DNA_FD_184650 | JGI IMG/M metagenome (GOLD analysis project Ga0209657, IMG submission 184650) | Marine microbial communities from expanding oxygen minimum zones in the Saanich Inlet - SI037_S3LV_100m_DNA (SPAdes) (version 2) | ecosystem: Environmental > Aquatic > Marine > Intertidal... | reverse complement strand
CACAACACGACATCACAACACTAAGCAACAGAGCAGTATACGTTTACCTAAATGGCGTCCAAATGTTGTTGGATGCTGATTATACATTCAGTACCACAGACGACAGTGTAAGCATCAGCAAGACACTTGCTGAAGGCGACAAGATAGTAATCAAAGACTATGTTGACACTACAGCCAGTTACATGCCTCCATCACCAACCAAGTTGGGTATGTATCCAAAATTCAAACCTGAATCGTTCACAGACGATACCTACATCACTAGCACTCTAGTGATCAGAAAGCACGATGGTTCAATAATAAAGGCATATGGGGACGAAAGAGATTCGTTGATACTTGAATTAGAAAAAAGGATTTACAATAATATAAAAACACAATACGATTCTACGCTTATAGATTTGCATGATGTCTCACCTAGTGTGTTCACTCCGACAGAATATACACTGAATGAAATAAATGACATAATGTCTCCAGACTTCTATGTGTGGTCAGGACGTAACAATGTACAGTACATAAACAACACAACATTCTTAGAAGGCTCGCCGTTCACATACAACTATGCAAAAAGCACAGACAGAATTAAAAATGAAAAACTGCCAGGATACTGGAGAGGCATATACAAATATTTCTATGACACAGATGCTCCACATACCAGACCATGGGAGATGCTTGGCCATTCTGAAAAACCCACAGACTGGGAAGACACATATGGCACTGCACCTTACACAGCAGGTAACAGTGTTTTATGGAATGCAATAGCAACAGAACCGGGCAGGTACGGCAAACCAACTATTACAAATTACTTGCCTGTTGATGCATCAGGAAATTTATTGGATCCAATAGCAACAGGATTAGTCGATGACCTAGACATATCGGGTAGACAGAATTCTTGGAAGTTTGGAGACCAGTCTCCGGCAGAGACGGCTTGGAGAAGATCTAGTGCTTTCCCGTTCACAGCGATGAAAACACTAATGTTATCAAAACCTGCAAAATTCTTTTCTAATCTTTTTGATCCTTCCAGATTAACAACTAATGTTTCAGGCAACCAAGTTTATACAGAAACATCGATTCGTAAATTATTGGCAACTGCAAAGTATCACTTAGAAACAGTCACAAATAACAAAACTGGTGTAACTACAAGGTATCTCACTGCGGGATATCAGCCATTTGTGGCAAACTATTTGATATCACGTAATCTTGATGTAAAGACTTTTTATCATGACAAAATGAAAGCATTGAATGTCCAACTTGTTTACAAGTTGGGTGGGTTCACTGACAAAGACAATATCAAAATACTTACAGACAGTGTGTCACCGGGATCATCATCTGGATCAAAATTTATACCAGATGAGAACTACAAGATATTATTCAGGACATCAAATCCTGTGGAGAGCTTTCAGTATTCTGGTGTACTGATTGAGAAAAACACAGACGTCACTACGGACGGATCAAGTCTATTAGGTGGTTATAAGGTGTTGGGGTACAGTACAACTAAGCCATACTTTCAATTTAACTATCCGGTAAAGACAAGTACCAACACATCTGTATCTGTGGAGGGAGATCAATCCATTAAACGATATAACAATTATCAGGAAACGGTCCAAACTATACCATATGGATACGTATTCAACACGATGCAAGATGTGGCAGATTTCCTTTTTGGATATGGGCACTGGTTAGAATCTCAGGGATTTAAGTTTAACAAATTTTCAAATGAACTCAAGGAAACACTCAATTGGGCAAACGCTGTAAGGGAATTTTTGTTCTGGACCACACAGGAATGGACACCAGGATCGGCCATTACGGTGTCACCTGCCGCAGATGGTTTTGAACTAGACACTGACAACAGCATTGTTGGCAAATTAAGAAATCTTGCAGGAGATTATTCATTGCTGGATTCTGGAGGAAGAAAAATCGATATAAAAGAGATAAGCACCAAACGTATTGGCAAAACATTTGAAATAGACATCAAGTCTCAGGACATAGGGCTTTACAACATAGCCTTGAACACAGTACAAAAGGAACACATTCTTATTTTTGACAACAGCACTGTGTTTTCTGACATCTTATATGACTCTTACACAGGATTTAGACAAAAAAGATTGAAAGTGGTAGGTTGGAAGACCGCCGGATGGAATGGTGACTATTATGCCTCAGGTTTTGTATTTGATGCCGCACAGGTAAGATACTGGACGGCCAACACAGACTACAACATTGGTGACACTGTAGAATATCAAGGAAAGTTTTATGTTTGTTCAGTAAATCATAATTCTAAATCAGCGTTTGTAAGTACCTACTGGAAACTTAAAAATCAAAAGCCGGCTCCACAACTCATACCTAATTTCGAATACAAGATATCACAGTTCAATGATTTTTACGAATTAGAGACAAATAACTTTGACGAGTCACAGCAACGGTTAGCACAAAGATTAATAGGTTACCAAAGTAGAGATTATCTTGAAAACTTATTTGTTAATGATGTGTCACAGTACAAGTTCTATCAAGGTTATATCAGAGATAAAGGTACACAGACTGCTATAGACAAAATTGTCAAGGCCAAGTATGAAGGCGAAGATATTACTCTAGACTTGTATCCAGAATGGATGTTAAGGGTGGGTAATTTTGGAAACACTGATGCCACAGAACATATACAGTTGATACTCAAGGATAAAGAGATCTTGTATGATAAGCAGAGTATAGAAATTTACGATGACACAAATCAATCTAAGGAATATATTAGATCGAGGTACGTCGCCAAGAAAGATTTCTATCACAAACCGGTAGAGTTTTCTGCCGCAACTACTTTTACAAAACTAGATTATTCAAAAGAAGGGACAGACAGAGATACAAATCAGAAGTACAAGACCGCAGGTTACCCTCAGTTGAAACAGGTACAGCACACTGCTTTTAATATAAACGAACTTTTAAATCTTGATGTAAATGCAGTAACAACTAATGATCTAATATGGGTTGCCAACAAGGCAAATCTAGATTGGGACGTGTTTAGATTGTCAAATACTAACTTTAAAATTGCTAATTTACAGAGCATAAACGATTCAAGTCAGTTGGAAATAACTTTCACTGGCTCTCATGGTTTATCTGCTGGCACTACAACATCTCAGGCCGATTACTTCGCAATCAGTAACAGTGAGGAAGTCACCCTAAATGCAGTGTATCAAGTTGCCGCAGTACCAGATCACAAGACTGTGGTAATAGATTACACAGGCAACAAGGCATTTATCCCAGCGTTAGAAGATGGATCCACGGCAGATACTTTTGGAAACGTTTATAAATTTATATCAGTTAGGTTGTCATCAATGGACAATGTTAATACCAGTATAAGTTATCATGACTACATTTCTAAAAATGATGCCATAGAAGTTCCTGGTGATAAGGTGTTCGCGGATGCGGACAGTTCGGGATTATGGCGTGTGTATGAGAAACAGGATCCATACACATCAGCGTTAGTGCTTTCACCGGATGCCAGTACCGCGGATCAGGAGTTTGGAAATAGTATCGTGGCACGTAATGACGGCAGGACAGTCATTGCATCTGCACCAGGCAAGGGTCAAGGGGAGATACACTTCTTATTCAGATCGTCTGCAGACGCAGGTACTTCTTTACAGACGCAAGCCACAAGCACGATGACAGAGAATAATGACAACACCAGTAGATTGGGTGAATCACTTACAATAAGCACTGATGAAAACTTTGTTGTTGCTGGTGCACCGTACACAAATGCAATTGGCTCAGATGGTAGCACCAGGTTTGCAGATTCAGGACTCTTAAAAATTTACCTATGGGATCCATCGAGTTTCAAATATGGCTTACTGAACACAATAACATCAGATGTGGATGCCGCATCACAGAATTTTGGCTGGGCACATAAAATTTCAGAACCTGGCGTCACGTCCACGAGGACAACAACAGACAAGTATCTCTTTGTTTCAGCACCAGGACATGACACTGATCAAGGAAGGGTGTATATGTACACTTGGGGCATAGGTGCTGATGGATCAACGTACGACACATGGACACAAGATTACACAATCGAAGCACCCGATGGCGGTTCAGGTCAGAGATTTGGACATAAATTAGCCGCAAACGACAACGGTGATATACTTGCTGTAAGTTCTCTGGCACCAGGCAATGCAGGCAAGGTAGAAATTTTTGTAAGGACTTCACAGTCCAATGACGGAAGCACAATTAATAGTTTTGCCCTAGCACAGACAATTACTGGTGTTACAAGCGACGGATCAAGTATAAACACTGCATTTGGTGATAGTATCGCTATGAGTAAAGACGGCACAACCTTAGTGATCGGTGCACCTGGTGTAGACAATTTAGAAAACACAGATGCAGGGGCAATATATTACTACAAATGGAATGCTGACAGTTCAACAAACACATATACACTGCAACAAACCATAAATGCACCCGATGACCAAAGCAACATGAAATTTGGGACCAGCCTCGACATCAATCAAGCAGGAACAAGGTTAGTAATTGGAGCACAAAATTCTGCAAACGCTAGACCAATGAAGTTTGATTCTGGTGCTACAACGTTTGATCTACAGGACACTGCAATAGTGGACGATAACATAGGTTCTGGTGGTGCTTACACTGCCACTATGTACAACACAAAATTTATAATTGATCAAAAGTTAGTAACTGACAGCGTAACACCAAATGATGACTTTGGTAAGGGAGTATGTGTAATTGATAACACTGTGCTTGTAGGTGCTCCTGATGATGAAGGTAACATTTCTTCAGATGGTAGTACCAAGGTATCAAATGATGGAACGGTTACATGTTTTGATTTGACAGTGAACGGAGAGTATGCTTGGAAAAATATTGTCACAGAAACTTCTCTGGTCGACATAGAAAAATTAGGACAAGTGTTTGAATTTGATAGCAAGTCAAAACAGATAAAGAATTACTACGATCTATACGATCCAATTAAGGGACGTATTCCAGGAATTGCCGACAGAGAGATTAACATCAAGACAACGTGGGATCCTGCCGTATACAATTCTGGAGACAATCTTGACAGCAAATCACCTTGGGCAGAAGATCACATAGGAGAAGTATGGTGGAATCTTTCAACTGTCAAATGGTTGTGGTATGAGCAAGATACACAAGAATACAAGGTCAATCACTGGGGTAATATTTTCCCAGGATCATCCATAGATGTGTACGAATGGGTTGAATCCAGACAACTGCCAAGCCAATGGAACTTGAGACAAAGTTCGACTGAAGAAATATCAGGAGAAGCACTGTATGGTGATGATTCGCAGTACACAGTGGTTAAGAGATATGATTCTAGATTAGACAGGTTGGTCAACTTTTATTACTACTGGGTCAAAGGTAAAACAACAATGCCTACAAACAGTGCGGTAACAAGAAAAAATACAGTTGGTTTTGTGGCAAATTTAATTGCAAATCCAATGCTATTTGGATCCAAATACTATTCTGTCACTGATAATAATAAATTTATAATTTATAATGCTAATGAATTAGTCAATGATGACATTGTCTTGAATATCGATGTAAGAACAAATAATTTTGATGGTGACAGTCACAGTGTTTGGAAACTGGCCAGAGAGGGCGACAGAGACTACAGGCCTGGCACACAGATAGAACAACGTTGGTGGGATTCACTAATAGGCAAGAATGAAGCAGGTGACCTAGTGCCCGACATTACATTGCCAGTAAACCAACGTTATGGAAACAGCACAAGACCTAGGCAGAGCTGGTACTTAGATAGGTTTGATGCTTTGAAAGAAATTATTGACTACGCCAATATAGTGCTTAAGAAAAAACAATTGGTTGGACAGATAAATCTAACTAATCTTGATGCTAAAGAATCAGAGCCAACGACACAAAGTTTAGAATACGACAGTACCGTTGACACATACGCAGAGTTGACGTATGTAAACACTGCTGACCTATCAGGTACTGTGAAGTACCTTGTTAAGACAGATGAAACTGCCGGTAATTTTTGGGCAATATACACATGGGATGGCACTGAATGGTCAAGGACAAGAATCCAAACCTACAATACCTCCGCGTACTGGAGTTACACAGACTGGTACAAGACAGACGGAGACATGATACATGATGAGAACACCAAAATTGACAAACAGGTAACCTACCAATACGAGCTGGACACGTTAGAACTTGCCACAGGCAAACATGTGAAAGTGACTAATGCAGACACAGGTGGTTGGAAACTGTACATGAAGACTGCAACAGATTGGGAGAATGTTGGAACAGAGAACGGCACAATAAGGTTATCTACAAAACTTTATGATTACTCACAAGATGCCACAGGCTTTGCAGGCAATGATAACTTTGATGATAACTTCTTTGACCAAGAACCAAGTATAGAAACAAGAAAAATTTTACAAGCATTAAGGGACGACCTATTAACAAATGAGTTAGCAATAGAATACAACACATTATTTTTTACAGGATTGAGGAAAGTTCTTGAAGAGCAAACCTATGTGGATTGGATGTTCAAGACATCATTCATGAATGCTAAAAATTCAGTAAGGGAATTAGATCAAAGGAAAACTTATACAATAGGCACAGACTCATGGATTGAAAGTTACATCAATGAAGTAAAACCATTCCACACAAAATTAAGAGAATACAAGTTAGGTTACACAGGTACCGACACACAAGACGGAATATACACAGACTTTGACAACCCACCATTCTATGACGACACTGTAGAAAAGATACGTTCTCTGAATGTGTCATTGGATACCTCGAAGTTGACAGAATATCCGTATCAGATGTGGTACGACTACCACAAGAAGTATGTGCAGTCTATAACTGTCACAGCAGGCGGCTCGGGATACCAAGTTGCTCCTACAGTGACCATTCTTGGAGGCACTACAGGTTCAACAGGACCTTTTCAGATACAGGCTACTAGCTCATCAGGCACCTCTACTGGTAAGTTTGGATATTACTATCCGTTGTTCACAAGTGAAACACAATCTAATATATGGGATTCGCAAAATGGCGGATCTGGTACATCGCACTCTCACACATTTGATGATTACACAGGAACGTACTACATGCCAGACAGTCAAATTTCTAATCATGCACAGTCAACAAAATCAGGTGCATTCAAGATGTATGTGACACCAACCACAACGGCCGCTACCGCAATCGCAACAGTACAAAGCGGAGCAGTGACAAAAATCACAGTGACAGGTATTGGTGCAAATTACACAGCCACTCCAACGATTGTTTTGACAGGTGGTAAGACAGATGGTAGTACACCAACAGACACAGCCAAGGCCTACGCAAACTTGAACAATGATCTTGTCAGAGACTTTGACACAACAATTAAATTTGACAGGGTGTCAAGCACGTCCAGGGTTGTAGATTGGACAGCATCTACGGCATACGCTTACAACGACTTATTGAGATACAATAATCAACTGTACAAAGTCACAAACGCATTCACGGCAAGCACAGACTTTGATGACAATATAGGAAGTGTGTACAAGGTGTACGGCAACGAGACAGGTCTCACAGCGGCTGACAGGACAAAAGGTTTCTACACGCCAGGATCTGGAATGCCAGGCAATGAATTGGACCAAGTAATGACCGGTGTTGACTACGGTGGTACCATGGTCACTGGCTTGCTATTCAACCAAGAAGCGGGTTGGGACAAAGCAAGTTGGTATGACTTCCCATGGGACAACTACGGCGATTCAAAAATAAAAGCGTTCAGAGCCGATGGTTCAACAGCGGCATACACTTTTGACACTGCACCAGCATCAACTGATGTGTATCAAGTTTACCTGACGCAGGATGACAGCACCCGTAAAAAACTATCAGATGTGATCCGAGGAGATGGATCTACTGTAAGTTTCACTATTAGTGAGACACCTGAAGAGAACGCATTGGTTGAGTTTATTCTTTTTGATGACGATGGTGTGTTGACACCGACAGATGACAGGACATTGGATTCCATAGTCAAAGGTGGACTTTTCACATCAGCACTGGGACACGCACCAAGTGACATTGTGTTAGAGGGTGACGACCTTGTTTCACCAGATACCAGTTATGCACCAGAAGAAGTTGTTCCTGGACAGTTGTTCGATACCTTAGACATTAAGGTGTACACGTCACCGGAATCAGGTGTGCCATTCATAAGTGAGATGAACCACAGGGGGAATGGAAGCACAACAACATTCAGCATAGGCGACTATCCCGGATCTCTTGGGTCAGTCACAGTGTCTGTTGACGGTGTCGTACAGAAATTGACAACAAACTATACAGTCAACGTTGGTAACAAAACAATTACATTTACATCAGCACCTGTAAACAACAGCATTATATCAACAAAAGTTTTTGCAATTTCAGGTGAGAACTACAGAGTACTAAACACTTTTACAGGCGACGGAAGCACAACATCGTTCTTGACTTCTACAAGAGGAGAATTCAATTTAGATTCTACGTCATCAGACATCTACGTAACGGTGGACGGAGTTCCTACAACATCATACACAACAACGACAAGAGCAAATACTATTACAGTTGTCTTTAATACAGCACCGGCGGCAAGTTCTTACATACAGATAGCAGGCTTCAACAAGTCAACTACAAGCACTAGAAGTTTTGCAAGTGTGAGGAATCAGGCAATTACATATGACGGTTCAACAAACAGATACACCTTGACTTATCCACCGGGAGCGATAGGTCCATTCTCTGGTCTGACCACAGTCGAGTTGAACGGCAGAGTATTACGAGGACCGGACAACACCTACTACGTTGGAGACGGAAGCACGTACACATATGGTGTGGTATCTGGATTAGAAGATGATTCAACAGTTGACCCGGCAAAAACAATTTCAAGTGCAAGTCAGGTACAAGTTTTTGTTAACGGAACCAAAAAAGATCTTAACACTCACTACACTGTGGATGTTGGAAACAACAACATAGAATTTAACACAGCATCAGTGCCTACTTCGACAGATGTGATTTGTATTTCAACGTTAGTCGATCATCAATACTACAATGAAGGAACGGATTTGATATTAGTACCTAGTGCAATTACATCTCCTTATACTTTGAGTGCAAGTGATGTGTTATCAGTCACAACATTCAATAACGCACTTGGAATGAAACAGCGAAGGGAAGTTTTAGAAGGCAGAGCAAGTGGTGTGTTCAAATTGAGATTTGACATATTACACGCAGGTTACACTTACATTTGGTTGAATGGTGAGCAGTTGATACAAGGTGCGGACTACACAGCAAGTGGTAACACAATAACAATCAATGGTAAAACAATAACTTCTTCAGACAGACTAGACGTGATGTACTTCGCACTTGAAACGGCAACAGGCGCCACGGGATTCAGGATATTCAAAGACATGATGAACAGAACGTTCTACAAACGTATTTCAAAAAATGCGACTACAAAATTAACAATAGATATGACAGAAGGCACACAGACTATAACAGTGGCAGATGCTAGTGTGTTGCCAACACCGGACGCGGCAAGCAATACTCCAGGGGTCATATTCATAGACAAAGAGAGAATAGAATACTTTACAAAATCAAGTAACACGTTGGGACAACTAAGACGTGGAACACTTGGTACAGGAATTAAGGGGCATGGATCAGGCACTGAAGTGGTAGATGCGTCTGGTACTCAAACCATCCCTTACGCAGACACTGTGTACACCAACACCTTCACAGGTGATGGAAGTACAGTTGTGTTTGGACTATCACAAACCCCAGCCTCTGCTAGTGAGTTAGACATATTCATTGGTGGCCAACGATTGTTGCTCACTAGCGAGGACGGATCAACTATTAACTACTCTGTATCTGGAGCAGACGTTACATTGAGCACGACTCCTGCTTCAGGCACACAGATCAAAATATTACACAAGAAAGGACAGGTATGGTACACTGCTAAGGATGGAAATCCAGCAGACGGTAAGGGATTACAGGCTTCAAGCACTCAACAGGCTAAATTCATTGCTAATGAACCCACAAACGCACCTGAATAAATACACTAGATGACACAGGACAACAAACCAACAGAATCAAAAGAAGAGAACAAAAAGCCTCAGGATAACACGGGTGTTATGATGACGGGCCACATAAAGATTTTTGACCCAGAAACAGGCGAAGTGATCGTAGACAAAAGAAACGCAATTCACTACGAAAACATGTCTCAGTCATTGGCCAATTCTCTAGCAAACAAATCAACAGGTTTTGTCCATGAAATGGCTTTCGGGAACGGTGGTACAAGCGTTGACCCAACAGGTGTTATAACATACCTAACTCCAAATTCAACAGGAACTAATGCAACACTTTACAATCAAACTTATTACAAAGTGGTAGATGATAACTCCGCAACCAACAAGGATGCCACAAGGAACAAGATGGAAGTGAGACACACAGCGGGTAACAAGTACACAGACATCGTTGTAACTTGCACACTGGACTATGGTGAGCCAACAGGACAGGCGGCGTTTGACAACACAACCGACTTCAATGGCGACTATGTGTTCGATGAACTGGGTCTTAAGAGTTGGGAAGGTACAGAAAACGATTCAACAAATAAATTGTTGACACATGTAATTTTTCACCCAGTACAGAAATCACTCAACAGACTGATACAGATTGATTACACTTTAAGAATTCAAAGTTTAACAACTTTCACTGAAACAAGCTCTACAGCACTGTCAACATCAAATACAGTGAGTGGAACAACATCAGGCGGTAACACAGGATACTAATGGCATACACTGTAAACAAGAAGAATAGTTCGGCATCGCCAAACCAGTACACAGTTCAAGACGGTGTGATAAACACACAGACTGATCTAAGTTTCATAGGTAAAGGTTATGCAGGATATGGTGAATCAATAGCAGAGAATTTCCTGCACTTATTAGAAAATTTTTCTAATACATCAGCACCTACAAAACCTATCGCAGGTCAATTGTGGTGGGATTCAACAAATGCTAAATTACAAGTGTACAACGGAACTGCGTTTCAGACTGCAGGCGGAAGTGCACCTTACCAATCTGCGGCACCGAGTGGTTTGAGTGCTGGAGACATTTGGATAGATTCAGATACAGGACAGATGTACTTCTACAACGGTACACAATCTATTTTAGTAGGTCCTCCAAGTGCAACTGGAACAACAAGCGGATTCACGTTCGACACCATATTGGATTCAGGAGACAGCAATCAGAATATTACAAAATTATTTAATGATGGTAATCTCATTGCAGTAATTTCAGAAGACGAGTTCACACCAAAGGCTTCGCTTTCAGGTTTCGCAACTGTCAAAAAAGGTATCACACTGACAACTGCAATATCAGACACAAAATTCCAAGGCACAGCCACAGATGCAGACGCACTGGGCGGTGTGGCCGCGGCCAACTATCTGAGATCAAATGCCAATGACACAACATCAGGAACTATTTCTGTTGCCAACGACGGTGGACTTATTGTTGGAGTTGACAGTGACATGACCATCACAGTTGATTCATCAGGGGGTATAATAGCAAACACGGTAACGAACACTGACATTACTTTTAAAGTCAACGACGGTGGTGTGACAACCACGGTGATGACCATAGATGGTTCAGAATCCAGAGTAGGTATAGGAACGACCACACCAAGTACGAAATTACAGGTTTCAGGTACGACCACAGCGACAGCATTCTCAGGACCACTGACAGGCGCAGTGACAGGTGACGTTGCAGGAAATTTAACAAGCTCAGGTGCAAACACTATGGGCACATTGGTGATGGGTGGTACACTAACTTCAAAGGCAATCGCACCAGACACAGATACAAGTTACGACATAGGAACATCTCTAAAGAAATACAACACTGTATACGCAAAAGCAACATCGGCTCAATACGCTGACTTGGCTGAGATATACGAGTCCGACTCGGAGTACGAAGTGGGCACAGTTGTCATATTTGGTGGTGATAAAGAGATCACAGTTTCAAGCATGGGTGCAGATCCAAGAGTGGCAGGTGTCATCTCTGAAAATCCAGCATACCTAATGAATTCAGACGCAACAGGACAAGCGGTAGCATTACAAGGTAAGGTACCATGCAAAGTGATGGGACAGATCAACAAAGGTGACATGCTGGTTACACACTCACAACATCCAGGTGTGGCAAGAAAAGGCATAGACCCTAAAATGGGAACAGTGATAGGGAAAGCACTGGAAGAGTACAATTCAAACGAAATAGGCACGATTAATATTGTGGCTGGAAGACTATAAATATAAGCAAATGGCGTACACAATCAACAAAACAGACGGAACAGTAGTAACAACGATCACGGACGGAACGGTAGATAACACCACTACGTTGCAGTTGTTTGGTAAATCATATTCAGGTTTTGGTGAAGGCCTCAACGAGAACCTAGTCAAGTTGTTAGAGAACGCGGCATCGACTGCGGCACCATCTGCACCTCTAAAGGGTGAACTATGGTTCGACACAACAACCAATCAGATCAAAGTGTACGACGGAACGAGTTTCAAGCCCACAGGCGGCGCAAAAGCCAGCTCATCACTGCCAACCTCACCATCAGCAGGTGATTTATGGTTAGATTCAACAAACGATCAGGTGTTTGTATACACAGGAGATGCGAGATCACACCAAGTTAATAGCGAATGGGAATTAGTTGGGCCGGCATTCACTGCTGGACAGACAGAATCAGGTTGGAAGATAGAGACTCTAGCAAGTTCAGGTGGTAACAAAGTAGTTTCATCAATGTACGCAGGAGCGACAAGAGTTGCAATACTTTCAAAAGAAACATTCACGCCAAGTGCTACTCAGACAGGATTTGCATCAATTAAAGCAGGTATAACACTTAACTCTACACTAGGTGCGGCATTTGAAGGTTCAAGTTCACAGGCATCAGCAATAGATGTTTCAAGCACAACAAATACTTCAGCCTCTGTGATTGCAGGTGGAAACTTTTTAAGAGCAGATGCGGCAGACACCACAACAGGCAGAATCACAATTGATTCTGATAACGGTTTAGTTGTAGGTGATTCACAGGAACTTACAATTTCAGTGTCAAGTAACGATGTCACAATAGCACAAACATCACAAGATAAAGATTTAAGTTTCACAATTAACGATGGTGGAGCAACAAAAACTCCATTAGCATTTACAGGTGCCACAGGCGCAATAGCATTAACAGGAGATGTAACAATCACTGGTAACCTAAACATATCAGGAGAATACAACAGTTCAGTTTCGAATATTTCAACATATGATGATGCATTCATTAAAGTAAACACAGGCAACTCAGAAGCAGATTCTGGACTTATAGTCGAGACATCTGACACAGACGACGCTAGAATGTTCTATGATGTATCAGAGAACCACTGGTCAGCAGGTCAAAACCAGAGTTACTCACAAGTTATAAGATTAGCGGATGCAGTTGAGGACGGTAATGCCAACAAGGGTAAAGTTTTAAAAACCACAGCGGGCGGAAATGTCAAAGCAACTTCAATGACGTTGGGTGCAGTAGGATCTATTACATACACTGACACATCAAACACTAATGTACCAACGATAGGCGCGGTTGCCACTCTAAGCAATGAATGGGGCGGATCGGCAAAAACAGTTTCTACTGCCAATCCAACAGGCAGTGACGGAAACGACGGGGACTTCTGGTTCGTAAGGGAGGCGTAATCCCATGCCAACAATATCAAAGACGTTCAATTACAGCGGACAACTTCAGTTAGCAGACTTGCCGGCAGGCACAAACACTGTGACCATGCACCTATGGGGCGGAGCAGGTGGTTGCGGTGGTCCTGACACAGCGGGTGACGGAGCGGACGGTGCCGCGGGACACTATGTCACAGTAACAGATTTAGATATTTCAGCATACGCAGGAGTAAAGAAAATTGCTGTAGGCGTTGGAGGCGGAGGTGAAGCCGGCGGAATGGGTCAAGACACCGACGGCGGCAGGAACGGTCAAGGGCTTACAGGCTATTCAGGTGGTGATGGCGGTAGTTCAGGAAGAGGTTCAGGGATCTCAGGTTCAGGCGGAGGTGGCGGAGGAGCCACAACAGTAACATTATTTGAGTCAGGACAGGACGCAGACACAATTAAATTAGCCATTGCAG
>Ga0209657_1001483_pt1 | contig 14152 bp, 6 predicted proteins | sample SaaInlV_100m_DNA_FD_184650 | JGI IMG/M metagenome (GOLD analysis project Ga0209657, IMG submission 184650) | Marine microbial communities from expanding oxygen minimum zones in the Saanich Inlet - SI037_S3LV_100m_DNA (SPAdes) (version 2) | ecosystem: Environmental > Aquatic > Marine > Intertidal... | reverse complement strand
CTTCATCATTTTCTAAGGGACAAGACGGACAAATACGAGATGAGAAGGGAAGGATCGCTTTTACCAAGATTGAAAGAATTCTTATGGATCACATGATTAAGAATCAGAAAAGCGGAATAATTCGTCACGCAATTATTCCTCAGTACAAGCTTATGATAGGTAATGTTGAGCATCCTGTAGATTTTGCCATACCTAGTGTAAGACTCATTATTGAGGCTGATGGTGAAATATATCACACCGCTCCAAAACAAGTTAAAAAAGATAATGAAAGAGATAGCGAATTGAGCAGAATGGGCTGGACGGTTTTACGATTTAAGGATAGTGAGATTGAGAAACAGCCACAACAAGTTATAAGCAAGATTGTTCAAACGATTATGAAGGCCGAAAGTGCTATTAACGGAAATAAAACGGAATAACATTATAATGACACCTATTAAAGCTGAATTCGATTTAAATCTTGCACCTCTTTATAGATCTGAGGCTGCTTCAAAGATGAAGGAGCTGTTGTCTTTTGCTAAAGAGGATAGAAAAATGATTCGTACTGCATCAAGCGGAGTATTCACTTTAACATTACCTACTGCTAGCGGAATAACAGGAAAAGTGTTTTTTATTAAGAAAACAGATTAATCAGTAAACGAAGTCACTATTGATGGAGACGGATCAGAAACTATTGATGACGTAACTACTTTAGAGATTTTAGTTCAATATACTTGTGTTGCAATTGTTTCTGATGGAACAAATTGGCACATAATTTAATGCAGGAGAACACAAGGCTATTCTCTAGCATTTATTAGCGAATATAAATCAATAATAATAAAGGGATCTTTATTATTATTTTAGAATACTATGCAGAAATAGAGAGTCTTTATGTGGAGCCGAATGTATGTACAAAGAATCTAGAGAAAAATTAGTCGAGAAGAATATCTATTGGCGAGAGGAGTATACAGACAAGACACAGTTCCTCAAAGACCAATTTAATGAAGTAGTTGGACCTGGAAGTTATTTTAGATTTGAAGGCCGCGCTCCAAATAGTGATCAGTATTACTGTATCGTTGGCCCAGCAAAAGTTCATGCACCTAAAGCAAAGTTTTTTGCTGGAGTTAGAAAATTGCCAGCGACATATTCTGCTGGTGGAAAATATTTCGACAGTTTAGATGCTGCCGCAACGTATGCAAAAGATACGTGGGGAGTACCAACACCGCATAACTTATTTCCTTACACTTCAAGACAACTACTTGGTATTTCTCAAAAAGTTCATGATTGGAAAGAGAAGCACGAACAAGAACAAGAGAGAGAAGACAAAAAAGAGCAAAAGAAAAAGGACAGAAAGAGCAGAAGAGAGAAAAGAAAACAAAAAAGAGATAAAAAGGATTTAGAAGCTTTTAATATTGATGTTTTAATAAAAGAAGCTATGCCAATGAAGAAAGAGTTGCGTACTGGTTATGTATGGCACACTTATGAGGCTATCGTATCTAAAAAGATTAAAAACTTTGAGGACTTAATTAAGGAGAACCCATCTTTTATTGGTGCTCTTAATGAAATCAAAGATGAAAAAAGAAGACGTTATGCGATTTATTCTCGTAAATATGGTTTTGAGCCTGAGAAAATGAGAAAGATGTTTAGAGTGTATGTTGGTTATAGCCGACATCACGGATTGTATGCGATTTATGTTGGACCATATTTGATGAGCCCAGGCTCCTTTAAGGCATTTTATGAAGGATTGCATAATGCTGGATTATTACCTAAAGACATGTATAATGCAGAAGGAAAAATAAATTATGGTAAAGATATTAGTGATGACGTTCTAAGAACTGTTTTAGCGGGCAATAGTGCTGGTTTAAAAAAATTAGCAGGTTTATATTTTTCAGATAAATCAGGAAAATTCCAAACGTTCCAAAAACCATATCACGTTCCTAGTCATGACAAAGGATGGAGAGACATTGATGGTCATGTAAAGGCGCAGAATTTAGATAGGTTCAATGACTTTGACGAAGTAGATAATGTAACTCAGGTTCAGAGTTTAAAAGAGCACGGTACACCATTAGCTCAGAAGATGGGCTTAGATGATTATTCATATATATTTAACTATAAAGCTAGTTATAGGGTCACAGAAAGAGCAGAAGGTAAAGGGGGATTTTTTCCAAAACAGCAATACCCACCAACAAAACCCAATGGCGATTCTATGGGTTATGGACCACATTTGCCAGCCAACTATAGAGATGATCCACTGTGTCAAATTTATTCTCTGTCTAATTATGAAGAAGCAAAAACGAACAACATGATTGTTTCAGGATCAGGCACAAGAATCTTTTTAAATAGAAACGGATTAAATAAAACCATTATTAATACAGTTGCATCTTATCCGCAGTACAATGAAAGACTTATGGAGTACTTAAGAAACTCACCTTCAGCAGGACAAAAGCTCAAACCAGCTATTAGACCACATGTAACAAGAAATTTAAGTAGTTTCTTATATTTCTTGACTGGAGTTGGTCATATGGACAATGAAGGCATTAGAGCAGTAAATGCACACTTCTCACAGGGGATAAGGGGAAGTGCAGAAGCCACTAATAATGGTACTCTAAATTTAGACGATGTAAGGACTTATACAAGTAAAAAAGGGGTAGTAACGGACAATGCAAAGTGTGGTTTTGATAAGCATAGAAAAATATGCTTAGAAATGATGAAGTTTTACAAGGAAGCGATTCAAGAAGACGAAGGTGTTATTCGTTTGTCTGGAGCTAATTCTATTGATGAAGATACGGCTAGGGTTTTAGTTAAAAAGGGGTATAAGAAATTGTCTGATGTTAAAAACATTAATGACGAAGATTTTATGGCTATGAGGATTCCCCCTATAACGATTCAAGCGATTAGAGTGGAACTAAATGGTATGGGAGAGAATGTCGATGAGTTATCTATAGAAAAGGAAGACTTGTTATGGGCCTCTCATAAAAATTTAGTTGAAATTAGCGGATTATTTGGATTAAGAAGTCAAAAGCCAACGGTAAATCCATATATAACCACAGAAGATAAGCAAATAAATCATTTAAGAAACATTAGTTCAATTGATATCAATACTGCCAGAATTTTGATTCGCAATGGAAAAACTACATTGAGTAAAGTTAAGTTAACTCCTCAAAATCAACTTGTTGCGATGGGCATTAATGAAGTAATAGTTACTGAGTTTAAAGCTGAATTGACAAAAATGTCGAAAGATGTCCTTAAAAAAATTGGAATTGGAAAACTTAAAAATCCTGGATCATTTATGAACCCTAAAGTAGCATTAACTAATTCACCTCTGTTAATGACTGCCAAGGCAAAAAACGGAATGAGATTGTTATCGGAAATCGCGAATTTTATGGCAAAACAAAATATCAATTTTCTAAGTAATGAGAATGCAGAAGTTGTAGCCGCATACTTAAATTCAGGAGGAGACGCCAATCCAGAATGGCACACTTCCAAAAAAGGGAAGAAGACCTTAGAAAGACCTATTGCCCGTAGAATAAATCATATCGTTGAAGATGAGAATGGCAATGGCGAAAGAAGGGTGTACTTCTCTAGAGACAATGTTATCCCGTTAATGGCGAAGGTATTAAACAATATTGTTCTAGCTGACGTAATTAACTTTGTGATTGCAAATAATGTAGAAGAGCCCTCCAAGTATGTAACAGAAGCAGTTGTGTCACACCTAGAAGAACAAGGGCATAAGGACTACTTTACACCAGATAATGTTAATGGAATTATAAACGATGCTATATATAGAGTCAAAAACGATAAAACTAAAATATTTGGTTTAAATGTAAAGAGTATAGCTGAAGATATAGGTAGAAAAACCGTTTTAATGGAAGAGATTTACAAACAAGAAAGAATTTCAAGAAAGAGATGGGAGTCGTTGGACGAGCAAGGCGCGCACGATGTGGCTGAAGAGGAAGAGAGTAGTACATTAAATCTAATTTGGAATGAGGTTTGTCCCAATTGCAACGCTAAAGACGACCAAGTTAATGTTGTAAAAGAAAATAATAAAATATCTGCAACATGTAATGCTTGTAATACCCAATTTAAGCCAAGATTTGAAACCTTTGACACTCATGACAGTTTTCACGAAGTCTTTATGCAGATTAGAGATATTATCGAGGCTATGTCTTATGCTCGCATAGAAATGTCTGAAAGATTGACTGATCCCGTTACAGGTGCGAGTCTTATATCAATAAATGAAAAAGGTCTAGCAGATATAAAAAGAATTAACAGAATCTTTTATAATGCACCTAAAGACAATATGAGATCTAGCGACTTAGAAGATATATTTGAGAAAATGTCTGAAGAGGAGAAAAACAAATATAGAACGTTACGTTCTGACATCGAAATGGCACAATGGTTATTAGGTCCACTAAACAGAATAAACATGGATCAACTTAGTATATCCGAATATGAGTATCAATTAAACATTAGTGCAGAAATTGATGAAGCTATGAACGAGCAAATTGCTAACGATGATCCAATTGATGATGAAGAAGCTAAGAAAAGACTTGAAGAAGATGAGAAAATTGAGAATGATGAGGAACGTGGAGAAGAGGAAGATAAGGAGAATAAGGAAGACGCTATTGTTGCTATTGACCCTGAAGTTGAGCCAATTGCCAATCCTCAAGAAATAATGGAGCAACCATTAAATCCACCTAATCAACCACCTAATCAACCACAACAAAATATAGACGATCTATTTAACGATAATGAAGAGGAAGAAGAAGGATTTGGCTTTATGTTTGATGAAAAAGATGGGAAGGACGAGGTGAAAGCCTCTAAAGAAATAATTAATAATTTATTAAAATTATCTCAAGAACTTGATGATGAAGGAAAAGAAAACGAATCTGTTGAGCTTTTACGACTTGCTAAAAAGTTCTCAGGCAATATTAGAAAGGGAAAATAATTATGCTATATAAAATTGCTTTAACAGAGCCCTGCCCAATTGAACAAATAAGTGGCACACAAAGCGACATGATGATTAAAACTGCTTCTGGTAGAGTTTTAATAGAGCCTGGATCAGAGAAAGAAAAGATAGTCCAAGCTGCAATAAAAAAGCACCCTAATGCTTTGTTCTTTCGTGCTAAAGCAATTAAAGCTGATGAACCAAATAGTAATGGTGATTCTTTTTCTAAGAAAGAGCTGCTTGCTTCATATAAAAGTTTTGAAGGGGTTCCGTTCTTTACTAATCATGAAAATCAAGACATTGAAAAAGCTAAAGGTAAAATTATTTTTGCTGAATGGGACGAAAAGGAAAACTCAGTTTATACAATCGCGTTTGTAGATAGAGATGCTTATCCCCATATTTGTCGTGGAATTGAACAAGGCTATATGACTGGAGTTTCTATGGGAGCTTCTGTAGAATATAGCGTTTGTAATATTTGCGAAAACAAAGCAGAAAGAACCGAAGACTACTGCGAGCACATTCGTAATAGAAAAAGTAGAAAATTTAATGGTAAAGCTAGAAACGTAAGAACTGGAAAAATGGAACAGTTTAGAGATGAACCTGTTTTCGAACATAATTTTGGGATTAAGTTTATTGAGTTAAGTGGAGTTGTAGATCCTGCTTGTCCTAGTTGCCATATCGAAGGTATTATTCCTAACGACAATTATCTTGGAAAAGTCGCAAACATTGAGAATGCGCTACATATGGTGAGAGTCGCAGCTATAGAGAAAGAAGCAAGTCAAGAAGAATTGGACCAAATTGAAAGTGTTCTTGGTACATTAGAAAATATTGCAGTTAATTTGATTAAGAACCGTCAACAAGTTGAAGTTGAGTTTGCAAGTGAGTTAGTTGATATAATCGCTAGTTTACAAACATGGACAGATGAGTTGGTTGGCGCAGGATACGGAAACATTGAAAGTGAAGTCCCTGGTACTTATGAAGGCGAGGAAGCTCCAATGGATGGTACTGAAGGAATGGAAGGCGCTGAAGGAATGCCAGGGGATGCACCAATGGAAGGTGGGTTAGAAACTGCTCCTAGAGCGGGCGCTCCTGCACCAGTTCCTGTATCAGCAGGGCAACCAGCAGCAGGACAAGCACCAGTTAATGGTCCTCAGTTGCCTGTAACCGCTCCAATACGTCCAAGCGCGACAAATTCACACTTAATTCAAAGAGTTGCATCAGGTAACTCAATATTACAAAAAACCGCAAATCTGTGCGGAAAAATGAACCAGATAGGAGATAAGGACATGGGAAAACGCCGCACAGTAGCGAGTAAGGAAAAACAAAAAGAAAAAACTATGAAAGTTTTGTCCAGCTCTTGGCAGGAAAAACAAGACTTTTTTAAGTATATAAGGGAAGTGCCATCAATGCAAATTGATAATTTAAAACTTTCTGTAAAAAATAGAAACGATTCTTTTATTATTGTCGCAGAAGATAATGTATCTGATAAAATGCAAACTTGGACATATGACGATCTGTCAGATGATGATAAAAATTTAATAAGCGAGTCGCCAAAGTTGGCAGCTCAACAATTTCTAGATTTATTCGCTAAAAACACAACCAATTCTAAAGAAGGAGTAGAAAGAATGGAAAGAGAAACAAAAGAGGCTGGTGCCAATACCGTTCTTGCAACTCCAGAAGTGACCACTGAAAGGCAACTTGACGACCAAAGGTCTGCGTTGTATCACGGTCGCACTGGGGAAGAGCAACATGTTACCACGCAAAAACAATTGGACGGCAGTTCTGCTAGTCCTAGAACAGGTGAAAAGGATGTTCTTACTGAGAAGCAGTTGGACTCTGACATCAAGTTAAACCCCAGACAAGATACTGAACCTTCAGTTATTACTGAGAAGCAGTTGGAAAGTGATGGTGGACCTTCAGATCGTAAGAAAGAAGATAAGCACACTGTTACTCAAGACCAGTTGGACCGTGAAGGTTATAGAACTAACACAGATCCAGAGGTTGTTACTGAAAAGCAATTGGACAACGTTGACGCTGCATGGAGTCGTCAAGCCAATAGAGATGCTTCAATGTTTAAGTCCGCAGGCGAGCACATGAAGCTTGTTGTTGACGCATTTGCAGATGTTTCCTTAGAAACTGGCGCAACTCCAGAAGAATTGCAGTCAATTGCAAGTGTTTGTGTTGCTAGTACCCAATCTAGAGTCAAACTCGCTAAGACACTTCTTTTAGAGAAGAGCGTTGATCTTGCACTTCCATTCGCCAAGCGCGCAAGCTATTGGAACTCCAAAAATGTTAAGGTTGCTACTGCTTCTACTACTGAAGTTGAGCACAGCCTTGTTGCTAAGTTGAGAGTAATCGCGAACGATGTCACAATTAACCCTGATACTGTAATCGACGCCATTGATGTTTTGTCTGATGGTGAAGATGGCACCAATAGTATTAGTAAGATTATTGATGAGAAACTTGCTGAAGCCTCCACGGAATCAACTGAAAGAATCAGCGTTAAAGATGAACTTAGAAGCGCTTTGAAAGAAGCTGCAACTGATGATGTCGAAGAATGCGAAGAAGACGAAGAATGCGAAGAAGAAGAAGTCGTTGAAGCATCCGACAAATATACTAGAGACGTTGAAAGAGAAGAAATTCTTGCATCTTTGGAAGAAGAAGTTGTTGAAGCCTCTACAGAAGATGTTATATTGAATCCTGAGAAGATTGAAGGAGCAGATATTGTTATTGAGACTGATTTTGACGAATTGGGAACTCAAAGAACTGCTACCACTTTCCGTAAGGATATTGTTAAGTTCGCTAAAACCGCTTTAGCAACCGAACAAATGAAGTTGGCTTCTATTACGAACGTAACGATTGATGGTAATACCATTCAAATCGCTGTTCAGACTGATACTGGAGAAGAATCCGTTTCTATTCCAATTGGTGAAGAAGTTGCTCCAGTTCAAGAAGAAGTTGTCCCTGAAGGGGATCTCGCAGGCGAAGGTTTAGAAGCTGGTCTTGGCGATGAAGGTCTTGGAGATGATCTTATGGGTAATGTCAATAATATGGCATCCTATAATGGTGGAAGAATGCAAAAGGCTGCTCAGTCACCAATGGGTGGCGGAATGGGCGGAGGCGGAGGAGAAATTTCTGCTCCTGGTTCCCCTGAAAGTTTAGATGCTATGCCTCCAGCTAATGATGGCGCACTTCAAACTCTTACTACTGGAGATGAAGAAGAATTCGATGACGAAGTACCAACAGTTGGAGAAGCTCAAGCTCCTTGGAGTATTTGTCCAGAGTGTGGTACTTCTGACGTAGATGTTACTAAAGAAGCTGATGGCGGAATTAATGGTAACTGTAATGGTTGCGGAGCAGAATACGAAGCTCTTGTAAAGAAGACTGTTGAGTTTAATATTGTTAAACCCACTAAGAGTGTTGGCGAAGATGGAGCTGAACTTCCTGAAGGTCCTGAAGGCGTAGCTGGTCCTGAAGAAATCCCTGCACTTCCTGTTGCTGCTCAAACTCGTATCGATAAGAATTCAATTATTCGTATCGCTGCTAATAGAGAAGCTAATGGAGATGTTTGCCCAGGATGCGGTAATAAGCATTGCGCGGTTATTGCAAGCGGTAACGGTTGCACGGAATGTCATTGCGGACAATGTGGAACTTCTTTCGATAAGAACCTTATTGTAAGTAGTTCTGATCCTTCTAAAGGTCTTTTAAGAGTTGAATGGCAAGTTGCACCTAACGATAGTTGCCCAGAATGTAAGGAAGAAGCAAGAAAGTTCGCTTCTAAACTTAAAATCGCTGGAATGCTTAAGACTGCTAGCGCTAATGCTGATAAGTTCCCAATGTCAAACTGTATGGAAAGATTAGCAAGAACTTACGGCGGAAACACTGTCGCTCGTTTTGGTCCTTGCAAAGATAAGCCAATGGCAGATTGCGTATGTAACGAACTTCAAAAACTTGGTTTTACCAAAGTTAGACAGCTTAATAAGTTGGCTACTGTTTCTATGCAAGAAGATCCAATGGACACTTGCGTTAAGGAACAAGAAGACAAGGGACATGATGTTGTTGAAGCTAAGTCTATTTGCAATTGCTTGAAAAAGAAATTCGCTTCTGACACTTCTGATAATATTTATGTTCAAGCATTCGCTGACGAAGCTAAAGATGGTAAGATTGATCTTAACACTTTTGACCTTGGAACGTTGAACGAGATGTTCAATGAAGAACAGGCATATATTGCTAAGAAAGCTCAAGCTATTCTTGATGAAGTAGACATTGGTGATCAACTTGATCCCCTTGACAGTATTGAAGTTGAGGTTGAGCAAATTGATGAAGAGCCTGAGTCAACTGAAGTAGAATCAGTTACTATTACTGGAGACAATCTCGAAGTAGTAGTAGATGATGGTGGTATAGAAGAAGAACCTGAACTCTCTGATGAGTCAGATTTAATAAACGAAGGAGAAGAGGATATGGAAACATTTGATACAAATGCTTTAGCTGAAGCTCTTGCCATGGATTCCTCTAGAGTGAGAAGATCTGGCGAAGAATCCAGCATTAGATTGGCAAGTAAGCCTAAGTTGATCAAAACGATTGAAAAAGACGTTGATGCTGGCGTTCCTAGGTCGAATGCGACTATTAGAAATGAAGGCGCAGACAATATTGATGTAAAGATGGCAACTCCAAGCGTTCCACGTAGCTCAGCTACAATGGGACATGAAGTTAATATCCCTGCTGGTCTTCCTGATGTCCCTGTTGATAGTTCATACATGGGCGGAGAAAAGGAAATTCAGAGCGGAATGCCAGGAATCAATAATGAGATCAAAGGCACAGTTATTGCTCAGTCAGTACCTCCTGCACCACCTGAGATTAACAACCCAACTCAGAATAGTGGAACTTGTACTACATGTGGACAAGCTCAGGGGCAAGGTCCAGCAGGTCCAGTTTGCGCTAATCAAAAGTGTACAAACTATAAATACCCTAATGACCCATTGCCCAGTATTGCTAACTCTAATAAGGGTATGGTAATCGCTGAAGCTGAAAAGAACCTTATTGAAGCACAAAAACGCTTAGTTCAAGCTAAAAAGCTTAAAGAAGTTGATTCAGTTGATTGTTGCGTTGAAGTACCTAGAGGCGATGCTTCTATGGGTCACGAAAGTTCCGATAACGTTGATGTTAGCATGGCAACTCCAAGCGTTCCACGCAACAAAGCGACGATGGGACAAGAAAAGGATATTCCTGCTGGATCACCTGACGTTCCTATCTCTAACGCCTACATGGGCAAAGAGAAAGAAGCTCAAGGCGATGCACCTGGAACTAACGACAAGTACCTTACACAGGTTGCTAAGAGAAACGAACAGCTTGACAGAATTGCATCTGCTCGTAAAGATGAAGCTATTAGAACCACTGCATGGTTGGCGTCTAATAACAGAATCGCCTCTGACAAGGCTACCTTTGATAACGTTGCAACTGCATTAGGTAACTTTGAGGTCGATAAGATCGCTTCTGTTGCTGAAGGCATGTTTCCAGCAAAGGCTGTTAAAACCGCTTCAACACAGCAAGTTGTTAAAACTGCTGGAGTTGGTTTACCTGCCATTGTTTTGGAAAGTCAAAGTAACGCTAATACACCAACATTTCAAGACAAGCTTCAGGACCAGTTCACGATTGGTTCCATGTTGCTTAACGAAAAGTTGATTGATAACAAACAACGCTAATACCATATTAGTAAAAAGCCGCTCTTCGGAGCGGCTTTTTTTGTGCCTGTATATAGGGAATATATCTGTGGTTGAAGAAGCATTAATGAATACTAGGAGATAACCATGCGAATAATTAAAGTAGCGCAACAAATGAGACTTAAATCTGTTTGTAGTGTTAAGACAAATTTTTCAGATGCCGATTTCTGGCTGCAAAGAAAAGGAAGTAAAAGCAGTGTGGGAACTCCAACAAAAGAGTTCTCTCCAGAGAATATAGGTATTAAAGTCGAAAGAACAGATATTCTAGATCCTAACTACCTTTTTTATATGTTTCAACACATTCACTCTTCAGGAAAGTTTGAACCACTATCTAAAGGAACGTTAAATTTGCAACACATTACTGTTGAAGATGTTAGGGAGATACCTCTAGGTTAATCATGAAGATAATTAAAATAGCACAAAATTCTGATAGTGTTTGGGTAGACTCAAAAGGTGCTCCTGTTTGGTCCAGTGGAGACGAGGAATATGGTCAACTTAATGATGAACAATGGGAGGTAATGAAAAGGCACCCTTCGTTTAATATAGTAGGGGATGAAATTGTTGGGAAAAATAACTTTAGGTTTCATCCTCCATTTCACGAGTTTAAAGATGGATATACTAGAATTAAAGGACAAACTAGAGAAGAGTTTATTACTACAACTAAAGATGTAGAATTCTTAAGAAAGGTTTTAGCAAGAGAGGAAGATGATTACGCTTCATGTTATGCCGTTCTAAATCCTATTTGTCCTAAAGAATTGTTAGAAAAGGTGATATTAGATCCAGAAATGGAAAGAACAGTTGAATATATCGCACAAAGAAAAGACTGCCCTCCTGAAATGTTGGACGATATTATTACTCGTGACTTTAACAGTTGGGCAGCACAGCTAGCAGTAAGAAATCCAAGCTGTTCTCCTGAGGTTATTACCAGACTTTTAAGTCATGGGACAAAACACTCAATATGTTTTGAAGCCGTAGCTAATCCTAATTGTCCTATAGGAGTAAAAATGAAATGGCTTGAAGATACAGGTCAAATACATCAAGGTCCTGAAGAACAAAAAAAAGAAAGATATAATAAATCAGATGCTGATCTAGAAGAATTAAGAAATTTATTTAACGGAGAGAGAATATGAATTTTACAGTAGAAGAAATAATAGAAATAGAAAAAGCCCTAAGTTTTATAATCCATAGATGGCACCACGATTTAGCAGAAGCGGTACTTTCAATAGCGAAATCCAAAGGTATAAAAGATCTTTACTGGAATTCATCAGAAACTTTAGATTCTGGTGGAGCAAATCATGGTAAGGTAAGGTACTTTTATGAAGACTTCCCATCACAATTGGGTTTTAAGGCCGTTAACGTAGATTTAAGGGGCAAAGGTCAGGAAAGACTGTGGCATATGGATATGGGGGTTAAAAAGCATGCTTCAGACGGTTTAATTGAGTTAAGTCAAATCCCCAAGGGACTACAAGGTGCCATAATTGGTATTTTAAGAGGCAGAGGCCCATATACTAAAGATGATTTACGAAGAGCTTATGGGATAATAAAGAGTTCTAGAGAGAAAAAACCAAAAGCAACTAAAAACTTTTCCTATGATTATAGTAAAAAATGGAATGGTGGGCAACAGTTTTCTAAACAAGAAGAGATTATAGTTAAGCAGCGTTTAGATAAATCTACATTTGACAGCATTTTACAACACTCTACTCCATCCGTACAAAAGTTTTTGTCATTCATAATTGATCCTAGTCAGCATTTTGATGCAGATGTAATTGGTTGGGCGTTGATCTCTCCAATTAATGAAGATACGTGGGTCGTTAATCAAATACAAACTGATACAATTAATGAATATTTAAAGATAAAAGACGAAGTAATGGAGGGTGAGAGTTATGGGAAGAGGAAGATGGGCAAAGAAGAAATCTCTCACAGACTACATGGAAGTAATAAATCTTCTTGGGCGCAATACATGGAAGACAATGAAGAATTGTTTTTAGCGTTGCAAAGTGACATAAGTAAAATAGAACGTTTGCCTACTGATGACGTAATTATGAATTCTGAAACAGTACCAGATTGGATAAGAGAGAATGTATCTGAGTATAACCGAATTATTAGTGCATATAATATAACTAAATTTAAAAAGAACTCATTTAATTTAAAAAGAAGCAGAAGGTGAAATGTTCAACTTAATGGCACAATCATCAGAATGGTATAACCAAGAAACTGCCGTTCACACAACTGATTCTAATATTCTTAATAGGATATTGGAAAAAGATAATGAGGATATGGTTTCACAGCATGCCGTTGAGAATGGGAATTGTCCTCCTGAAACATTGTATATGGTTATAGAAAGAGATACCTCTAATAAGATATCTATAAGTGCTGCTTGGAATGAAAACTGCCCACCAGAAGCGTTAAGAATGATTGTAGATAAAGGACAAGACAATTTGCTCTCTAGAATCGCTGTAAGTAACGATAATTGTCCATCAGATTCAATACATAATATATTGAGTAGAGGTGAAGTTAGCGAATTGTCTATTATCGCTGCTCAACATGACAATTGTTCTCCAGAAACATTACATATGGTTTTAAAAAGAGGAAAGAACGATTCAGTTTCCGATTATGCTGCAAGGAATGAAAATTGCTCACCAGAAACATTAAGAATGGTTTTAAAAAGAGGGATAGAGAACAGTACAGTAGCACGAGAGGCTGTAGGAAATAAAAATTGTCCATTAGATCTAAGAATTGAATGGCTGAAAAAGAATGACAAGATTGGACAATATTCTGAAGAAGACTTTAATCCGAATGAAACGAACAATGATGACTTAGATGAATTAGAGAATTTGCTAAGTTCAAACAAATTTAACTTAAAGAAGTTCTCTGAAAATGAAGAATGGTACAACGAAGACACAGCAGAAGGAATAAAAGATCCAGAGATTTTACATAAGATTTTAGAGAAAGGTAAAAACAATTTTGTTTCTAGAATAGCCGCAAAAAACAAACATTGTTCACCTAAAACGTTACACATGGTTTTAGAGAAAGACAACGACAACTATGTATCTAGAATAGCCGCAGAGAATCCGAATTGTTCACCTGAGACATTACATATGATTTTAAGTAGAGGGGATCAAACTGATACTGCACAGAACGCAGTACTCAATAGAAATTGTTCACCTAAAACGTTCAACATGATTTATAAAGATCCGATTAGGTATAGAGCAACCTTTATTCAATTATTGGGTGTCTCTAATAGTAGCTGTCCACCAGATATCCTTGAACGAATTTTAAGTAATAGATCCAAGGGGATGTTGTCTCAACATGCTGCTAAAAATCCAAATTGTCCACCAGACGCAAAACTAAAGTGGCTAAAAGAAACAAATCAAATTGGACAATATTCAGAAGAAGAACACAATCCTAATGAAACAAATAATGATGACTTAGATGAGTTAGAAAACTTATTTAGTTCAAATAAATTTAATCTTAAGAAGCACGCGCATGAAGAATGGTATGATCAAGA
>Ga0209657_1001482_pt1 | contig 14162 bp, 18 predicted proteins | sample SaaInlV_100m_DNA_FD_184650 | JGI IMG/M metagenome (GOLD analysis project Ga0209657, IMG submission 184650) | Marine microbial communities from expanding oxygen minimum zones in the Saanich Inlet - SI037_S3LV_100m_DNA (SPAdes) (version 2) | ecosystem: Environmental > Aquatic > Marine > Intertidal... | reverse complement strand
TAGTAGTTCTACTAATATCTGCTAGTGTTTCAAACACCTCTGCCGGTCTTTCAGGAATAAAAGTTACCGGTACTGCTGAACCTGAATGGATCATCTTTGCCAGATCCCACATAGAATAATTTTTACCTGTTCCGACATTATAGATGTCATGTTGAATGTTTGTGCTCATTGCACAGATATTTGCGTCAACAACATCGTCTATGTAAGTAAAATCTCTTCTTTGATCACCGGGCGTGACAATCGTCATATGCTCACCATTTTTATTTTGTCTTTTAAATAATCCAATAACAGGAGCATATTGTCCTTTTATTGGCTCTCTTGGGCCGTATACATTAAAGTATCTAAGTACTATCGTAGGCAAATCATAAAGCTGACTATATAGTTTGCATACTTGCTCACCCATCCACTTTGACATAGAGTAGGGATTAAGACAATCTGTTGGCATATTTGGTTGGAACGGAATTGAATTCTGGTGCCCATAAAGTGAAGAGGTACCGGAATATACCACTTTTTTTACAGAATGCATTCTAGACCATTCTAAGACCCTCTGTGTACCTACTACATTAACTTCAAAGCATTCACCGGGAGATCCAATAGTAGGCTGAATACGGCTGCGAGCGGCAAGATGAAAGACATAGTCAACATTACGAAAAATACTGCTACAGTCAATCTTACTAATATCCTCATGATGATATGTGACACTATTATTTTCCTTTTCATTAAAATAAAACTCCAAGTTTTCTTGAGCTGATAGATCATCAATAATTCTAACTTTATGATCTAAAGATACAAGCTTGTCAACAATATGACTGCCTATAAAACCACACCCGCCTGTTACCAAACTAGTCGTCACTAACTGCCCTTCCTTTCATCTTTTCCCAGTCTCTATTGTTTCCTCTGTACTTCGTATTTGATGCTTCGACTTGTTTTAAAAATGCTGAATCAATCTTGAAATTATTAGCAAAATTAATCATTGCTGACAAGTCTTTTGGAAAACAATGACCGCCAAAACCTCGATCGCCATCAGGGCCGGGAACAGCAAGATGGCTCTTGCCAATTCTTTCATCATGTAGTGCATACTCACAAACCTTATCATAGTCAATCCCTGATGCTTCACAAATTTCATACATTTGATTTGCGAAAGTAACTTTAGTTGCAAGAAAACAATTTGTAAAGTATTTTACCATTTCAGCTGTCTTGGTACCTGTCTTAACAATCGGTATTGTTGGAAATGCCTTTCTGAACATACTCTTAACCGTGCCCGTTGCTGGTCGTGGGCCACCAATAATAATTCTAGTTTGATTTTTAAAGTCTTCAAAAGAGTTAGCTTCAGTTAGAAATTCTGGGCTAAAGCATAGCTCCATTTTTTTAAACTTTAAATTATCAAATAGTTTTTTAGTTGAGCCTGGTGGCATTGTAGATTTTATAACAACAATTGGCTTTTTCTTTCTTTCTTTATTGAGCAATGCACACTCAAGCCTCCAGTCTGTATGGCTTAATTCTTCTTCCAAAATTCTTATATCGCAGCTGCCATCTTTTCTCATTGGTGTCGGTAAACATAAAAATATTATATCAGATTTTATGCATATTTCATCATGTGTACTGTTACACTTATTTTCATCAATATCATAAGTCAATACATTATGAAAACTTCTAAGTCCTTCTCTAAGTGCAGAACCTACAAATCCTTGACCTATAACGCCTATATTCATTGTTTAAAGAACTCCTCTGAATTTACTGCTTTGTCACAAATTAGTAGATCATAGTGTGGTTTTTCACCTACACTCAAGTGATGATATTTACAGCCCCATTCTTCTAGCTGGTTACATGTAACATCTAGCCAATCTATTCCTGTTGATGCGCCTCTTGCCGTGTAGTAAGTTATTTCATTACCCTCATCAAAAAGTTTATTAATTTTTGCTATTCTGTCTAAATAAGGTAAGGCATCTGGGTAGTTTCTATTACCCTCGTAATAACAAATTGTTTCATCTATGTCAACATAAATTTTCATTTTAATCACCCTTTAGTATTCTATAACTATCACTATCAAAATGCTGTGTTGAAAATTCAAATAATTCAGAATCTTCAAGTGCTATCATCTGGTGTCGCAAGCCTCTATACACATGAAAATTTTCACCAGGATTAAGGGTTAACTCATTTGCGTTTTCTAGATCATCATTTTCAGAATATTTTATGATCATTTTTCCTGATTGTAAGTAGAAAACTTCATCCTTTAATCTGTGCACGTGCCAAGAGCACCGTTTACCCTTATTGAAGAACAATAGTTTGCCGCAGTACTCTGGACCATTGCATATCCATCGTTCCCAACCCCAGCCTTTATCGACATGTACCATGTCTAATTTTACTTTTCTAGGTAGAAATTTTTCTTTTTTCATTCAACTAATCCTTTTCAAAACAAATGCTGTCTCATGCTTTGTCTGTTCGTTCATTATTTTAAAACCATATTTTTTTGCCATAAATTTTATTGTATTTTTAGAAGCAGAAGACAGGTGCAAAGTTTGAATCTGTATGTGTTCTACTGTGTTAAGATGAGATTGACCTACATGTAAAAATAACTTGCCGGATACGGGCAAGACAAAAGATGCTAATTCAAAAAGCTTACTGGGTTCTGATAAATGCTCAATTACATCACATGCAACAATGTTTTGAACTCGTATTGTCTTTAAATAGTCTAGATCATCAAAGTTTAATTTTTCAATATTCCATCCTGTTATTTGCTCAGGAATGTATTTACTATTTGGATCCAAATTATAATAGTCTGCATTACAAATTTCTCTTATACCAACCCTACCGCCTCCAACTTCTAATACACTTGAATCAAAAACATTTTTAATAAAAAGACTTTTAAATCTAGTTAGTCCTGCGGGTTGATCAACATATTCAGAGGAGTAAATTTTATTTAAAAAATCGATAGTAGGTATTGTGTGTTTAAAAATGCAGTCACACTCTTTACAATGTACCAAATAATCATATGAGCTTTTAAATTCCGGTATAAAGCTATTACAAATTCCTTTCCAAATAAAATTGACGGATGTATTGGTCAGTGTATCAAATGATTCATTTTTACAATACGGACATTTTTTTAATTTTATAAAATTCATTTTATGCATACCCCTAGCAACATTTTTTCTTTTGAGAATCTTAACCACTTTCTATCTTTTGTATTTCGACCTATTAAATTTTTCCATTTAAATGATTCTGGAAAAATTATACTAATTAAATCGCAAACATATTCACAAAATGGAAATTTCCATACAATTGGCAACTGTCTAAAATAAGAAACCCTAATATTACTAAAGCCATTAATTTTTAAAGCTGAATTGATTGATTTGATTGTGAATGGTTTTACGTGTGTATAGTCATCATAAAAATTTTTCATTTGTGATTGCCAGTCAGGTACCATTATTATCATTACACCGCCCGGCTTAAGGGTGCGGTAAGCCTCCGAAATAAAATTATCTGTATTTTTAATATGTTCCAATACAGACTTAGAAAAAATGACATCAAAAAAGCCATCTTCATAAGGTAGTGTTTCGTGTTCTAAGTTGCAGCTGGCAATATTGACATTTTCAATTTGTGATCTACAACGATCTATTCCGTGGAATTGTCCCTTTAAAAATTTCATAAAATTTATTATGTGAGTCCCTCTTCCGCAACCTATATCTAAAAATTTTATTTCTTTGCTTGCCTGATTAGACAAATATGTTTGTACCAAATACTCGCACAATTTATATGGGTAACTATTACCTTCATCTTTCGGGTACATTTCTTCTATGTAGTGACTAAACACTAAAACCCCTTTGATGACCAACCACCGTCAACATATAAAGTTTGTCCTGTCACATAAGATGACGCATCTGATGCTAGAAATATGACTGGACCTATTAAATCTACTGGAGTGCCCCATCGCCCCAGCATTGTTCGAGCTTGTCTACTTTTTCTTTTATCTAAATTAGACCAACTTTCACCAGTCATTTCTGTCTTTATATAGCCCGGTGCTATACTATTAACCCTAACACCCATCGTTCCATAATCAAGTGCATATGATCTAGTCAGACCATCAAGTCCAGTTTTTGATGCAACATATGCAGGATTATCTGGGAATGCTAATTTCCCATTAAGGCTAGAAATATTTATCACTGATGCAGACTTTGATACTGTCAAAGCTTTCTTAAGCGACCTAATTAACAAAAAAGGTGCAGTTAGATTAACTCTTAGTGTCTTATTCCAGTCATCAAGCTTATAGTCTGTCGTACTTTGCTTTGTTATTCCTGCACAATTTATTAAAACATCTACTTTATCTATTTGTTTACAAAAGCTTTCAATTTCTCTTTCAGACTCTAGATTTACAACTTGTCGATGGAAATTGTAACAATCTTCTGATTTATTAAACGACCTGTCTATCCCTAATACATTTACACCTAATTCTTTTAGATTTATTGCAATACACCGTCCTATACCTCTGCCAGCGCCTGTAACTATGCAAATCTTGTCTTGCAACGAAAATATACTCATCTAATAATCGCCCTATTTAGTCTTACTTCATCTATAACCATTGAATCTTCTAGGCTTAGTGTATATTCTATAAATTTAGAAACCTCTTCTACTTTTATAAATGAAGTAAAATCTTGGCGCACATCAGTCCTACCCATGGGTGTCTGCATTGAACCTGGGGAGATACTGTGAACTTTTATTCCTGTTCCTCTATACTCTAGAAATGCTGATCGTGTCAAGCCTAACAGTGCATGTTTACTAGCACAGTAAAGTGCTGTATCTTTTGAACCACTATATGCTGACGATGAAAGAATATTTATAATTCGACCGTACCCGCTTTCCTTCATTTTAGGTATATATTCTTTCATAAGCATAAACGGAATTTTTACATTAACATTAAAACAAAAATCAAAATCTTCAACGTTAGAGTTTGATAAATTTTTAATTGGAAAAACACCCGCATTATTTATAAGAATATCAACTTCTGAACAAAACGTTCTTACCTTTTTTAACCACCCATCTTTCAAAAAATCAACTTGCAAAACATTGCAGCCGATTTCTTTTAATTCTCTCAATCGAGCTTTGTTTCTTCCTATACAAAAAATATTATATTTTTTAGATAAATCTATTGCTAATTGATTACCCAATCCACTCGTTGCGCCTGTAATTAAAACTGAATTCATTTTAATTCTTGAACTAGTTCAATTAAGTTATTTTCCGGATCTCTACAAAAAGCTACTTTCGCACCGCCATCAGGTGATACAGCAGGTGGTGCATTAAATTCTATTTCAGACTTTAGACTTTGGTATAAATGATCAATATTGTCAACTGTTAGTGCAAAGTGGCTAATTCCCGGGCACGTAATAGGTTTCTTTGGTTGCCAAAATGGAGTACTTTTCGGTGATTTATATTCTAACAATTCTAGCAAGACTTCATTATTATGGCAGTCACGTAGCTTTGCTGTCTTAACAATAACACCGTTTAAACCAGACAAGCCATCAATAAATTCACCCTTCTCTAGCATTACTTTCTGTTCGATAAATCCAAGAATTCCACAATAAAATTTTAATGATTTTTCTAAATTTGAAACTGTTATTCCTACGTGTCTTATTTTTGTCATAATGTATTTACTCTACGCAACTTAGCTAAACACGGCAATTCAGAATCGTGAATAAATTTTTCATCTGTCCCTAGTGCTGCTTCTACTGCCCTGATATACTTTACCATTTTTTGCAACCCTGGTATTTCTAATGATGCAGCTTGATCAGATCCGTACATCGCCCTGTCAAGTGTTACGTGTCTTTCTATTGATGTTGCTCCCATTGCTACAGCAGCAGCACATTCAACTATCCCTGTTTCATGCCCGCTATATCCTACATTGACATTAAACTTATTTCTTAGCGTATCGATCACTCTAAGATTGATATTTTCTTTTTTGAGCGGGTAAGTACTATTACAGTGCATCAGTTCGAACGGACAATTATTTTTACGAAATATTTCTACAACTTTTTCTATTTGTTCAATTGTACTCATTCCAGTCGATATGAACGTGTATCTACCTTCTTCAGCTACAGCTTCAACTAATTCTTTATCTGTCAGCATTGCAGATGCTATTTTATTGTAACTTAAATTATACTGTCTGAGGAATAATTGACTTTTTATGTCCCAGGCGGAGGCAAACCATTCAATACCCAAAGACTTGCAGAAACTATCAATTTTATCATAGCTTGGCTTATTGAATTCTAGACCAGTTTTTTGTTCCCTATTTGTATTGCCCCACGGACTTTCTCTAGTTCGATCTAGATCTTCTTTTGTATAAACTGTTTCAATAGTTCGCTTCTGGAATTTTACTGCATCACAACCTGCCTTATACGATTCCATTATTAATTGTTGTGCTAACCCTACATCTCCGTTGTGATTGATGCCGATCTCAGCAATTATAAAAGTTCTATTTTTGTTCATTTAATAAGACCTATATGAAAGTTATACTTCTATAATACTATAATTTATTCAAATGTACACTTAGTAAATCATATTTTGTACCTACAAGCGCGCTAGCTATATCTAAGTCAAATTGTTCATCAATATCGATAATTGGACTGCTTATCTGTGAATATATTTTATCACCAAAGATTTTATTAGACTCTATTGTTTTTCTATAAACAATATCAATATAACCGTTCGGCAAATAAGATTTGGGAAATATTTGATTTGGCAAACTAGTATAATTCTTTATACCGTTATAGTTTTCAAAAAAGCCTGAACAGATATTATCATCAACTTTAAACATCTTATAGGGTGAATGATTTGATTCGCACATCGTCCGCAGCCCCGTTAAGGTTTTATCTTTTACAATGTTTTTGCTGAAATTGACTATTGTTTCGTCTAAAACGCTAGGATTTCTAAAAGGTGATGTTGGTCTTATTAATGCTAAATATTCACAATTCAAATAATCAAATGCTTGTTTTAAGAATCCATAGTCTGTAGCTTGATCTGTAGCATATTTTTCAGGTCTTAAAAATGGAACTTCTGCACCATACTTTAAAGCAATATTAGCAATGTTTTTACACTCTGTTGAAACAATAACCCTGTTGATATTGCTAGTTAGCTTACAAGCAATAATTGAATATGCTAATAGTGGATGTCTCCCTAGGAGTACTGTATTTTTCGAAGTGATTCTTTTACTTCCTGCTCGGGCTGGTATAATTGCATTTATCAAAAAATTCTCACTTTTATCATATGTTAAATTTAAGCAATATCTATAAAAAATTCTTAATATCTTTAAGAATTCTCACGCTATTATTTGATTCGAATGTTAAAATTTCTTTAGGTTCTTTTTTTATACTCGCTAGAGACAAGTATGTGTCTTTTATATTTGATGAAACAGTTTTGCATATGTCTGAATTGAAAACATCATCAAAATCATAATCATGCTTTATTGAATTAACTGCATATGTTAATTTATTTTTAGCAACTGTTTCTAAGTTGATGCAGGGCTTTCCAAAGTAACTAGATTCTATAGCACTAGTGCTATATGATGAAATATGAATATCAGTATTTAGTATTACTGTCAAAGCTGTATATGGAAAGCCTAATTCAAAATTTGACATGTTTATTTTCTTTAATAATTTTTTATTCTGGAGCTCCCATGGTGCCCTGTATTTTGTTTTTATAAAAAGATCAATATCGCTATCAACACAATATTCAATAAAGCTTTCTAGTTCTTTTTGTAATGATATATCGACCAAATTTTGCAGTGTTACTAAAAATGACACTGACTTATTTGTTTTTTCATGTTTGGGAGCAAACAAAGCGTGATCATAAAATGGGCTTCCCAATGATTTAAAAACAGTATTGTAAGTTGGAAAAATTCTAATAAATTCATCTTTAAACTTTTTATCAGGAAAGTAGACTACATTAGGCTTAGATTCATTTTCATAATCTGTTCGTTTCAGCCTTAAGTCATTTGCATAATGGAGTGTATCAAAAAATACGGCAATAGAAAACACGCATATACTCTCTTCTGAGCATAGTTTTTTAAAGTGATGTTGTGCATCTTGACAGACAATATTGCAAAGATTATTTGCCCTCATTGATGCTATTATTTCTTGATTGTTATCAACCATGACTAATTCACAAAAAACTTTAAAATCTGCCAAGACTTTTGTCAAATAAGCCACATCAATATTGTCATAAGGCTTTCCCATTCTTTTTGCAAAACAAAATATTACGGGTTGTATGCCTAGCTTATTGGAAAAAATAATCAATGGCATCATTGATTTTAAAAAAGTTTTTCCCTGTATTGCAAAACATAATTTTTCCATATTATTCAATCGAATTCTGCTGCTCAAGAAAAGAATATTCCCAATCTTTAAATTCGGCTGCAAGACAGTCAATTTTAAAATCCAGCCTGTCTATCTCACCGCATGAAAATTTTATATAGTTCATGCACTTGTTTCTAATACCATTAAGTCCGTGTGTGAGTTTTAATAAATTTAAATCTTGGCTTTCACCTTTTCTTACCTTTGACTCATTATACCAAATATGAGTATTTATTTGTGAAAGTATTGTAATTGCACGTACTAAATCACTTGAGAATTTTATATTTTTTTCTTCTATTATTAAGTCAATATCATGTGATATCTCATTCATTTCTCTAGCATAAACTTTTTTATTACTTGGAATAAATACTTCTTTCAACTGATGAATTGTTAGTCTGTCAATTAAGTCTGCTATGGCTGGTAGCCACTTTCTATTTTTCATAATGTAACCTTTTACATAATATTTTGATCATTTCACAAGAGACATCTGTATGATTTCCCAAATAAAGCCCATAATCATGTATATGATTTGCATTTTCTAAATTATCATTGACCCTATACGAGTATTTTCCTTCTTGAAGGTATGGTTGTCTTTCTTGATTTCCCCCACCTGCTGTACCAACCCTAAACTCTATTTTTTCATCTTGCAGAGTTTTTAATATTTGAGTCCAAACTTTATCATTCTTTTCTCTTAGTATTAAAGGTAATGAAAAGTTACTGCTTCCCTTTCTATCGAATTCAGTAATAAATAAATCATTGTTCAAGTGATCTAGCCAAGTATTTAAATTATCAGTTCTTTTTTTGATATTCTTATCTAATCTTTTAATTTGGTTCAAACCGAGTACTGCACCTAGTTCATTATTTCTCATATTAAAGCCAGGAACTGCAAATGTAAAAAGTGGATTAAGCTGTGGATATTTTTCAATATATCTATTTTTTAAATCTTCTGATCCATCTCTTGTCATCCCATGTGATCGAAAAAGCTTTGCATAGTCATATAATTCATCGCTATTTGTACATACCATGCCTCCTTCAATTGTAGTCATATGATGACCAAAATAGAATGAAAAATTTGACATATCTCCAAAGTTACCAATTTTTTGGCCATTGAAAGTTGCACCGTGAGACTCACAACAATCCTCTAAGAGCATAATACCTTTTTCATTACAAAGTGCTATTATCTCTTTTGATATTGCATTAAACCCTAAAACATGAACAAGTACAATGCCAACAGTTTTTTCTGTTATAGCATTTTTAATATTTTCGTAAGTTATTGCCATATTTTCATATGAAACATCAACAAATACTGGTGTCATTCCCATATGGACTAAAGGTGCTATGTCAGAAACCCAGCCAATGGGAGGTACTATGACTTCGCCTAATCCCATCTTTTCTTTAAGGATTGCAGCCATTATATAGTTGGCACTAGCTCCTGAATTGACAAAAACAGAATGCTTTACACCTAGCCACTTTGACCATAGATTTTCAAATTCTTTTACTTTTGGTCCGTTTGTAAATCTATTTGTTTTTAAGATAAAGTTAGCTAATTTCTTTCTATCATCAATGTTTATATTGTCATTAATCAATGGCCATTTGTACATTTAACTAATCTCCGCACTACTATTAGATTAATAATAGTTTGTTTTTAGTAACTTTACAATATCTTTTTTGTATGATAGAAATGTGCCAGTATATTATCTTTCGGCTATTTAAATTCTTAAGCTTGCTGTGTCCTAAGTTGCATAAATTTCTGCATATCCTTTTTAGGGATTTGCTCGTAAGCATATGCTTGTAATTCTCTTAAGCGATCAATACTCAAAACATCGCTATCCATTACGCCGGGATGTTGTTTACCATAGTAATCCCAGTTATTTGTCAATATTTTCAATCCAAACTCACCTGTTTCTGCATATTTTCTTGCTAAGGTTCCCGGGAATGGAACAGCGATGGGAAAAGTTATTGAGTATACGTGATTGTTTAGCTGTTTTGCAACATCGATAGATTCCATAATAGTTGCCTCTGTTTCACCAGGCAAGCCTAGAATAAAACTTCCCACAGCGCAGATTCCAGCATCATACGCAGCCTTTGTTGATTTAATTATCTGTGATTTATGCCTTACACCCTTTCCAATTCTTTTTAACATTTCTGCATTTCCACTTTCAAAACCATAAAACACATAATAACAACCAGCTTCTTTCATGAGCGCGTAAAAAGCAGGATCATCTAGGTGTACGGTTGTCTCACATGACCATTTTACTTTTTTGTTTAATCCTTCGCTGATCATTCTTTGAAACAATTCTTTACTAAATTTTTTACTTGCAACAAAAGTTTCATCTAAGAAGGCTATAGCTTCAGCACCATGTACGTCAACATTCATATGCATTTCTGCAATTATTGAATCAATTGATCTAGACAATCTTTTTCTTCCAAACATTCTTGAACAAAAATTACATTTATATGGGCACCCTCTACTTGTACTCATTGGTATTTCTCGTCTTGTACCATGCGGACAATCGCCTGCATATTTACTTAAATCAAAACCTTCCCATCTTGGGAAAGGAATTTCATCTAGATCTTCTATTCTAACTATTTGTTTAATTGGAGTTGAGTGCACTGTTTTATTTACGTATTGCTTATCATGATTATCCCTTGTTACGACGCCTGGGATGCTTGATATTGAATGCAAATTATTAAGTAGATTATGCCATGGCACATCGCCTTCACCTGGTACTGTGCAGTCAAAAGCAGGAAATTCATGCAGCGCCTTAACTGGCAATGCTGTCGCATGAGCGCCGCCTAAGCATATCACAATATCTGGATGATTTTTCTTTATCTTATCTGCTATGTAACCTGCGCTTTTTACTTGAATTGTAAAGGCTGTCATCCCTATCAAGGCAGGTTTATTATTATCAACATATGTTAATATATCTTCAACGCTGTAGCCGTCAGCAGCCATATCAATGACATGACCATCATGACCATTTTGATGTGTAATTGCTAGTAAGTATGCTAATCCAATATGAGGAGATTGTGCCATGGCTAAGCCTTCAGCCATTTGTGATTCTACAAACGCCTTATGAGAATCATGAGCCCTTCTTGTTTTGTGATTTTTTTCTGCATCTTCAGATACATTGATTAGTAATACTTTCATTTAATTTAACTCCATGTTCATGCATATACATATCTATTTTTTGATTATTTTTTTCCATAATACTCGCCATATTCAACTATCAAAGTAGGTTTAGAATCTTCTCTTTCATAAGCAGTTTTAAAAGCACTGAATATTTCTTCTGGTTCATTTAGTTCAACAACGTTTACATTTGTCAACATTTTTTTAAATGCTTGCGTATGATCTTGTGTATGCTGTGGACCTGCATTTATGGGCTCTTTAGCGCCTACTGATACTCTTATTATTACGCGCGGTGTCATATCTCCTGATGACATCATTTCCATCTTGTCTAGATGATTGACTAACTGATTACAAGCCAGGATTAAAAAATCAAACCTTGGATATACTGTTATTGTAGTCAAACCTAGCAATGCCATGCCAGTAGATATTCCTAGCTGTGTCTCTTCAAAAACAGGTAATTCTATTCTTTTTTCTAAGGGTACGTTTAATAGTGTACTAGATATAGCATGTCCGCTAACGCGGCAAGCTTGCCCTAAAAAAACTGTATCAGGCTTGCTGCCCAACCATTCCATTGCTTTTATTAATTCTTCTTTATACTTCATTTTAAAAATTCACCCACTTTCCTGTGCCATGATGAGGATACTCCATTTCATACTTATAGTAAATAATATCATCATGCATCGGACTTGTTTTACCCCACGCCATTTCTGTGGGCGTGTGCACACTTATTCCGTTATCTTCAACTACCCACTCAATTGGTAGATCAAAATTTTTAGAGTATTTATAGGCTTCGTGAAATGCACCTGTTTCCATAGTCATATCACCTACAAAACACCAAGTTTTTATATTCTTTTTCATTCTTTTAATTGCAATGGAAGTACCTAGCGCAATAGGTATTATACCGCCTACGATTGATGAAGCATAAAAGTTAGGATTTGTATTGTTTGTATGCATACTATTTCCGCGTACTATACTTTCAAAAAGTTTATTTTTATCTACTCCGTGCAGTATTGCATGATAATGATTTCTCCATGGGACAAACACCCAGTCGTCTTTGCTAATATATTGAAATATTTCTATTAATTCATTTTCATTATTTTTTGCTAAATGAACTGGTCCTTTTATCTTCCCTTTTTCATAATTTTCTTTAATTTTGTGTTCAAAATCAATAAGCTCTTTGTGTGTTATTTGTACTTTTCTAACTTTTTTTAAACGATCTGGTATTTTTAAATTCATTATTTATCTCTCACTTGCAAAATAGGGTTATCTATAGGCCAATTAATATTTATGCATGGATCATTCCATTTTATTGTAAACTGTTTATTGACGTCTGGGTACTCGCCTGTATATGACCATTTATAATGAAAGACACTCTGCTGGCTTAAAACTAAAAAGCCGTTTGCAACACCTGGGGGTAATAAAACTTGGTGCCTTTTTTTATCGTCTAAGATCATCGAGTCCCATCTTTTAAATGTTGGTGAACTTTCCCTATAATCAACAATAACAAAATATAATTCTCCATATAAGCACGTAATAAGCTTATGTGACTTAAAATCACCATGTATGCCTCGCAAAACATTTTTTCTAGATGTTGATACTTTATCATGGTTAAATTCGGGCAAGCTTAAGTCTTCATCTTTTTTCCATAGTGTCCATAGATCTCCACGATAATCAGTAAAAACATCAGGTGTATATACTTTAACTCCCTTGATTTTATTCACTTAGTCTCCTAGAATTTTTCTTTTTAAACGGTAAGCTGTCATTTTTTCTATTTCTTTTCGTGTAGATAATCCAAATTTTTTCTCAATAAAATCTAAATATTTTACATCTTCATAATAATCATGAAATGCATCATCTCGAAACTTTACTACTTCTGATGCTTTTAAATGATTGGTTTTCAAAGGTTTCATTTCATAAGAATGCTGTGAATACCCCTCATATGAATCAGGCAGATCCCAGTTATTTTTTAAAGCGTCTAAGTAAAGCTTAGAGCCTGGATACGCCATAGCACAATAAAAATTTGCAAACTCACAATTTAAATCTTTGGCTAATTTTAAAGTTTCTTTCATAGAATCAATAGTGTCTTCTGGTAAACCAAAAATATAATTACCAATAACATTTATTCCTGCTTGCTGAATTTTTTTAACCAAGTCTACGATGTTTACTTCTGTAAACTTACCTTTAACTACGTCTTTTCTTACTACGGCGTTACCTGATTCAATCCCAAGTGCTAACCAATTTACTCCTGCCTGCTTAAGTGTCTTAAGGTATTCTTCTTTGACAGTGTCAATTCGTGCATATGCCCATATATTAAAATTATAATTTCTTTCAATTAGTTTATTACACAAATCTAGAAAGTGATTTTTATTTAAAACAAACATTTCATCAGCAATTTTTACATTTTTAATGCCAAGTTCATTGATTTTATCAAACTCTTCTATGATAAAATCTGTATCCCAGTATCTAAACTTATTTCTTGCATAATCCCAATTCTCTAAATTATTATTGCCAAAAGGAGCATTAATACAACAGAAACTACATCTAAAAGGACAGCCTAAGCTAGTGTATAAAGAAGCAAAGGGTTCTTTGTCATCATTATTTGACATTGCATGCCAGTTGGATGTTCTATACTTTGACATAGGTAATAAGTCCCACGCCATTCCAGGTAACTCTTCTTTCAACTTTTCTTGTGGAAT
>Ga0209657_1001472_pt1 | contig 14230 bp, 10 predicted proteins | sample SaaInlV_100m_DNA_FD_184650 | JGI IMG/M metagenome (GOLD analysis project Ga0209657, IMG submission 184650) | Marine microbial communities from expanding oxygen minimum zones in the Saanich Inlet - SI037_S3LV_100m_DNA (SPAdes) (version 2) | ecosystem: Environmental > Aquatic > Marine > Intertidal... | reverse complement strand
CCGCCCAGGTCGCCATTGCGCCACAAGTTCCAGGATCGTTGTCGATGATCAGATCCCCGGAAAGCCCAGTGATGGTCGGGCTCTCGCTGTCGAGAACGGTAATCGTGAAGGAACTACTCGTGGTGTTCCCGCTCTCATCAGTGGCGAGGTAACTGACGACTGTATCTCCCATGGCAAACGTTGACCCGCTGAGGTGGTCACCTGCGAGACTTTGTACCGAACAGTTGTCGCTGGCAACGGGCTCCGCCCAGGTCGCCATTGCGCCACAAGTTCCAGGATCGTTGTCGATGATCAGATCCCCGGAAAGCCCAGTGATGGTCGGGCTCTCGCTGTCGAGAACGGTAATCGTGAAGGAACTACTCGTGGTGTTTCCGCTCTCATCGGTGGCGAGGTAACTGACGACTGTATCCCCCTCTGGAAATACGGAGCCGCTGGCATGGTCACTCGTCATACTCAGTACAGAACAATTGTCGCTGGCTGTCGGCTCGGCCCATGTCGCCACTGCATCACAAGATCCCGGAGAATTTTCAAGAACCAGGTCAGCGGACAGTCCAGAAATCATCGGGCTCTCGGTATCGAGAACCGTCACTGTGAAGAAACTGGTCGACGAATTCCCGGAACTATCAGTGGCCGTATAGTTCACATTTGTCGATCCAATCGGGAAACGAGACCCGGGGCGTTGATCGGCTTCCAGTGTGGCAGAACCACAGTTTTCAGAGATCAGGGGGGCGACCCAACTGACCATTGCACTACAGGTTCCTTTAGAATTCTCAACCGTCATATCCGTCGGCATTCCCGAGATGATCGGTGCCTCATCATCGGTCACTCTGATCGTGAATGAGACGATCGTCGTGTTCCCATTGTCATCGATGACGGTGTATGTAACGGATGTCATTCCCCGGGGAAAACTCTCTCCCGACGAATGGTCCCCAACCAGACTCGCAATACCACAGTTGTCGACAGCGATGGGTTCACTCCAGGTGGCGATTCCACTGCAAAGACCAGGATCGGTGGAGATCTCGATGGCCGTTGGGATGGCGATCACCGTCGGGTTCTCGGTATCCATTACAGTGATCGTGAAGGAAGCAGAGCTAGTATTTCCGCTGTCATCCGTGGCGAGATAGCTCACCACCGTGTCACCATTGGGGAACGACATTCCACTAGTGAAGTCGCTCGTGAGGCCCGGTACTCCGCAGTTATCACTGGCAGACGGTTCCGTCCAGTTCACCACAGCACCGCAAGATCCGGGATCATTATCCACATCCATATCGGTGGGCATTCCCGAGACCATCGGACTCTCGCTATCAAGCACAGACACAGTGAATGAACTGGTCGAGGTATTTCCAGCCTGATCGATGGCGGTATAGGTCACGGTGTTGGCGCCCTGAGCAAAGATCGACCCAGACATCTGATCACTACTGATCTCAGAACCAGGGCAATTGTCCGCCACCAGTGGCTCACTCCAGGTCACCATCGCTCCGCACGATCCGGGGTCGTTCTCGACGGTCAAATCGACCGGCATTCCAGAAATCGTCGGATCTTCTACATCCTCGACCGTGATCATGATTGCAGAGGTGCTGCTGTTTCCGCTGTTGTCGGTCGCCGTGTACGTAACGGTTGTAGTACCGATTGGAAAGGTATCCCCGGATGAATAATCAGATCCGCTGCTGGCTACTCCACAATTGTCGGAGATCAGGGGCGAGGCCCAACTGGCCATCGCGCTACAGGATCCGGGTTCATTCTGAAGGGACAACTCTGCCGGCAATCCACTGATCGATGGGGATTCAAGATCATTGACCGACACAGTGAAGGAACTGGAGATCGTATTACCGTGAATATCGGTGGTGCTGTAACTCACCGTGGTAGCACCCAGTGCAAAGGCATCCCCAGATTGGTGATCCGAGGTCAATGTCGCCACTCCACAGTTATCGATGGCCGTCGGGGCGTCCCAAACATGAACTGCAGAACAAAGGCCAGGACTACTGCCCAGGTCAATGTCGGACGGCATGCCGATCAGTTGGGGAGATTCTTGGTCCTCCACAGTTACCGAAAAGGAACTGGAAGTTTCATTTCCAGCCAGGTCCGTCGCAATGTAGGTCACGATGGTCTCTCCCACGGGGAATGAATCTCCAGAAAGATGATCACTCACCAGAGTCGAGAGGCCAAAGTTGTCGGTGGCTGTCGGCTCGATCCAACTGGCAGCCGCCTGGCATTCTCCTGGATCTGTACCGAGGAGCATGTCCAGTGGCATGTCAAGAATCTCCGGAGCTCCCTCATCCGTCACGACGACACAGGAACTACAAATTGAAGTGTCTTCTCCCCCTGGCCCAGTGACGACCAAAGTGACCTGATAAGTTCCGGGTTGCTGATAATTGTGAACGGGACTGAGCAGATCGGAACTGTTCTCGGATCCACTCCCTGCGTCTCCAAAGTCCCATTGCCTGGAACTGATCACGCCGGTCGACTGATCGGTGAAAGCCACTTCCAGGGGTCCGGCTCCGCTGGTCGGCGTGACCAGGAAACTGGCCACCGGGGGAGGATCCAGCACGGTGATGCAAGAATCGCACACCATCGTGTCTCCGCCTCCGGGTCCCGTGACCGTCAAGGAGACACTGTAGATTCCGGCCTCGCTGTAGAGATGGCTCGGATTTTCTTCTTCGGAAGTGGTTCCGTCTCCAAAGTCCCATAATTTCGAGGTGATGACTCCGGTGGAGGCATCCGTGAAAGAGACCAGGAGATCGTAAGTTCCACTGGTTGGAGTGACATCGAAGCCCGCGGTCGGCGGCAACTCTTGCACCTCGATACAGGAATCACAGGTGAACGTATCGGTTCCTCCCGGCCCTGTCACGGTCAAGGAGACCGAGAAGGTACCCGGAGAAGTGTATGTATGAGTGGGATCCGGTTCGGTCGATGTGCTTCCGTCACCGAAGTCCCATAGCCTGCTTTCGATCTCTCCGATGTTATTCTCGGAAAAGGTCACCACCAGGTCATAGACTCCACTGGTAGGAGTGGCGATGAATGCAGCCTCAGGAGCAATGACGGCGCTAGATGATCCGCCTCCACCACACCCAGATGCCAGCACCGAAAGGATGCAGATCAGAATCAAGATCGTGTTGGATCGAAAATTCGTGAACGCTGAAAATGTAAACCACATAATGTTGCTCCATCGAAAATTATTGGGCCAAATGGCCGCCCACTCCTCAGTCAATAACGATTAACACAATCCCTACCCGGAATAGAAACTCCATCCCGAGTATCTAGAAAGATATCGCCTGACTACACTTCCTCGAACTTGTGACCGATAGAACTCAGCCACTACTCGCTATCCATCAATAAGTAGGCTAAGCCCCTATTCTGTCAATATTTATTCCAAGTTGTGTGAACAGTTGGACGACATTGGATATATATCTCTCATGACATGATTGGTCCGTTTTAAACTGGAACGACCCACAGGATGGTGGAGCAGAGCACACGACAGGGTCAGATCTTCATGGTTGCTGCTTTTCGTCCAGATAACCACACAGGCACGGAATCGACTGCTATTAGCTATTATGTGGAGGACCACTTGTCGAGACGGACCTCGTCAGCCTACAACTTCCGTGGTGAGGGTCATCGAAAGACAGCCGCCTTGGCACCTCAATTCGTGACGGGACCAATATCATCCGTCGAGGCTGACTGACCTGCCAAAGTAATACCCCAGGCGAAGACCCTGATGCTGGGACTGCAGTCTAGACCAGTGGATACAAGAAGAGATGGCTTACGCGGATGCCAAAGCAATTCGGTAATCGAGTGCATGACCCGACCCACTCCTCTGCAGCAGGTCGGGACGAGCGAATACTCACTAATGAAGGACTACAGGGCCGTCGGAAATCGAGTTCCCATGGTTCGATTCAACGCTTCCTGCTGGCTGCGATCTTGTCCGCGAATAATTGCAATTGTGCTGTGATGATTGCCATCTGGGATTCGTCCAGCAGATTCCTTGTCTTCTGAAGCATCTCGATGAAATGCGCTCTTTCACCTGTGGAGACGGGACACCCTATATTTCCTTCGGGACCATCTCCGGTGATCAGTTTCTTTCCCTTGCCGTCAAGGATCACCATCCAGGGAATGCCACCTTGTTGCTCTCCGCGAATTCTGGCGGCTACTTCTTTTCCGTGGGTCATCCGGTCGGTGTCAATTTTGAGGTCGATGTAATCAATTTTCAGCGTGCTGGCCACTATCGGGGTGTCGAGGAACTCCTCGAGCTTGCCGCACCAACCTCACCAGGGAGCACCCAGATGAAGAAGAACTTTGCGACCATCCTTACTCGCCTGCTTCAGAGCTTTCGCCAGTGCCTTCTCCGCATCGACGGGGGGTAATTTCTGGGCCTTCAGGAAAGCTTCTATCTTTGCCCGATCGTGATGATCCCCTTCTTCGAGATCACCAGTGTTCTGGTTGGTGATCGCCTTGCCCTTATCGTCGAGGACGGTCAGATAAGGAACACCATCCTTTTTCAACTGAGCACCATACTTCTCGACCAGTTCCATGTTCTTGTCGAACTTTCCGATGTCGACCTTTACGACCTCGTACTCGTAATAAAGTGTTTTGGCCACCGCTCGATCCTTCTTGAAGAACTCATCGAGTTTCACGCACCAGCCACACCAGTTTCCGCCGTAGACCACCAGCACTCTCTTGTGATTCTTCGCTGCTCGAGCCACTGCAGCGGCAATATCGTCCGTGGCATTGGCTTTCTCATCGTATACATCTGCAGCTTTGGCCTCTGGTCCCGGCGAGTCCGCTTCCTGTGCGCCCAGTAGTGGGAACTGAGATGAACACAGAGAAGAGCCGCAGATTGGAATCCACAAGGCTACGAAGAGGACCAACAATTGGATTCGAATATCCATCCTTATCTCCCTTTCACGGGTTCAGATCGATTGCAAGGTCTGGTGGAAGGCCACCGTTCTCCTGCACCGTTACTCGAACTTTCTCGACCCAGGGCAATATACTGGAAGGTAGATCTACCAGATAGAGGGAGCCCACTCCCGATGGAGACTGGCATACGCTGGTCACCTGGTGGATGCTGAGCGGCGGAAGGAACCAACCGGATGAGTGATCATTGGATCAGCGAACAGATCGAGAACTGGGCTTCTGATTTCCTCATCGATGATGCTGGAGATCGGGTCAATAAAGTTGTGGCTCCCTTTGCCATGCAGATCTTGACCACATTTTTAACCCATGCCTGCTCGATTCGACAGGTCGCCCCGCAAGATCTCGAGGAGGAGGACATCCGACAGGGATTCCTCGGCGGTCTGAAATCTCTGGCGCTCCCAGAAGATGGTCAACCGATGATCCCCCAATTGATCGGGGATTTCCTGGCAGACTTGCAGCGTAGAGGAAGATTGGCCGGGGGAGAAGTTCATGGTGCGATGGTGATCGCCATGAAGGATGGTTTTCTGCGAGATCTCCGGGATACAGTCGCCCCCATCGAAAGGGTGGCCTCGAAAATCGGCCGCAATGACCCTTGCCCTTGCGGTAGCGGCAGGAAGTACAAGAAGTGTTGTCTCCATCTGCTCGATCCGGACTCGCCGGAATGATCGGATGACTGAAGGAGGAGCGATCGTGGAAAAGGTACTCGGCATCGGTGGTGTTTTCGTTCGCTCGAAGGACCGCAAGGCTCTTGCCCACTGGTATCAACTTCATCTAGGGCTTGCCATCGAGGATGCGTGGTTCGGAGCCATCCTTCCAGGAGGAGATGAAGGTCACCCCGGTGTCAAAGGAGGCCTGTGGAGTGCCTTCGATCAGCAAACCGATTACTTCGGTGCCCGCGAGAATCAATTCATGGTGAACTTCAGGATCGCCAATAGAGATGCGATGTTGCAACAACTCCGGAGTGCAGGATGTGATGTGGACGACAAGGTCGAAGATAGCGAGTACGGCCATTTTTGCTGGGTCACGGATCCAGAGGGAAATCGAATTGAACTGTGGCAACCCCCCGAAACTCGGGGCCAGTCTTGAAGTTAATTCTGCTCACCTTCATCTTGCTGGTGAGTTCATTTATCAGTTTTCTCGAAGCGCAACTCCCCTCCGAAAAACCGCCACCCAACATTCTTTTCGCCATCGCCGATGACTGGGGTTGGCCTCATGCCGGTGCCTATGTCGATCCAGTGGTAAAAACGCCAACCTTTGATCGCCTCGCCAGAGAAGGAGCGCTCTTTCATCACGCCTATGTATCTTCGCCCTCCTGCACACCGTCGAGGGGCGCCATCTTGACTGGTCAGTGGCACTGGAGGCTCGAGGGTGCGGCCAACTTGTGGAGTGTTCTGCCCGATAAGTTCAGGACTTATCCAGAGATTCTCGAGGATTCAGGATACGTGACCGGTTCAAAGAGCAAGGGCTGGGGTCCCGGGAAAACCGAGACCGCTGGCCGCCACCCTGCAGGCACTCCCATCGCATCTCCCGACTCCCAGGCTCTGGCAGATTTCATCGAAACGGTCCCGGATGGGAAATCCTGGTGTTTCTGGCTCGGGAGCCACGATCCACACCGAGGCTTCATCAAAGGTTCCGGCGAGCGCAGCGGAATGGATCTGTCGAAGATCGAGTTGTTCAGCCACTTTCCAGACAGTGCAGAGGTGCGCGGCGATGTTGCGGACTATTACCTGGAGGTGCAGCGCTTCGATCGAGTGGTCGCAGCGGCAATCGCCACTCTTGAGGCCAATGGTCAGCTCGACAATACCATCATCGTGATGACCGGGGATCACGGCATGCCCTTTCCTCGCTGCAAGAGCAACAACTACGACAGCGGAGCTCGAGTGCCGCTGGCGATTCGCTGGCCAGAGAGGATCGAGGCTGGAACGGTGGTGAACGATTTCGTCAGTTTGATCGATCTGGCTCCCACATATTTCGAAGCCGCTGGTGTTGCGATCCCGAACGAGGTTTCCGGTCGTAGCTTGCTCGCGCTGCTCGGGGGCGAGGAGCACGGTGATCGAGGGTTCGTTCTGCACGGCAAGGAGAGACATGTTCCTGGCCAGGAAGCCCCCGATCTAGGAGGCTATCCAACCCGAGCACTGCGTACTCATCGGTATCTATACCTGCACAACTTCCTCCCGGATCGTTGGCCCGCCGGCACTCCTCGCCATCAGAAATCGTCGATTCCAGGCGCCTGGCTCGCCGACTGTGATAACGGCCCGACCAAGAGTTACATCGTCGAGCACCAGGATCGAGATGAAGAACACCGCCGCTACTATCAGCTCAGTTTTGGCAAGCGCCCCGCCGAGGAGTTGTACGACCTCTCCATCGACCCACACCAACTGGTCAATGTCGCAGCGGACCCCGAATACTCCGACCCTCTACGACGCTTGAAGGAAAAGTTGTTTGCCGAATTGAAGAGAACTGCTGATCCGCGAGTGACGGGAACGGGACCCGACTTTGATCGGTTCCCCTACCTCGGTGGTGCTCCCCGGTATCCAAAGAAGGCCGAGTAGAATCGTGCCTTCGCAGCAAGGTCCGCCGCACTGGTCCGCTGTATTGGTGCTCGATCAAGTTTCCAGCTGGTAGAGCAGTGGTAGTTCCAGGGTCGAGGGGACTGGAACACCGTCTCTGGTCGCCGGGACGAAGCGTAACCTCTCGACACTCTTGACCGCTGCACGATCGAGCAGACGATGGCCGCTGCTTTGCTGGACCTCGACCGACAACACAACTCCATCGGCAGACACCTGCACCGACAGTATCACTTCTCCCTGCTGTCCTTTTCGGATGCACTCGCGCGGATAGATCGGTTGCCACTCCATCTCCACCGTGGCGGGTTGGAACAACTCGATCCGAACCTGCGGAGAGATCTCCACCAACGGTTTCACCGACTCTGGAGCTTCCACCTCGTCGATATCCTGAGGAACTGTCGCAACGGCAACCAGCACCGGGGATGGCGCCACGATGTCATCGGCATCATCCAGATCATCGGAATCATCGGAATCATCGGAATCATCGGAATCATCGGAATCATCGGAATCATCGAGGTGAGGATCGGGCAGAAGATCGGCGATCGGTTCCAGCGCCACAGGCTCCGCTGCTGCTTCTCTCACGGTTTCGGTGATCTCATCGAGAAGTGGATCCGCCATCGGCGGCGGAGTCGGGTTAGGAGGGCGCGGCTCCCAGCGAATGATGGGAATCGGGGCTGCCTTCCTTGGCAGGGGTTGCTGCTGTGGAATCGAGATCATCACCCCCGACAACAGCGTCGCCATCACACCATGCAGGGCGATCGAAGTGAGTAGTGGCCAGCTTCGGGAGAGGGTACTGGACATCAGAATCGAATCTCCATCCCGGTCTCCATGCTCACTCCTGCCTCATTACTTCCAGATCCGTGCAGTCGATAATCGACATCCGCTAGATTGGTCAGCCCCAGATACAGACGAGTACTGGAAGTGACTTGCCACCGCCCCTGCAGGGCGACCACCGCATACCCTGGAGTCCCTCCATGGGGAATCCTCTGGATATCAGCCAGATCTCTGCTCGACAGGCGAGTCTGCTTGCTGGCCGCCGTGATGGCGGCCTCCAGCGTGACATCATCGGACGGAAGGTAACTCAGTGCAATCCTCGCCATCGCAGGAGCCAGTCGCGACAACGGCTGAACCTGCTCGACACCGGGGGCCACCGGCGTCTCCACTTCCCCGGTGATCCAGGAACAAGAAAATTGGCCGCGCCAGTGACTGGAAAAAATACTCTTCATCCTCAGATCAAATCCACTGGCTCTGCCGGCACCGGCATTTTCCTTGGTCACGATCTCATTTCCTTCGGGATCGAGATCACCGGTGGGATAGCGGACCACCAGAGAATCGAGCCAACTGTGCCACAACACTCCCTCGATTCCCCACTCCTCCTGCGAGTAATCGAAGCCGAACTCTGCCGTGAGAAAATGTTCCGGTTCGAGTCCTGGCGTCGGGATCTCTGTTTCACCACCGGCTGCGATGTCGAACCGAGTCAAGTCGGAGAGATTGGGCGCCCGAAACGCCTGGGACAGCCCACCGTGCAGTTGCATCTCATCCGAGTACTGATGGACAGCGTGAGCCGTTCCCACGACAGCGGACCAGCGATCCTCGATCGGACCGATCACCTCTGAATCGGACAGGTCGGGATCGACCACAGTTGCATCCACTTCGGCACTGGCCCATCTTCCTCCGATGACCAGGCTCGTCACAGGATCGAGGGCAATGGTGTCCTGCAGGTAGATTCCAAAGCGATCGTATCGAGAATCATCCGCCACCGCTCCTCGCGGCGCCACCGTTAACAGCGATCCATCGAGTGCGTATTCGCTGCGATATGAATCGACTCGATCGCGATAAATTTCCAATCCACTGCTGATCTCTCCCCAGGGAGATTCACCAGTCCATCGGTAGGTGATCCCCAGGGTCTCGTCGGAGAGCCCCTGAACCTTGCGCAATCCGCTGGCTCGGATTCGATCCTCCTGCTCCGAGATCCGCTGGCTGGAGAGGGTCCACTGCGACTGAGCTCCGTCATCGTGACGCCAGATGAAGCGGCTGTAGATCAGTTCTCGTTCCCCATCGATGTCACGCTTCAGGTCACTGCCATGAACCAGGCCATTCCACTGACTACCGTAGATGGTCGAGTGTGTACGAGGAACATCGAGTTGCCGATGGGACTGGATCCCGATCACCAGGTCGAGGTCATCATGGATCTCATGGGTGAGTGAGAGATCCCCACTCCACTCCCTGTATCCGCTGCCTGACTGAAGACCTTCCCCTCGCCCCGCAACATAATCACCGTGATCCTTGTAACTGGCTCCGAATCGAATCGCAGTCTTTTCTCTGATCATGATCTGATCGACCCTGCTGATCGATGAGTCCTCAGCACTGGCAAATCTATGGGTCACGATGCTCTGATCTTGCTCGTGGGAGGAGGGCTCGACGCTGTGTCCCTCGAGCAAGACGGTCCCCCCGGCGGCATCGCTTCCGTGCAGCACTGAACCGGGGCCAAAGACCACCTCGGTGCTGGTCAGGGCCAGTGGATCGACCAGGCCCAGGTATTGATTCGGCCCCGATCGATAGATGGCATTATTGAGACGAATCCCGTCGACCAGAACCAGCGTACGAAATCCGGTCATCCCCCGGAGGTAAGGAGAAAACTGACCGCGGGCTGTTTTCTGCAGATGAATACCGGGCACCTGATCGAGCAGATCTCCGAGGGTTCCAGGCGCCACGGTCGATCGGTCGTGCCGATCGAACAGTCGAAGGCGATCTCGGGATTCCTGGCGGGCATCTGCCTGACGGGCGCGGATGACGATCGGCTCGAGGCGTAGATTCTGCGGATCATCCGATGAAATCGAATCTTGCCCGGCTCCCAGTAATGGCAGGAGTAGCAAGAACTCAAGCACGGACAGATCCTACCGTGGAAAACAGTACATGACTCGTGACCGGTAAACGCATCATGGTGAACTCTCCCCTGATCACTCGAGAATTCTCTTCACGATGGCCACATGATGACGACTGTGCACCAGGGCAAATCGTAACCACTGCCTGGCCCCCATCTCGCCCACTGCGAAGTGAGTGAGTACCTGGCCACGATCGTCGAGCCGTGAAGCATCCCCGACCAGATCACCACACATCTGCAAGACCTTGAGCCGTAACGATTCCAGTTCAGCGACCCCACGCCCAGCGGTCGGCTGTACGTATACTGGAGCCACAGCCGATCCCAGCGGAATCATCCCGACATCGAGACATGCCTTGCCGCCCACGGTGAGTCCCTCGGAGGGCGTCTGACCCCGTCCCAGAACGAGTATCCGGATCGCCTTCAGGTTCAACAGCGCTGCCGTCAACAGGTGATCGAGTTGCTCCCCCACCGACCAGTGCGAAAGCTGGATTTTGCGGGTGGTGACGATCTTCTCATCGGTGGTCCAGATCGCCATCTCCTGCAACTCTTCGATCAGATGATCGAGGTCCGCGGTGTCGGTGCCGAACTGAAGATCCATCGCCGATTCATTTCAATAGAACGGGAGCCGACAGAATCACTTCCGTCGGCTCCCTCGATTCGAGTTCATTGGCCGCTAGAAGCCTGACAAGATCGTATCGTCACCGGTCACACCAGGGGATCCTGGCATCTGGGCAACTCCAGTGGTGGTGACAGCGCTGCCAATGCCCTCGGAGCCCGCAGTCACCTGCTGAGCAAAGGTAAATCCGTTGAGCAATCTCACCTGATCACCATTTTCATCGACCAGCACCAGCCAGGTACGAATCTGGAAACGATCACCGATGGTCGACACGCTGCCAATCCACGGTCCGACATTGTAGGCGAGGGAGGACTGCACCGCTGGATCTCCGACGCAGGGATCGATTCCGGCGGGGGTGGCAGCTCCTGGGTTGTTGGTGAACTCCCGGACACAGTAATAATCGGCCGCTGACTCGTTTTGATCCGCGGCAAAGTCGCCCGGGGGTACCTGTACTTCGTTCCACAACCACGGCTTGTCATCGGCGTAGGTTCCATTGTTGGCGAAATTCGCCGACTGACCGGTTCCGCCACTGGGTGGATCGATTCTCGGCACCGTCAGCAAGGCTCCGGTGGCTGCGAGATCGCCGCTGACCGCCCTCGCCGGATCATCGTCGATGGTGATCTGCTGGTACCAATTGAAGTGATGGCCACCGAGGGCTGCAGCCGCTGCCCCGAGGGTTCCGGCATCTCCGACCGTCTCGAAGGACGCTTCGAGGGGATTATCGGGATCACCGGTCTCGATCAGGGTGATCCTTCCGAGCCTGGTTTCACCCTGCATCACCGGGATCTCCAGATCGATCTCATCGATGAGGAGGTCGGTCAGATTGTAGGGAGATACTGCGTGGACAGTCCTATTCTTGCCTGAGGAAGCGGCCCAGTTCATCGCAGTGAACTGCATCGCTCCACCCACTCCAGAGAGCGGATCTGCAAAGGAGCCATGATCTCCGGTGATGTAATTGGTGGCTCCGCCGCCGTGCAGGTCGGGGGGAAATTCCTTCACTCCCGCTGTGTTGTGAAGTGTCAGCGAACCGATGCGCTGCATCGGAAATGAGCCGCCGAGGTAACTCGGCTCGAGGACTCCCGTGTAGATGCCACTGTCTCCATTGGGAAGCAGAGAGATATCCACGCCGACCATGGCACCGTAGAGACCGTTGCCCAGGCTGTTGGTCGAGACCACGGTATCGGGATATTCGAAGCCGAACAGCGCTCGAGAAGGCGTCCTACCGCCCTTGATCACCGCCATGTGCACCGGCACCTTGCTCGCTGCACGGCGGATATGCACCACAGGGTCGATGCCGTCGGCGACCGCCGAGATCACATTGAGAGCCTGTTCGGCGCGGGTCGTGCCCTGCACCAGCCCCTCTCCGGCGAAGAAAGCCATCAGTCGCGGATTGTAGACCGGAGAGTTCTCCAGCATCTTTGCGACGCCACCACCCGTCACGCACAGCTCAGCAGAGGAGATCTTGCCAGCCGGCATGGCGCTGAGGAATGTGGTGCCGATCAAGCCGCCGAGCGACATCCCGATATAGTGAATCTCGTCGGTGAACTCCGCTCCAGTGACAGTACCCGTCGCTGGGTCACCATCGAAATCCCAGGTCGGCAGGGTCTCGGTCAGCATCGCCAGGTCACAGACCGCCTGCATCCAGACTGATCGAGAACTGATGAGACTGGGAAAGTTGAGGAAGTACTCGCCGCTTGCCTCTGGAATTCCATCGCCGATGGGAATTCCGTTTCCATCGAAACCTGTGGGGAGACCGGTGTCATTATCCAGCAGATCGATACCGAGTGTTCTTTCTTCTCCGATTTGCTCGCCAGCGATGGGACCGTGGCCCGCCCAGTATGGATTCCCCTCGGTGGTGCCATGCAGTGGTGCGTCCATCGAGACCACGGCAAATCCTTGACCGCAGAGAAAGCTGGTGAAGGCAGTGGCATCGAAGCGACTACGAGTGATGCCGTGCTGGAAGATCACCACTGGCCATGGGTCGTTGATTCCATCCAAGTTTACATCGATAAAGTGGCTCGGAGTCATCACCAGCACCGGGACTTCATGAGAACCCAGGGAGACCGCATTCGGTGAATAGCGCGTCGGAAAGGCCGGGTTGGCTGCTGGTGGAGTTGCGGACTGGTAAACCTGGTTCCCATCCGTCCAGTAGCCGGTCACGGCATCTTCCCAGCCGGCTGGGCCCGAAGAGTCTCCCGGATAGAAGGTCGGTAAGGTGATGGTGCCCTGGGCAAGATTTGCATTGTAGGGCAAATCAGCAGGGCTGTTAATGGCACCCACCGCGGTGAGGAAATCTCCTACCGTATCGACAGTCGGTATCGCTACGCCAGGCGTCGTCGCTGCCGGGGCCTGCGCCAGCGTGGCGGCCACTCCCGCATCCAGTACATCGGTGACACTCTGGCAGGTGAAATAATTGGTCACCACCACGCTATCGGGATTCACTCCCGCCTGAGCGGCGAGCAGGCCGAGGCTACTCTGAACCGCAGCTCCGATCGCATTGGCAAAACCATCGGTCGCGGGGTTCCCGGTGTTGTCAGGAATTCCTGCCGCCATCCGCGCATACTGATCCGATCGAATCACCGCATTGCCGCGAAAATCTCTGACGCCGTTGGTCACCATCACGAGGATTCCCCGCGAAAGCCCGCCGAGAGTGACATTGTCTGAAGCGGGCCACGGCACCTTTGGTTTGACCATGATCTGGTACTGGACGCTCCTGGTCAGCGTTGCTGAGTAATCTACATCCGCCTGTAACTCCCGGATGATTCCTGGAGCCCCGGAGGTGGGACCGACCGGAAGCGAAATCGGCAGACCGATGGCAGCCACTGCGCCGGTCGGCGGCAAGATCGAGATCTCGAACACCCGCACCGTCTCCCCTGCCACAACACTGGTGGGATCGATGTTGTGAGTGAAATCGACCTGCATCGGCATCGTGTTGGAGAATCCATCGAGGAATCCCTGAGCCACCAGTACATCTCCGGTATCGGCGGGATCGGTGGCGCTGGGAATGATGGGTGTATTGGTGATCATGGCACCCGGAGCTCCACCGGCCATCAATGCGCCCTCGTTGAGCCCTGCATAGGTGATGAACAGGTCAGAGGGAAACGGTACCGAGAAGGCACCGGTCGAGAACTCCGCCTCGGTCGGGGGCGGCGTGAATTGGCTGTTGTTACAACCTGCAGCACTGACGACCAGCATCAGAGCAAAGGTAACCATCGCAATACGGCTCATGAAGATCCTCCTGATATGATTAGCATT
>Ga0209657_1001462_pt1 | contig 14322 bp, 10 predicted proteins | sample SaaInlV_100m_DNA_FD_184650 | JGI IMG/M metagenome (GOLD analysis project Ga0209657, IMG submission 184650) | Marine microbial communities from expanding oxygen minimum zones in the Saanich Inlet - SI037_S3LV_100m_DNA (SPAdes) (version 2) | ecosystem: Environmental > Aquatic > Marine > Intertidal... | reverse complement strand
AAACAATACGGTGGCGCAGAATGGGATGCCGTACAGCGCCAGATTTTTGAAGAAGAGACGTGTCTGGCTCACGCACCGCGTCTGGTACCTTTTGGCCTGACGATGTTGGCGCCGGTTCTACTGGCCTTTGGCACTGAGGAGCAACGCCAGCGCTTTCTGCCGCGCATCCTGAGCGGCGTGGATTGGTGGTGCCAGGGGTATTCCGAGCCGGGGGCAGGATCGGACCTTGCCGCCCTGAAAACCACCGCGGTGCTGAATGGCAATCATTATGTCGTCAACGGCCAGAAGACCTGGACGACGCTGGGCCAGCACGCAAACTGGATCTTCTGCCTTGTGCGCACCAGTGCCGATGTGAAAAAACAGTCGGGCATTTCCTTCTTGCTGATCGATATGGAAACGCCCGGCGTCACTGTGCGACCCATCGTTCTGATCGATGGCCAGGCAGAGGTGAACGAGATTTTCTTCGACAATGTGCGTGTACCGGTCGAAAACCTGGTGGGCGAACAGGACAAGGGCTGGACCTATGCCAAATATCTGCTGACCCACGAGCGCACCAACATTGCCGGCGTGGGATTTTCGGATGCGGCACTGGCCACGCTCAAACATGTCGCCGCGCATACCATGGCCGGGGGCAGGCCGCTGGATCGAAACCCGCATTTTGCAGCCCGGATGGCGCAGGTGGAAATCGATCTGATGGCGATGCGCACAACCAACCTGCGGGTGGTGAGCGCTGCCGCTAAAGGACAAGCGCCGGGGGCCGAAAGCTCGATGCTCAAGATCAAGGGCACGATCTTGCGCCAGGAGCTGACGTCGCTGTTGCGCCGCGCGGCAGGGCCTGATGCGATGCCCTATCTGCCCGAGTTTCTGGAAGGCCGCGATACCACCGACCCATTTGGGCCAGAGCACGCACCTTCAGCCGCGCCGACTTATTTCAACATGCGTAAATTGTCGATCTTCGGCGGCGCGAATGAAATTCAGCGCACGATCATTGCCAAAGCAATCCTCGAACTGTGAGAGGCGGGTAGGCATGGATTTCAACCTGACAGAAGAACGGGCCATGTTACGCGACATGCTGCAGCGGTTTCTTGGCGAGCGCTACGACCACGAGGCGCGCCGCAAGTTGATCGCCTCGGGCGCGCCCTATGATGCGGATATCCTGATCGAACTGGCCAAGCTGGGCATCCTCGGCGCGATGTTCAGCGAAGATGACGGCGGCTTTGGCGGCACGGGGTTCGACCTGCTGGTGGTCTTTGAAGAGTTGGGGCGCGCAGGCACGATCGAACCTGTAGTGGGCTCGGCTGTTCTGGCCGGGGGTTTGCTGTCTGAGCTCGGCAACGCATCACAAAAAGCCCTGATCGGACAGGTGATCGGTGGCGTAACTGTTCTGGCGCTGGCCCATGGTGAGCCGCAATCGCGATATGACCTCAGCCGTGTTCACACCACCGCACAGGCAGATGGCGGTCAGATTGTCCTCAATGGCACCAAGACTCATGTGGTCAACGGGGCTCAGGCCGAAACATTGGTAGTGTCTGCACGGGAAAACGGCGCAAAGGATGATGAGGTGGGGATTTCCTTGTTCCTTGTGCCGCTTGCCCTTGAAGGTGTGACCTGTATCGACCATCGCAATGTTGACGACACCTCGGGCGCGCGAATAGTCTTTGACAATGTGCGCCTTGCCCAAAGCGACCGGCTGGGAAAGGCAGGCAGTGCATTTGCTGCGCTCGAGACGGCAACCGCCCGCGCGACCCTGGCGGTTTGCGCCGAAGCGGTCGGGGCCATGGAGGCGGCCAAGGCGCTGACTGTGCAGTACCTGAAGGAACGCAAGCAGTTTGGTGTGCCGATCGGAAAATTCCAGGCGCTGCAACATCGCATGGTGGATGTTCTGATCGAGATCGAACAGGCGCGGTCTGCGGTGGTCAATCTCGCTGGGAACCTTGAGGCCGAGCGCAATATTCGCGAGCGTCATGTCAGCGCAACAAAGAACCTGATCGGACGGGTCGGTGCTCTGGTGGTCGAAGAAAGCATCCAGATGCATGGCGGCATCGGCATGACGGATGAATATGCGCTTTCGCACTTTGCCCGCCGCCTGACGATGATCGATCACCTTTTTGGAGATGTAGACCATCACCTGGAACGTTTCATCGCGCTCAGCGCGGCCTGATCCATGGGCGAGGCAATGCATCGGACCGAGCCGCTGGCGCTGTCGCGCCTGTTGGGCTTTCGCGTAGAGATCTATCCCGAACGTAAGCAGGCACATTGTGTGCTGGACGCCACCGAAGTGCATGTAAACCGCAGTGGCGTGGTACATGGCGGTATATCGGCAACGCTGCTGGATACGGCCAGCGGCGTCACTGCAAGCCTGACCGTGGATGACAGCGGGCTCGCCCCGTTTACCACTGTTTCGCTGAACATCAACTATATAGCCGCTGCGCGCCCCGGTATGTTACGCGCCGAGGGTCGCCTTAGTGGCGGCGGACGGGTGTTGACCTTTGTTGAAGGCACGTTGACTGATGCCGAGGGCCGATTGATCGCTACCTCTACCGGAGTGTTCAAACGTTTGCGCGAGCGACAGGGGGAAACATAATGAGTAAGCGCTTTAGACGCGCGCGAAATCGATACCGCATTGTGCAGGCAGTCGCTGCGCAATGCCGTTTGCTCGTCACGTAGTGAAACGACCGATCTGGTACCTCTAGAGTTGGAGAGCCCAGATATCGACATTCAGGTGCTGATCAAAACACCCTTTGGCGCAGTTGGGGCGCACAGTTGGGGCGCAACGCCTGCGCAACGGGTGACATCACACATGGGATCCTGTCGGCTGAGCACGCGTTTGGTTTTGCCTACAAGGCCCGGCCCATGACCGAGATCATTGCGCGTGTCGAAGCTAGTCAGCATTTGGCACTTTACCGTCAGGGCGGGGCTGTCTGACAGCCTTGGGGGGTAATGGTGCAAACCCGGATACATGATTTTCTGAGCGAAGCGGTCACAGCCAGAGGTGCAGAACAGGCCCTGATCGATTTTACAGATCGCACGTATAGCTGGGACGATCTGCAAACCGCGGTCGATGACGCCGAAGCTGAGTTGAAAGCGATTGGGCTACGCCCCGGTGACCGTGTCGTGCTGGTCTTTGAAAACTGCATCTCAGCCGCGGCTTTTATTTTTGCCGCAAGTCGCATGGACGCCATTGTCGTAGTCGTGAATGCGCGGCTGACCGGGGCGGAGCTGGAAAGGATAATTGCCCATAGTGACCCAAGCATTGTTGTTTTTTGCACACAAGCCTCTGACGCGGCTCAGGCACATAGTGTCGAATGTAGTGCAACCAAGGTGTACGGCGCCTTTGTAGAGGCGGCGATATTCAAACGTGCGAGCAGCACGCCTGAGCCGGTTTTTTCCGCACCGTCCGAACAGGTTGCAATTCTGCTTTACACCTCGGGTACGACTGGGGCGCCAAAGGCGGCAATGCTGACCCATGGAAACCTGATCGCGGCGGCCCATGCCTCGGCCAAGGTGCGCGACATGGTGGCTACCGATATGTGTTATCTGGCGTTGCCACTGTCGCATATTTTCGGTCTGGTCACCTTTCTGGCGGTGTGTTCGGCCAAAGCGGCAATGCGTCTGGAGGCTAAATTCTCTGTTGAGCGGCTGTATGACGCTTTACAAAGTAATGTGACCCATCTGCCGGCGGTACCGCAGATGCACGCGCATCTGTTTCACTATGTGCGAGAACAAAACAAACCCGCCTGCAACCGCGGCGTGCTGCGCTACGTCTCCTCCGGCGGCGCACCGCTGGATCCTGTCTGGAAACGTGAAGCCGAGGCTTTTTATGGCTTGGCTCTACAAAACGGCTATGGCCTCACCGAATCAGCTGCTGGTGTCTGCCTGACGGTCAACAAGTTGGGCGACCCGGATATCAGCGCCGGCCGGCCGATGCAAGGATGCGTTCTTAAACTCGATATGCACTCTGTGGGGGCAGAGCCAGATAAGGGAATAGGCGAGATCCTCATCGGTGGTCCTCAGGTAATGAAGGGGTATTTTCGGGACGCTGACGAGAGCGCAAAAGTTTTGACGGATGATGGCTTTTTTCGCACCGGCGACCTGGGGCGTTGTGACGAAGAAGGAAGGTTGCATATCGTAGGTCGTTCGAAAGAGCTGATCATCCGATCAGGCTTCAACGTTTATCCGGTTGAGGTCGAAGCCGCGCTGACAGATCATCCCGAAGTTATTGTTGCCGGGGTTGTGGGGCGCACAGTAAGCGGGAACGAAGAGGTATTGGGCTTTGTCAAGATTGCCCCTGAGTGCACTTTGACCGAGGCCGATCTAAAAGCCTTTGTGCACGACAAGCTTGCTCCCTACAAGCGTCCGTCGCGAATCATTCTGGCGCCAGATCTGCCTGCAGCCCCCACTGGCAAGATCCTGAAATCCAAATTAATCGACTTTTTCTCCAAAGACCTGGGTAACCCACAGGAACAGAAGATTTCCTCTGATTAAGTTTACTTTCGAATCTCACTCACCTCGGTGAGGTGACCAAAGTTTTCATCGTGCCCGTTTTCCTGATAGATCTCAGCAGGTGTCATTCCGCGTTCTAGTTTTCTGGCAGCCTCCATTCGTGCTGTAGCCAGGCGACATTGAATCTCGCTTGGTGCCAACGCATCATCGGTTTCTGTGAAGTTCTGTCCAGCACACGTGCTACACCAAGCACAGCGATCATGAGTCCCGCACTCATGGAAGTCCTTTAGTTTTATGGAACGCCAAGCCTGGAGTGAATTTAGATCGGTCTCCTTTGCGCCACTCGTGCTTTTCAGATCAGTTTTTTCGTCCCGATTATTCCAGATGTCTGTAAGCCGCCTATCTCGTATCGAACCGACTTTTAGTGGGAAAACACAACAAGGCAAGACGTCACCGGAAGGAGTGATAGACATCATCGATTTTCCCGCGCCGCAGGTTCCCCTTTTTTGGTCTCGATCCTTGCGACCGTACTGATTTTCGGGTCCACCAACAAAGATCGGCGAGCCAGGGGTTGCGGCCAGGGAGATGAGCTGGCCCATGGATTCTACGTTCAATTCCAGGGGATCCCGATTCCCATCCGTAGCCGCGGTGATAACGGGGGCGATTATCGTTTGTGCACCCACCTCTTGCCCAACTCTCTCGATATCTTTCCAGCCGTGTATTGTTTGTTTCATCAGAGGCGTCTTAATTGCCGTTTTGATCCCCAACTGCTGAAGCGCCTTCAAAGCCTGTAGTGATCGTTCGTAGGAACCCGGGATCCGGGTAACATTGTCATGTTCTTGAGGATTTGCACTGTAGAGGCTTATCGACACCGACTCCGGCCAAAACGAGGCTAACTTTTGCAACCGCTCTTCGTTCAGAAGAAGTCCATTGGTGTAGATACGAACCAGCATTCCGCGAATTCGAGCCTGTTCCAGTAGAAAGAAAAAATCCTTGTGGACGAACACCTCTCCGCCACTTATTGTCAACTTGAAGACCCCAATTTCAACCAGGTCGTCAAGCAGTTCAATCATCTCTTCTTTGGTCAACTCGTTGGTATTTCGCCGAGAACGATCGCCGGGCTTGTGGGCTGCCCCCGGGTTACAGCAGTGAATACACCGCTCGTTACAACGATAAGTTAGTTCCCAGAAGAACGAGTATAGATAACCATGGTTGATGATCCATCGTCGTACCCGGGAAGTCACCTGTTGATAGGCGCTGACCTTGGCCCCATTTTGATTGGGGTCTGGTGGCGCTTTAGCCTGCTCATGCGCCTTTACCCCCGGATCCAAACTCGGAATAATCAACTGTGCTTTGTCTAAATTAGATACAAAAGTATCCAATTCTCCGGCAAGGCCCATTAACCCTGCCCGTTGCTGGAGTTTATCTAACGAGATACCTTCTTCGATCCGCTGCCACAGGAGTGCCGCTTCGGCTTCCATGGTAGTGAATTGATGTGTTCGGGCATTGGAGATGGCACTGAGTGATTCTCCTGATTTATGTTTATAAGTACGGCTTGCGATCCAGGCAGCTCGCTGAATCACTCGATGGTTTTCGGCTCTTGCCATGCGAATGTTTGTCATCGTTGGAATCCAGAAATTATGATTAGTCTCGGGAAGTACATCACTGGATAGTGTTGCTGGTTACGCCGGAACTTTGGCAGGTTACCTGGTCACTAAGGAAGGGAAACGCCCACCTGTATCCTCATCCTAAGGCCGCTTGGAATTCCTTAGATCTCCTGCCTGCCGGACCCCCCGCGAGGCAGCGCAAAGCTCTAAGATTCAGGTTACTCAGAGGCAGCGAACTGTTAGCCCTTGGTTGTCGAGACCAACTGTCCCATAACCACGTATGCTCAAGTTTCATTACAATCCTAGATTCCGCCGATCAACACACCGGTTACTGACGGATCGTTTGATATCTCTGTAACGCTGGTGCGCCACCTGCGTGCTACGGTTACTAGCCGAAGCTGCACCCCGGTGCTGATTGCGGCATCATATTATTACTGTTACCGGACGCGGACTCATTTATCGGCATCTGATCGACAGTAGTAAAACTCAATTTATTGCCAGATTGTTTTAACAATGGCATCCATGATTGCTTGCTTATAGCTTGACTAATTCTATTGCTTGATATCGAGCCGCGGCCTCCAGCTACTCCGTCCAGTTCCTCATCGCTTAATTCAGTCGATTCCTGGAAGTCCTCAAGACTAAACTCATAGCCATTCTCTGCACCCAAAGCTATCAGAGTGTCAGTATCGGTCTCCTCGCCTAACTGCGATTGTAACTGTGAGTTCTCTGCAATCTTATTGATAAACTGCTCAAGATTTTCCTTGCTCATGATGTCACTCCCTCATTATTCTAACGAAAGGCCCATACTATACCGACCATCGTATGGCTAACCTAAAGTACTCCTACGTGAGCCACACTATAGCCGAATAATGCCAATGAAATTAAGCCCTAATGGCCTTTTAGTGTGACCGCCGTCACATTGAATAACAGATGATTTCTCTAACAATGAATACGCGGTCTATGATAAAAGTTGGGCAGGTTAATCTATAAGATGGTGTTCCTACAGTCCAAGGCGGTCGGGCGTTTCCAGTAATGCCCACTTTGAGCAGTCCGGCCTGCGTTTGGAGCACAGATTAGGAGATGGTAAATCTGCAATTCAGTCCTCTGGATCAAGAGGGGCTTAGCCAGCAACTCAGGCTTTGGCTTCCCTCAAATCTAAGGGAAAAAGAATTTAACCTGGAACATGATTTTGGATGGGTCGCTCGACTAGATTCAGAAACCCTTGGGTTTTGCTGGGGTTCCGAATACCGATATCGAGGCAAGAAAAGATCTTTTTTAAATTGGGTACATGTACAAGATTCCTATAGATGCAATGAGGTTGCCACAGAACTGATCCGCCGAACAGAGAAAGATGCGCTCGACCGAGGCCATATCCAGATTTCGGCATCAGTTGAGCAAAGCCATCATAAACCCGCTACTTTCCGAATTCTCCAGCGAAATGGCTGGGAACAGCCATATCTTTTTTCTTACTGTTACCGTATGACCATAACTGGTTTTTTTGAAAATGCACCTTGGGCGCATCCGGTCCGGGAATATCCTTACCAAAAATATATTTTCCCATGGGCCGAACTCAGTGCTAAAGAACGGAAATCGCTTGAGGATGAAGAAGGCCCGGACAGCTGGAAAGAAGACTCCAGCCAGGTCAGCCCTTTAACTTTTAACCTGAATTTTGAACCCCATACCAGTCTTGGTATGCGCATTTACAACCAAGTTGTCGCCTGGAATATTAACCAGATGTATGGGGTCGATGCCCTGTTGTATGGCGCCTTTTTCGTTCGCAAACAGTACCGCCGCTCCGGTCTGGCTATCCCTTTGTTGCTGGAATCATTCACAAGGCAACGAGCACTTGGTATTCCCGATTGCATCTGGTTTACTCATGAGGCAAACAAAGGCGCAATACTGCTTTATGACAAGATGTTTTCCTCCTGCCTGCTTTCACGAACTCCAGTTTACCAAGCGGCCAAGCAACTCCTTCAGAAGTCGATTTAAGGGGAGTGAGAGCGGGCGGGAAACCCGATCGATTAATTTCCAGTCCTGATCCTGCGCCACCTCGGGTGCAGGATCTGTTCCTGCCATTTACGGGCACCGTCGGTTGGGCAAGAGTGGCCGGCGCATAGCCAGATTCCGCTTAGCTAGCACCTTGTCTCTAATATCACTTGAGCATGTTGCATGCCAGGCAGGGTGTCCTGTGGCGGCAGCATTGTATTGATATACGTCAAAAACTTTTACTCAAGATAGTTGTAGCATGACTGGACTCCCCTTTAAAAAAAAGGAGACAGTGACATGTCTATTAGAGATAACAGCCGCGATGTGCAGCAGGCAACGTCATGATTCTAGCCCTGCTGATGCGCGAGGCGCCGCATCTGGCAAAAGCAAATTGGGATTCTTAATCAGGCCATCATTGCAGTACAGATCATCTTAGCAGCCCTTGAAATTGGGTGGCCGGCGTTGCGCCATCGCTTGTATGCCTTCTTGGAAATCCGCACTCGCACGCAATCGACTTTGTTCTGCCAGTTCATGTTCCGTTGCGGCGACAACCGCTTGCGCCAGACCCTCGCGCAAGGTGCGCCGGATAGCGTGCACTGCCAGTGGGCCGGACATGGCAATCTCGCTCGCCAATGCGAAGGCACTTTGGCGCACCTCAGAGTGTGGTACCAATTCATCGACAAGCCCAATGGCATGCGCCTCGGTTCCGGAAATCCGCCGCCCGGTGAGTAGCAGCAAACTGGCATGGCTCGGGCCCACCAGTCGCGGCAACGTCACGCTAAGACCAAAACCCTGGTGAAAACCCAGGCGGGAAAAATTAGCCGCAAAACGAGCGTCTGCACAGGTCACGCGATGGTCTGCCGAACAGGCCAGCCCCAGGCCGCCGCCGACAGCGGCACCCTGGATTGCGGCGATGACAGGTTTTTCGGCCTGAAAAATGCGCGCGGCTTCCCGATAAATACTGCCCGCCTGCGCATCCAGTTGTTCTTGCCCCCACGAGTCCCGAGCCGAGAAATCGGCGCCGGCACAGAAATGCTTGCCTTCTGAGCAAAGCACGATGGCTCGGCAATTGCTGTCTTGATCAAGCTTTGCGTATATGTCTGCAATCTGACGAATTAACTCGAGATCAAAAAAATTATTCGGTGGTCGGTGGATTTCAACCGTCGCCACGTAGTCGGTGATTGTGACGCTGAGTTCTTCGCGCATCGCTTCGGACATTGTCAGTTCTCCAGATTGTTTTTCTACAAAGGTGTCAGGAGTAGATCAGTTGCTGTCGGGCGGTGCATCGGCGCTGCGAGTGGTAATCAGTGCGTCGGCTACAGTGATACCCTTGCCCGGGGCATGCACAATTACAGGATTAAGATCCAGCGTGGCCAGCACTGCTTCGTTGGCGAGGCTGAATTGGCTGACAGTTACCAGCAAATTCACCAGCGCATCCATGTCGCCACCGCTTTGTCCTCGCACGCCTTTGAGGAGGGGCAGGCAGCGCAACTCACTGACCAAGGCCTTGGCCTGGCGGTGACTCACAGGCAGTGGGGTGGTCACAATGTCGTTGAGCACCTCGACCAATATGCCACCACTGCCTACAGACAATAGCAGCCCAAAGTCATGATCGTGATGGACTCCGACAATGAGTTCGATGCCGAGGCCGGCCATTCGCTCCACGCGGACCCCATCAATCCGGGCATCGGAAAACTGGTCATGAGCCGATTGAACCATCGTGGTATAGGTAGACGAGATAAGTGCTGGCTCGATCAGATTGAGCGCAACCCCCCCGGACTCAGTTTTGTGCGGAATATCGCGTGACTGCAATTTTAACGCCACCGGCAGACCAAGTTCTGCTGCCGCTGTCACCGCATCTGCGGGCGAAGTCGCGAGTATCCCCAAAGGGCAGTCGACCCCTGCCCGAGCGAGGACTTCCTTGGCCTGGTGCTCGGTATACATTGCAGTTTCTGGATCGAGAACTGCATGTTGCGAATCTGCCTCTTTGATCACGTTCTCGTGCGGATCAAAATTATCCAGGAACACCGCATAGTCCGCCATGGCTTTAATTGCCTGGGCCGCGTTGGACATGTTCTCTAGGCAAGGAAAACCGGCCTGAGCCAGCAGCTCGACTGCACGCGGATGAGCCCGGGTGTAAGCACAAAAGATAATCGGTTTTTCAAGGCTTTGGCCGAGCTGGACCAACGCATCGAAATCAGATTCTATATAGGTGGGATGGGCGAGGGACCCCACAACCAGTATTGCATCAATGCTTGGCGACGCCGCCATGATTTCAAGCACCGGTGCGTAACCGAGTTTAAAGATAACCTGTGCCGTGACGTCGACCGGGTTTCGCGAAGCGCCGTACGCCGGCAGTATGGCATCGATTTTTGCGCGGGTTACGCAGTCGAGCTCCGGCACATGGAGCCCGTGCATGTCGCACTGATCTGCAAGCCAAGCGCCAGCACCACCCGAAGGTGTGAGTATGCCCACACGTGTGCCGCGCGGCAGGTGCTCGTGGAAATACGCGAACGCCGCAGCCACATCTATCATATGGTCACTGTCGTTGCCGTTAATGATGCCATAGCGTGAAAACACCGCCTTGTAGGCCGAGTGTGATCCAGCCAACGAAGCCGTGTGTGAAACCGTTGCCGCCGCAGCTGCCTCGGAATGTCCAACCTTGGCAATGATCAGCGGTTTTCTTAAACGCGCGGCTTGCGAAGCGATGGGGGCAAGCCGGCGTGGTTGGACAAAGCCCTCAATAAACATCAGCACCACTTTGGTCGCATCATCGTCAATCAGGTATGAAAGGACATCCAGTGCATCAAGGCCCGCTTCGTTGCCCGTTGTCACCACGAAACTGAAAACCAGCCCTTTGGGACGACCGCGGTTAAAAAATGAGAAACCGACGCCGCCGCTCTGTGAGATCACCGCTATGCCAGCACTACGACTACCCTTGGCATGCAGGCCGCCCTCTACCTGAACGACTGTCGGACTGAAACTCGCGGCAAGCGGCATGTGCCCATTAAGGAAGCCTTCGGCATTCGGGCCGATAATGGCCATACCAGAGTGCGCTGCAATATCGCTGATGGCCTGTTGCCGCGCACGGCCAGTGTCACTGTTCTCCTCTGCAAAGCCTGAGCTAATGATGACCGCGGCGTGGATTCCTTTAGACACGCAGGCTTGTAAAGCGTCAATCACGTGCTTCGCTGGGATGGTAATGATTGCGAGGTCGACAGGTTGTGGCAGATCGCTCACGCTTGGGTAGCAGGCGAGATCGCGGATTTTGCTGTGGCTACGGCTGACGGCGTAGATTGGGCCGGGAAAAGCGTGCTCCAGAATCGCATCAACCATTCGCCCACGAATAATCTTCGCATCGGAGGAAGCGCCGATCAGTGCGATCGACTTTGGCCAGAACAGTGCCTCCAGGGCGTCTGTTGCCGTGCGCTTCAACGCAGTCCAAGACCGCGGGCAATGATGCCGCGCAGAATTTCTCGGGTGCCGCCCTGAATAGTCAGTTTGGGGGCAAACAACGTTGCCTGGTGGATCAACGCCTCCAAGTGCTCGCGCTCACCCGGTTCGCCGATGATATCAGGCACCAGATTGCGCGCGACGCCCGGCAATGCCTGTTCCCAATTGGTGCCCATCTCCTTGACGACAGCGGACTCGACTTCGGGTACCTTGCCATCGCTCAACATGCCGGCCACTGAAAGGGACATCTGCCGCAACGTCGATAACTGGGCGATCAGTCGTCCAATACCTTCGGCACTTCTTTGCTCGGGATCGCGGCCCGCAGCATGGACCAGCCCGTACAGGACTGCAAATGTTTCAAGGAACCGTTCGGGTCCGCTGCGCTCGTAGGCGAGCTCGTTGGTGGCCTGTTTCCAGGCATTGTCGACCTCGCCAATGATATGGTCACTGGCAACAAAAACATCGTCAAAGGTGACTTCATTGAATTCATGTGCGCCGGTTAGATTGTGGATTGGCCGTACGTTGATACCTGGTGCATCCATCGGAATCAGAAATTGTGTCAATCCATGTCGGCGGTTGCTATCGGTCGCTGGTGCTGTTCGCAGTAGAGCAATTATGTATTGGGATCGATGAGCATTACTGGTCCAGATCTTACGGCCATTAACCAACCAGCCTTCATCGACCGGATCAGCACGCGAGCGCAGTGAGAAAAGATCGGATCCGGAATCCGGCTCGCTCATGCCTATACAAAAATAGCACTCGCCAGCAATAATCTTAGGAAGCACCATTTTTTTGACCGCAGCGCTGCCGTAGCGTATCAACATCGGACCGCTCTGCCGATCGGCTACCCAGTGCGCCCAAACCGGGGCGCCTGCGGCTATCATTTCTTCGGTCACCACAAACCGTTCGAGAAAAGTGTGTTCCCCGCCGCCATATTCGCGCGGCCAGGTCATACCGATGAACCCCGCGTCGCCACACAACCGACTGAATTCTGGCGAGTGATCGGTCATACCAAAGCCGTTGGGTATAAAACTCCCAGCGCTCGCTTGCCGGTGAAGAAATTCACGCACGCGTTTGCGCATGGCTTCTGCCGCCGCGGGCAATTGGACTGGGTCAAACTGTATTGCGCAAGTCATTAATAAGTCATTAAAGTGTGGCGCTGAATCAAGGTTAGAATCCTGATTCTCCGCTATTTGCTGCCCAAGGCCAACTCAGTGAACAACCAGACTCTGAACGGTGGATAAATGATTCAAGCTGACCCACTGATTATGGCAACGCTCGCTAAATTGCTGGCAGACCAATGCTCCGACGATGTCGTTAATGCAGCGGACAACGGTCAGTGGCCCGAATCACTCTGGCAGTCTCTGGAGGCAACTGGTCTCAGCCGGGCCTGGATATCCGAGGCCGCCGGTGGTGGTGGCGCTTCACTTGCAGATGGTTTCGCAATCGCCCGCCTAAGCGGGCATCATGCGATCCCTGTGCCTCTGACCGAAACACTGCTCGCAAGCTACCTGCTGGCAGCCGCTGGGCTGGATGTTCCAGCGGGACCTATGACGATTGCACCCGTTTACGGCGACGTCGCTTTGCCTGCCGCCGCTAACGGCCGGTTTTCTGGCACTGTTCAGCGTTTGCCGTTTGCCCACAACGCGCAGCATGCTGTGTGCACCGTTACTCTCGAATCCGGAGTCGGGCTGGCCTTGTTTGATCGCAGTGCCTGGCGAGTCGGCGAGGTGGCCGAGGCTGCTCGGGACATTGATGCAGATGTGACGTTCGATGGAGCGCCAGTTGCCATTGCCGCCGAAGGTGACTGGGGAGATGCCTTGCTGCTAATGGGCGCTGCCTTGCGATCCCAACAAATGGCGGGTGCACTTGCGCATACCCTGGCCCAATCCAGCGATTACGCGCAGACGCGAACCCAGTTTGGGCGAGCTATCGTCAAGTTTCAGGCAGTGCAGCACAACCTGGCTATTCTTGCTGGTGAAGTGGCGGCGGCCAGTGCTGCAGCCGATGCCGCAATGAAAACAATAATCCACTATGGCCTGACCGATCCCCGTACCTTCATGGCGGTTGCCTCGGCCAAGATTCGCACTGGCGAAGCGGCAAATGCCGGTGCGGCGATCGCGCATCAAGTTCACGGTGCAATTGGATTTACGCGCGAGTACAGCCTGCACCACAGGACCCGTCGGTTATGGGCCTGGCGTGATGACTTTTTACCGGAACGGGTCTGGGCAGCGCGACTCGGACAGTTTGTTTGTGACCAAGGCGCGGATGACCTGTGGCCGATGTTAACGTCGATTTAAAAGCCAGGATGGCAACTCACCCCGGAAGACCTGTCAGTAAAGCCGAAAAACACTAACCCAGTCAGTACCAGAGCTACCGATACTATCGTTAACGTTAGTTTAGGCTGCATCGTAAATCTCCTGTTATTAGTCGTTCTATTGTTTGTCTTTTTGCATTGCAAAGCAAAGGCATTGCCGTCTAACCCATATCGCCTTTTGCAAGATTCAGGATTGTCACTGCGCCAAGGCTTTCAATTAACGCTGCCAGGGTCATCCCGCTTGGTGGCCCGCTGGGTTCTTTAAAAGAATTGGCGACGTCGGGTAGCGCGAGAAACCTTTGTCTTTCGGGTGCAGAGTCAGTTGAGACAAACAGCGGCACGTCTTCAGTTGGTAGCGGGCCAATGGCAGCCGAGTAGTCGCTCATGGCCAGATAAGCGCTGAGCGCTCTGGATAGAATGCCATGGTTAGTACAATGATCTGGAAAATTTAAAAAGACGTTGTTTTGATATGTGGGGTGATCTACCCCCAGCACCGAATAGCATTGGCTGCAATAG
>Ga0209657_1001447_pt1 | contig 14383 bp, 10 predicted proteins | sample SaaInlV_100m_DNA_FD_184650 | JGI IMG/M metagenome (GOLD analysis project Ga0209657, IMG submission 184650) | Marine microbial communities from expanding oxygen minimum zones in the Saanich Inlet - SI037_S3LV_100m_DNA (SPAdes) (version 2) | ecosystem: Environmental > Aquatic > Marine > Intertidal... | reverse complement strand
CCGATACTACCTTCATCTGGAGGTTCTAATGCTCCAGCACCTTTAGGTCTCTAACCCTTCATCATCTTTAGAAACACATCATGAGGGATATTTATTTTTCCTCTTGCTTGCATCTTTTTCTTACCTTTTTTCTGCTTCTCACGAAGTTTCATTTTTCTAGTTATATCACCTCCATATAAGTGCCCTGTGACGTCCTTTTTGAGGGCTGATAGAGTTTTAGATGAGATAATGCGTCCAAGTGACTGTGCTTGGATTTTGGTCACAATCATCTGCCTCGGAAGTACTTTATATAATTTCTCTACAGAATTCTGCGCCTCTTCTTCAAGGCGTTTTTTAGACACCACTTTTGTAAACGCTGGCACCAACTCCTCTGCTACAAGTATATCTAAACGTGCTACATCTGCATCTCGCATCTCGCCTATTTTGTAAGAGATAGAAGCATATCCTGCTGATACACTTTTTAATTTATCAAAAAATCCTCGCATCAACTCCCTCAAAGGAAGTTGTGCATGCATCTTTATACGTCCATCACCAAACACATCAGAGTTACCTTGCTCTGCTTCGTGCTCAAACATAAGCTGAGTTATCGGACTTATATAGTCATTTGGAGTTATTATTTCAATATTTACCCATGGTTCGCTAATACTTTCTATGTCGCCAAAATCTGGAAACAAAGAAGGGGAGTAGATGCGCTCTATTTTTCCATTCTTAGATTTGATGTCATACATAATACTCGGAGTCGTCACTACCACGTCCACGTCAAACTCCCTATGTAATCGTTCTACAAAAATCTCCATATGAAGAGTTCCTAAAAACCCAATCCTAAACCCCCTTCCTAGTAATCCTGATGCTTCTTCCTCAAAAGAAAAAGATGAATCCGTAAGCTGGAGTTTATCAAGAGCTCGCGCAAGATCTGCAAAGTCATCCTGACTCTCTGGATATACTGACGCCCAGACTACAGGAGAAGGCTTCATATATCCGCCAAGTGTCTCTACATTACTATTTGCAAAATGCACAGTGTCACCCACTGAAGCAATACCTGGTTTTTTGATACCTGTCACAATGTAACCGATCTCCCCTGCTTTAAGTGAATCTTTTGGCACTGCCTCTGGCGAGAAGATACCGGTCTCAAGCGCTATAAACTTTTCTTTAGCTTGAGAGAAAGTAAGCTGGTCGTTCTTTTTAACCTCTCCGTCAAATACACGTACGAAAACTATAATTCCTTTATGGTTTGAATATTGAAAATCAAATATAAGCCCTCTGAAATCTTTGTCGCCTTCTAACTCTTTCGTAGGCGCTGGTATTTTCTCTATAACTTCTTTCAAAAGTTCTTCTACTCCAGCTCCCGTCTTCCCAGATACTTCAAGCACATCTTCAGGCTCACAACCCAATGTAGATACTACTTCAGCTCTTATCTCATCCACTCGTGCAAGCGGTGAGTCAATTTTATTTAAAGCGGGGATTATCTTGAGTCCAAATTCCCGTGCCATGGCAAGTGTGGTAAGAGTTTGCGCCTGTATGCCTTGAGTTGCATCAACTAAGAGTATCGCTCCCTCAACTGCCTTCAGAGCTCTTGAGACCTCGTATGAGAAGTCTATATGACCTGGGGTGTCTATGAGGTTAAGAATATGGTCTTTGTGCTCCATACGTACAGGTTGCATCTTGATAGTAATCCCTCGTTCACGCTCAAGTTCCATCTGGTCTAGAACCTGATCTTTCATCTTTCTCTTTTCAACTGTATTTGTAACTTCAAGCATTCTATCTGCCAAAGTAGATTTACCATGGTCAATATGAGCTATGATGCTGAAGTTTCGTATTTTTTGCATATAAACACTATCTTACCACAATAAAGCTACTAAATTCTTAACACCTCAATGTGTTGAGGTGTTAAATAATCAAGGTCCAACCTTGATTATTAACTTGGAGGCCGGGTTCCCAAGTTAATTTAAATCTCCTCTTGTTCTACAGCCACAGTATCCGCGCGCCAGAATTTGGAGTGGAGAGACTTCCATACCTCTCCTATTTCTTTATTGCCTAGAAGTACGAGCATCATCACCCCTGTAGCTATACCTACAATACCTGCAAATAGCCCTTGAGAGAAGATCCCCCAGAACGTATCTATATCAAACAAATCATCAAACACATTTAAAAACTCATAAGAAACAAAACCCATTATTATAGAAGCTGAAAGGCTTTGAAAGAACGTTTTTGAAAGCGAAACTGAAAAAGATTTAAAGTCTTTCTGGAACATCACCCAGAAAGCAATGGCGTTTAGAATGAGTGCGATAGAGTACCCAAGCGGCAACATAAGCACAGAAGTTCCCTCTATTCCCTCAACCCTCAAGATTGATTCTATAAAGTATTGAAACGTCGGATTTCCTGCAAAAAGTTTTCCAAGACCAAATGCAAAAAGTATTACAAGACCTGCGGAGATAAGGTTTAGTATAAGAGGCTTCTTCGTATTCCCTGCTGCATAATATCCACGTACAAAAAGAAGCACTAGCCCTTGTGCAGCTATAGACACAGCAAAGAGCGCGAGCGCTGCAGCTGTGAGCCTTGTGTCTGCCCAGTCAAACTCACCTGAACCGAGTATCACACGAACTATCTGTGCACGTAAGATTATAAAAAGTACTATCGCTGGGAATGACCAAAAGATAATATGCTTGCTAGCTGTAAGCACTTGCTCTAAGAAATCTTTCTTCTGTCCATTTGAGAACATTTTAGCGAGGGTTGGAAACGCTGCGACAGAATAGCTCACACCAATGATAGTAAGGGGTACTGACTGTAAGTTAAACGAAAGATTGAACACAGCAATAGAGCCACTTGCCATAAGCGATGCGAAGGAGATTAAAAACAAAAGTGATATCTGGTGCGCTGAAAGCGCAAGTGTACGTGGGAGTGAGAGGAAGATAACTTTTTTAACATCATTGAATCTTGTGCCAACAATACTTAAAGTAATCTTTGGTAAGAATTTATTTTTTACTATAAATGGTATCTGTATTGCCAAATGAAGCACTGCGCCAAGCACTACACCTAGACCAAGCCCCATAAAACCAAAAGACGGATAGAAGAATACGATACCGATTATTATACCCACATTGTAAAGCACTGGAGAAAGTGCGTAGAGTACGAACTTTCTGTGGATTTGTGTAATACTCGCAAATAGGTTTGAAATACCTAAGAAAATAGGCTGAAGCAAAAGTACTCTTGTGAGAAGTATAAGGTCAGCAAATTGTGCGGTGTCTACAAGCCCTGGGAAGAAAAGCTTCATAAGCCACGGTGTAAATATTAAAGCTATAACACTAACTGTAATAATTATTAAAAAGAATGCAGAAAAGATTGTATTAATGAATTCTTTTTCTTTTAGTTTTGATATTGAGGATTTCTCTGCAAGAAACGGTATAAGCACATATACAGATACTATAGAAGCTATAGCCACAAAGATAATGTCTGGCAGACGAAACGCTGCGTAGTAAGTGTCCAGTACCGCTCCAGCACCAAAGAAGTGAGCTAGAAGCCTGTCACGAAAAAGCGCCAAGATTTGCGAAAGCAAAGCAAAGGCACCCAAAAGATAAGCGGCCTCGTGCAAGCCATTTATCTCTTTGTGTATTAGGTTAAATATCCTTCTTACCATTTTAGAAAAATAAGATGAGCGTAGCGAAGACTATATTTTTCAAAACCCCCTTCTTTTGCCAGCCTCAGCTGGAAAAGGAGGTGGGTAATCCTACACTCAATACAACACAGTATAAAGCTTTTTGGTTATTTATCCAAAGAACAAAACACCCGCAGGCTGGAGGCCTGCGGGTGTTTTGAAAGCTGATCTTATTCCCCTTCTATAGGAAGTTGATCTGCCTGTACTTGCTGGAATGGATCCTCGCCTGCTTTTAGACCTTCTAAAATAGCTTTCACGTCTTCATTTCCAGGATTAAGTTTAGCAATTTCTGTAAACTGTATAATCGCTTCTGCAACTCTATCAACATTGAAGTAATTAACCCCCAAGAAGTATCGTGCGTTTGAGTATTGTGGATTAAGTTCAACAGCCCTTTCAAGCGCTGCAATTGATTTTGTGCCGTCCCCAGCATTTGCTTGCAATAGCCCTAGCTGGAAGAAGAATGTAGGGTTATTTGGCTCTATAACTACAGCTGCTTCAACTGAACGTATAGCTCCTTCAATATTACCTACTTGTATCTCAAGTTGTGAGAGTAAAAATATCGCTTCTGTATAGTTGTTTTTCTTTTGAAGAGCTAATCCTATAAATTCTTTTGCGCCATCAACATTATCAGCGTCTCTTGCAAGCTCAAGCTGTGCAAGTGTAAGGAAGATTTCTGGATTATGTGGATTTAGTGCAAGAGCCTCTGCATACGCACGCTGTGCACTTTCATACGCTCCTTCTACACCAAGCGGTACGACAGATCCATACACACGTCCAAGCATAGTCCAGTTCTGATAATTCTTATTATCAATCTCTATTGCTTTTTGTACATTAGAAATAGCAGAAGCTAAAATCGTTTGGAATTCGGTTCGTCTTTCTTCAATATCTTTTTGTGCATCACTCAACACTGCATTTATTCTAGCCAAATTTATTTCAGCAGCGAGTCTATAATATCTATCGTTATTACCTAACTTTATAGCACCTAGAACCTTTTCTTCTGCTTTATCTATATTTCCGTCAACGTTTGCTGCGACCAAAGACCCTTGGAAAGCAACCGCAGAAGTATATTGCCCACCAACCATATAGAGTGACACTGCACTTATAATTAACAATACTGTAAGAGCAAGTATTGAGATAAATCCAATACGAGGATTTGCAGCAAAATCAATCCTCTTTTCTATAGGTGCACTGGGTCTATGCCTTAGTGATGCTATGTACATACCAGTAAGTAAGAATGCGAGAGTTACTATGACAACATTTGGGATATAAATAATCGTAAATACCCATAAGTATATAGCCCCCAAGAAAAGCGACACTGATAAATAATACGACGCTCTGTCTTCAATAGCAGAGACAATAAGATTTTTGAATCCGCTATATAAAAGAAATACGAAGAATGCTATCCACGCAAGCCCTCCAACTAACCCTGTAGTTACAAATGATGTTGGGACGAAACCAACCCCAGATTCAAAATCTATATTCCAAAATAATGTATTGTTTATAGATTGTGGTTTTAGTTTAGTCCATTGACTTGAAAATGTATTTGGACCTGAACCAAACAATAAACTCTCACTGTATGTTTGTTTTGTTATATCTACAGTAGACTGCCATGACGGACGTGCCTCTATCTGAGATACACTAAACAATGAAGAAGTATATCCTCCAAAGAATGACCCCGCAACAATAAACATTATAGATATAATTAGTACTATACTAGACGGTATAAATGCCTTACTTTTAACCATAGTCTTACTATCATTCTCACCAAGTTTGAATCTTTTCTTTGAAAAAGAGTATACCAGAAGCCCTAATGAGAAAAGTCCTACTATAATCCATACTGGGAAAAAATTAATAATTGCAAGAAATATTACTGATACAGCGGTAATAATAAGAAGTATTAGTCGCAACAATTTGTTCAGACTTAATCCCTCTAATGTAATAAGAGAAAGTATTGTAGTAAGCCCTAGGAATATACCTAAATCATTCCATTTTCCAAGCAAGTTAGCTGTTGGTGTTGTAAATATCCCAAATGAGAGAAAATCAGCACCAAACATAAGTCGTAAACCTTGAAATAATACTAATATTACCAAAGAAAGTATAAGTGCAATGTGGACACGAAATACAGACCCTTTTGTTTTCAAGAGAAGCGGTACAAGTGAAAGCATTAACGCCATAATGGCGATAAAACCAAATGTATCAATCTCAAAGCCTTGCCCTAAATATGAGACAGCACCATTTCCAGAAAATAAAGCTGATAAAAGGTATGCTGCAGGCAATGCCCAAGCGACAAGAGCAATACCATTGCGAGGAAGAACTATTTCTCTTCTCTTTAATTTTGAAATTAAAAATAAGAAAAAAGCTACCAAGATGCTCACAAAAATCAAAAGAGATTTAGTGAATGAAAAAGGAACTGATAAAGAAGGTATGAAGAAGATTGGAAGAAGAAACATAACACCGATAATAAAATACAGTGCTAAATTTTCAAAAAGTGGTGTCTTGTCCTTATCTTCAACATTTAATGTTGCGTATTCCATAAAAAATATATTAATAATTACCCCTGTTTATAATATATTTATATTAACAATATGACTATATTAATAAAAGGTATGTATGTGGATAGTTGACAAAAAATAATAAAATAATAAAATAATAAATATGAATAATAATAAAAATACTACAGGAAAAATCCAAAAAGTTACGAGTCAGGGGCAGATTACCCTACCAATAGCATGGAGGCGTAAGTTTAATACTGATCAAGTTATCTTACGAACAAAAGGTAATGTTCTTGAAATTGAAGCATTTGATCTGTTAGTACGTAATGAAGACGATGAATATACGGTATTTGACGCTATTCGCGACAATAAAGGAAAGGGTGTAAAAGCCCAAGATTTCTTAGAGATTCTCAAAAAAAAATGAATAAAATAGATAAATTAACTAAAAAAGATAGTGTTTTACTTAGAGAGCTTATTACTAATATAAGACTTAAAGATAAAAAGCTGTATATAAAAAAACTTGCCAAAAGCGACTTGTATCAAGTAAATAACAGAATATTTAAAATAATACTTCACTATGATGCTTTAGGCAGTGTTATTATTGACTCTATACGTAGTAAGAATATGTAATAGAAAAACAGGTGCCGTGAGGCACCTGTTTTTCATATATTTGATTCTTATATCTATAAGCGGGATTCTGTTATCAACGATAATTTATCTTGCACAACTGTTGCCAGCTGTATCTTTGCGGCACTCCTCCAATGCGAAGCACTGGGGCTCGGCCTTGCACACTCGTAAGTATTTTGCCGTTTCAGCCTAACTTAATAGGATCGTCTCTGTTCGCAACTCTAGGATTACTCCCGATGGGCGTTACCCACTACGATTGTTCTCTAAAAACTGTGTGTCCCGACTTTCCTCTCCGTAGAGCTATCGCTCAATATAAGAACTTTATACATTATAACACAAATTATCTATATCTCGCAAGTTCCGGATACGCAGGCAAGCTCTTTTGCTCCCTTTGTAGTGTCCCCTTTTTCATATGTAATAAGTTTTGAGAAATCTACATCTTTTACTCTTTCTGAAAGCTTTTCGTATTGTTCTTTATTTATCTCTTCATACGGCGCTAGTTTATATACACCACCTGCTCTAGGTAAGAAAGAAAGCCCGCCTACATAATCCCAGTTTTCATATAAGAAATTAGCAACACTTATCCATTCGTCTTCTCCAACATAAATAGTCACTGACGGATTATGCTCTGTAAAGTTTACTTTAAGCTTTTTCCATTCTTCTAGCATCTCTTTTGCCCCTATGTCGTCTTTAAAGACAGCCCCCTTTGGAGCAGCTACAGGAAACTCTAGTACGAAAGTAGTTGCATTTTCTTCTGTCTGCCCCACTTCTGGATGATGTGGTACTCCTTGATCTTTAAGCATGTGAAATACTGGATCAGTAGCTGACACACGCACTCTTCTTATATAATACTTTGAATATCGTGGGTGCATACCTGAAGCGGTGTCTAAAAGCTGTGAGGAATTACCATGAGGCTTCACACAAGTAATACATGTAGATTCTTTTACTTTAAATCTTTTGGCATACTTTTTGTTTGTTTTTACACCAACACTTCTTAAACTATTTAATACGTCAACTTCTCTAGACATCTTATTGTCATAATAACCAGTTAAAGATACACCTAGCAATCTTTCTGATTCACAATTCTTCTTCCATTCTTTAGATAAATATCCAAAGTTAGTCAGAGAAGACTGATATGTACCAAGAAGTGTGGCTATCTCCATCTTTTTCTCTAGTTTTTCTTTAGTGTCATTTGCTCGGATTACAATACTTGTAAGATTACAGAATTGTCGTGATTGTAGATATATCTCTCCGCATGGATTCATACGAATCATAGCCTTGCTTAAATCATCTCCGTATATTTTCTTCAGATGTTCTGTTCGTCTTTTTGGAAGCTGTTTATCAAGCCCTGCTGCATTGAAGATACCCCTCTCACCAGTTTTGCTTTTTACAAGCGCTGTCCATTCGTCTAAGAAATGCTCTGCTGTTGGTTTTTCCGTATAAACTGCGGAGTTATTTGCCATCATCCTTTGTGGCTCTGTCATGTAGAACTGCCCTTTCTTTGAATCGCGTATCTCTACGTCATCTAAATCAGACATAGAAATCAATGCGCTTCGCCTCACTCCACCTGCAACCACTATTTCCCCTATTTTACATACTATGTCGTGCACATCAATATTTCTAAGTCGTTTTCCTTGTCTTGCAATTATTTTCTCTTTTGCAAAAGCCATAAGACCTATCAGTGGTTCTGGTCCAGAAGAACGCCCTCCCATTGTCTTTAATTTGGCTCCTGCTGGACGTAACCCCGAATAGTCAAACTCTATATCCTTACCGGAGAACCATGTCTCTAAGCCTAATATAAACGCATCTGCCCAACCTTCTTTACTGTCATCTATTACATGCGTTTTGGCCACCACTCCTTTTTGTCTTTGTATTTGTGGTAGTTGTTGTACATTTTCAGACTCTGCAGAAAATCCTAGACCAACACCGCACATTGATATGTACATTATTTCACCAAAATCACGTAGACGTGCGGGTGCAACAAATGAACAGTTGTAAGCACATACATTGGACTCACGTGCAGCAGGACCTGCAGACCAAAGCAGTCTCATTGAAGGGCAGACATCTTGCTGAAGGATAGCTTCACGTACTTCTGCATATTCATTAGCATTAAGTTTGTCTCCCATATTTTCACGCATAAAATCCATATATCTGTCTACTGTTTCAACCCAAGTTTCTCGTCTTCCTTTTTCATCACTCCATCTTGAATATGCTGTGTAGTATACAAACTCTGACAATGTATTATTTCTCAAATACTTTCTACTTTCTGCTGTAAGTTTTTTTACTTCTTCTGGTACAGATACTCCTTGTTCTCTTACTTTTGCCCGTCTCTCCCTATAAATGATATAAGCCTTAGAAGCTGCTACATAATCACTTAAAATAAGTTCTTTTTCTACAGTATCTTGAAGCCCTTCAACAGTCGGCATAAAATTCTTATACTTTTTTGCTATACGTACCACATCGCCTGCTACTCTGTGAGCTATAAGCTCTGCCTCTTTATCAGAACCTTCTTCTCCTGCAAGCATTGCTTTATGGATTGCATGTACTATTCTTTCAAAGTCAAAAGTCACTATTTCTCCATCCCTCTTTTGAATCTTTGGTACAAATTGACGATAACTCCTAGAGCTTTTAGACGCTTTTTTAGTAGTTTTTTTATGTGAATTATTACTCATAATTTCGTCAATTTTTTTATTCTTAAGAGATGTTTTTGAAGTAGCTGACATTGCTTTTTGAGATTAATTTATTAAAGTTGTCATACCATTGTACATAAAAATTTATAAAAAATCTGTGGATAACATACAAATTTAAGCATCAAGAAATAAAAAAAAGTGAGTGTAAATACACCACCTAAAATCACTCTAAAAGACTCACTCGTTAAGGAAGTTTTTTTAAAAAATTATCTTGTCTCCAATCTCAATATCGTTTTCTTCTAAGAATCCTGCATTGACTTCAAGTACATATTTACTTGGAACTTCTGGAATAAATACTTCCGGATATGACTCTGGTTTTGCGTCTTTTTTTATATCCACTACCTTATACCCCTCATCAATCCACAAGATATCTATAGCAAAGTTCATATCTTTCATCCATATCCCATGTAAGCTTTCATTATCAAATATAAACAACATACCGTCTCTATATCCTAAGCTTTCTCTATCAGATAAGCCTTTTACCCTCTCTTCCCCAGTATCTGCAACCTCAATTTGAAGTCGTATATCACTTATTTTAAGTATTACTTTATCGTTTGGAAACAATAATAGAGATAAAGCTAAAATAGCCGTAATAGAGATTAAAATTAGTATTCTTTTTATAAAAATTTTATTTTTCATTTTATAATATTAACATGAATGCGGAGGATGAGGGATTCGAACCCTCGATACCTTGCGGTATACCACCTTTCCAAGGTGGCGCAATAAACCACTATGCGAATCCTCCAATTATTTTTATTTACCACGTAATGCTTTTACCCTGTCTTCCACAGCTGGGTGCGTCATGAACATTTTTCTTATACCACTGTGTGACTTCCCACCAAACGGATTAGAGATGAAAAGATGCGCCGTCGCATTATTCGCTTTTTTCATCGGCTTACTATATGCACCTATCTTCTCAAGTGCAGATGCTAGTCCTTCAGGGTAGCGTGTCAAAAGCGCGCCGGAAGCATCAGCTAAGAACTCTCTTTTTCGTGATATCGCAAGTTGGATCAAGACAGCAATGATTGGTGCGAGTATTGCGAGCGCAATACCAGCTATCGTCATGAACATCCTTGCTCTGTCGTCTCCACCTCGCCCGCCGTGACCAAAGAGTGACATTCTCAAGAAAAAGTCCGAAAGCAAAGTTACAAACCCTACCAAAACCACAATAATAGTAGAGATTAAAATATCGCGGTTTCCAATATGTGAAAGCTCGTGGGCTATTACACCCTCAAGTTCATTTTTATCGAGCATATTCATGAGCCCTGTGGTTACTGCAACCACTGCGTGGTCTTTATTGCGCCCAGTTGCAAACGCATTGGGCGCTGGCTCGTCTATGGTAAAAAGCTTTGGCATTGGAAGCCCGGCTGTGATAGAGAGATTCTCAACAATATTCCAAAGCTCTCTGTTTTGCTCTTTAAGTACAGGTTTCGCACCTGACATCTTGAGAACTATCTTATCAGAATACCAATAACTAAAAACATTCATTATGATAGCGAAAAACACTGCAAAATACAGAATCCCCGGACTCTGATATATAAAACTAAAAGCCCAACCAATAGCTATAACCACTATCAAAAATAGGGTCATCAAAACCCATGTTCTTCTCACATTCTTGTCCTGCTGTGTATAAAGTGTCGCCATTAAAATTTAACCTCTACTGGTTCGCGGGCATCTGCAGATTCTTCAAGCTCAAAGAAGTCCTGCTTTTTAAACTTAAATATACTTCCGATGATATTCCCCGGGAATACCTCAAGTCCTGTATTTAAGTCTCGTACATTACCGTTATAGAACCTTCTTGCTGCTTGGATTTTGTTCTCAGTATCGGCAAGCTCACGTTGAAGCTCTAAGAAGTTTTCATTTGCTTTCAAATCTGGGTAATTCTCCGCAAGTGCAAAGATAGACTTAAGCGCGCCTGTAAGCATGTTCTCTGAATTCCCTCTCTCTTGCGGTGTTCCGCCTTGCATTGCTTGTGCACGCATTTCTGTGACCTTCGTAAGTGTACCTTCCTCATGCTTCGCATATCCCTTTACAGTATTTATAAGATTAGGAATCAAATCATATCTTCGTTTCAACTGCACATCAATATCTGCCCATGCTTCTTTCGTACGGTTAACTAAGCGTACAAACTTGTTATAAGCAACTATTACCCAGATTACTACGACCACTACTACACCAATAAGAATATTTATAAAATTCATAGATTTAAAATTAGTTATTATACCGTTATTATAATACGGCATAGCATTGAGTCAATCTTGAATTTTATCTATTTAATATTCTTATCGGCTTTTACGTTTTTGATAGAGTAGTCTTTATTTAAATATATTGTATTCATTATTTTATTCACGGCGTACCCTATAGCAGCAAGGATTACAAAATAATACACTCCTGCAGTTGTAAAATCTGGTAGTTTATCCTGACCAAAGAGGCCTAACAATGTCCCTCCAACACCCATTGAGGTTACTACGGTCAAGTTCTTAATAGAGTTGTTTGTCGCTTTTGACTGTAAGTCTGTAAACACACCGAGCGCTGAGCCTACATAAGTCCTTGTCATTTTCCAGATTTCTTTTACATATGAAAGTGTATTGCTAAGTGTTTCGTATTTGAATTCAAGTACATCTGCGAACTTCTCCATCTCTGGGTCACTCTTTACTATAGCTCCACGTGTTTTTATATATGCGCCCATTTGGTTTATCCTAGTGTCTATCATATTTATAGACTTTTCATAACTTTCTATTTTATTCTTAAACTCAGAAACATCCTTCCCTCTTATTGAACCTCGCTCTTTTACCTCTGCTATATTTTCCCAGATTATTCTGTGTAAGTTCAAGTATCTATGCATTTGCCCCTTAAATTCCCTAATAAATATTGTCTCTCCTATAAATTTCTCAACATTCTTAAGTGACTCACCTTTTAGGTTTACAATGTATAGCAAGTTGCCACGATACACTTCAAATGTTTCTTTCTTGATTTCAAAATGCTTCTTCTGTCCGAAGTCTGCTATGAACTTCAAAATGTTCTGCTCTGTTTCGTTCTCAAACACCACAAAGTACGGATATACAGTTTTTATATTCGCGAGTTCTTTAGGAATAGGCGCACCAAGACTAAAGATATATTTGAGTCCTGCTGAAAGCTCCTTCTCATAATAAGAAGTTATGAGTTCTATGTCGTCTTTTATGTCTCCCTCTGGGTCACGGCTTAGAGTTATGAGCCCGTCTTCGTATATCTTAAGCGAAATGCCGTTTTTAGTAACAGCACTTATGTATTCAAAATCACCGTGGATATCTTCAACTGTTTCAAGGTTTAAATTGTCTCTGAGTTTCTTTAGCTTCTTCTTATCAAGTTCTAGAGGAGAATCACCGGTCATAAAAAAGTCATACACCTCAGACAAGTGTAGAGTTGTCCTCTGAAACCAACTTCCTATATATATTCTTTTAGCGTCCATTTTTTCCATATATTATTTAGAAGTTTTGACCATCTTGTTTAAATTGCTCAAGCTTTTCCAAATCTTCTGGGCTTGGAACAATGTGCGGAGGGGGCGGAGAATTAAAACTTTCAAACTGGTGAAGTTTTTCAGCTTCTCTTATTCTATTTTCTTCTATTTCTTCAGTCTTTCTAATCGCGTCTGTTCGTATGTCATGCTCAATCCTATTTTTCTCTTCTTCAAACTTTCTCATAAACTCCTCCTTTCTTCTAATGTCTTCATCGAAGTTGCCGGAATGAGCCTCAATCTCTCTTTTTCTGAAATCACCGTCATCGTGACCATCTTCAAACCTTCCTTGGAAATCTTGGTCAAATCTATCTCTTTCTTCGTCAAATTTTCTTTTAAATTCCTCGGGATCACCACCGTCTTTTATAAAGCTTTCAAATTTTGCTTCTATTCGTCTTTTGTCTAAGTCGTCGCCATGATCTCTTTCAAAATCCTCGCCTCTGTGTTCACCATCGAAATCATCCATATGTTCTCCTTCAGGTCGGAAATTTGGTTGTTCCATATGTTGCTCAAAACAACCTTTTATAGCTTCCCCACTGTTACGTGAAGGAGAAAATGTGCCGTTTTCTATTTCATCTATTACGTGTGACCCAACTTTATCCTTCAAACATGTAATCACTTTAGGGTTGGCATGTTCAAGACCTTCTCGTATTCTACTTGACCCTTCTTTCATATGAGAAAGGTCTTCATTTGAGATAAGTCCGTGTTCTTTTGCAAATGCAAAACACGCGTCTTCATTGTCTGGGTTTTCACAGTATGCTTCACATTCATCTTTTACACACCCGCCTGGGCCTTTTCCTCCAGTCTTTCTTACCATTTCAGCTTCTGCCTTAGACATAAACCCTGCCTTTTCTGCAAAAACTACACATTCATTGAGATGACTATCGTCTTCACAATACGCTTCGCAAGATTGTTTACTAGTACATCCACCGGGCATTTGTCCACTCTTCATCAAAGGTAATATCTTTTTCATTTCTTCAATCTCTCTTTCATCCATAAATCCTGCCTTTTCTGCAAAAGCCACACACTCTTCTATATGAGCTCCTTCTTCACAATATGTCTCGCAGGACTGCTTGCTCGTACAGCCACCAGGAAGTTGAGCTCCGTCGTGAAGTGCCTTTGCGATTTTTCGAGCCTCTTTAAGCTCTTCTTTTGGTATTATGTCGTGATCTTCTGCAAAAGCGAGACATTCGTCAATATTTGCAGTGTCTTCACAATAGTTTTCACACTCATCGTGTGTAGTACAGCTTCCGGGCCCACTTCTTATACCTTTGTCTGCAAACTCTCGCGCATCCCTGACTTCACGCTCATTCATAAGGTTATGTTTTTCTGCAAAAGCAATACACTCATCAGCATGGTCAATATCATCACAATATGACTTACATTCTGATTTATCTCCACAACTGCCTAATTCTGCTATTGGAAACAC
>Ga0209657_1001429_pt1 | contig 14475 bp, 17 predicted proteins | sample SaaInlV_100m_DNA_FD_184650 | JGI IMG/M metagenome (GOLD analysis project Ga0209657, IMG submission 184650) | Marine microbial communities from expanding oxygen minimum zones in the Saanich Inlet - SI037_S3LV_100m_DNA (SPAdes) (version 2) | ecosystem: Environmental > Aquatic > Marine > Intertidal... | reverse complement strand
TACATCTCATGCTTGATAAGATGCTCTATCTTACTACCTACACCATCAACAGCTGTTGCGATATAGTTCTGATTGGTATCTACTACACTAGCAAAGTAGTTAGGTGTTCCAACAGTTTTCACTAATGAAGTTTGGATATGTGATTTATCAATTTCATCCACTACACTTTGAGTTGCATTGTCTAGCATTATCTAATACTCCTATTTCGATTTTTGCTTCATCTAATCTGAAAAAATCACCACTAGGTTTATAGGTACATACCCAATATAAAAATAAAAAACCTAATAATGAAAAAAATACTACTAATAATACATTCTTACCTTTTCCTTTGCTCATAAGTACCCCCATGAATTTTAGGTTAAGTCCATCAATGTATCAATTATGTACGTCTATTTCATCTCACAAGGCATCCAAATCTTCTTACCATTTATGATATGTGTATGAATTCCCCGGCACCCGAGCCACATAGCTGCAGTTTCAGCCATTGCTTCTGTCTCATAGATATGGTCACGAATATCATCTGACTTAAAAACACCATTAGGATATTTGTCACTCTTTGAGTTAGAGCCTTCATGTTTATGTTCTTCAACAACTTGCTTTTCTTCAACTATCTGTGCTTGTTTATAGTCCATCTCTGTGTCTGCTTCAAATGGAATTGGATTTGTTCCAACTACAGATTGCAAGTATTTTAGGTTACTCTGAATAAAATTTCCAATATCCTCGTAGAATCTCTCTTTACCTTGATACCCAATGAGTCTTGCTTTCTCTTCACCATTGTCAAACACTACGAATGTTGGAGTACCAGCAATCCCATCAATCTTTCGTGCGTTATATGCTTTGTCATACCATTTAGGTGCAGCCTTCCTATCCATACTGATTATTCTCAGTGGTAAGAGTTTTGCGTGTTCTGTCTCTGCATATGTTGGTGCAACTTCTTTTAGAAATGCTTGACAATATCCGCATGATGCCATAGAGAACATTAGCAACTCTGCAGCTGCAGCTGATGAAGTAAAACAAAACCATAGTGCTAGGGTCAAGATAATCTTTTTCATGCTACTCTCCTTTATTTGAATCTATTTAATACATCTTCATTAATACTTATATCAGATTCAGTTATTGATTTGATGAGATTTTGTAATCTTTCTATTTCGTTCTTTAATACTAGATTCTCTGTTTCAAGTGATGCTACTCTAGCACCCTTTACTTCATTTTGTGATTCCAATACACATATTCTCGTATGTGCTTGAGAATCATTTGACCAATTACTAAAACTCATATTAACCCTCCTGTAAAAATTGTGAAAAACTTATTTGTTCTAGTAAAAAATCTTCCTGACTTTGGAATATAGTAGCTCCTGATGGTAATGTTTTAAGTGATGAACCTAATGCACCAAGAGTAGGACTTACATTACTTTCCAATGTATCAGTAATTTGATCGACATCAAATGATGATATATTATTAGCAGTGGTTGCTAGTGATGATATATCTGTGATATTATCCTTTATTCCTGATAGTGCATCATCAAAATAAGTCTGTTTTATTTTTGTTGAAAATGCAGCAGGTGTCGTTAAACCTAAGTTTGGTGCTAAATCAGGAAATTTTAAGAATCCACCAACACCATCATTTACTATATTCGGTATTCCAGAACTTAGTCCACAAGGATTAAAACTAGCACCAATGTTAATAGCAGAAGCTGCTAAATTATTAAGATCAATATTTGCACCTATATCTAAATCAACTAGACCTCCAAAATCACCGAGTAATTGATTGAACTCATCACCAGCTAAAGCAGCTAATTTATCTGGTAAATTTGCTAAATTACTTATCTGATCTCTTAAAGAAAGAAATTCTGAACTAAATGGTAGAGTAGGTAAAAGACTTAATACAGACCCTTTAACAGATGCAACAATTCCAACAGCTGCAGCTTGTATCCCTACCAATCCAGCAGGTGTTCCTATAAATCCAGATAGATTTAATACTGTATTTATATTTGATATTACACCACTCTTGAGATTAGTTAAATTTGCCGATATTCCACATGCTGAAATTGGCATTACTTATCCTCCTATAAAAACATTTGGCGAACCCATGCCAACAAAGGTACACGCAACAATAGAATCTCCCAATCTAGCTGCACCTCTTCCATTTATCCTAACAGTAAATGACCCAAGTGCAACTGGTGCTACATGAGGAGTACATGGATCACCAACTGGTCTTAAATGTGGAGTATTTATATCAAACTGTCTAACTGCTGGCCTCCCATTTATAAAAACATTGAATGACCCTGTTGCACGAAGCATTGGACTACAATGAGGAACATCCGCATCACCTAGTCTTGAAGCTGGTCTACTCATTAAGTTATATCTCCTGCCTGAAATTGATTAATAATATTGTTTACTGTTGAACTCCCAAAAACATTAGTATACATGAATGCATAATATGGTTCTTGGATATATCCAGAAATATTATATGCTTGAACATACCTATCTAATTTAGAAACTAAAGAATTATACTCAGCAGTATCATCTGCAATGTGCTGTTCAAATATTGGTTTATTAACTGCAACATCTGTATTCCATTGAGAAAGTGGAGCACCGAATGCATTGATATCTGAGATAATTCCAGAGGGTAAAAAATTTCCCACCGGACAAGTACTTACTCTATTCACTACGTCAAGACTACTATAAGTTCCAACAAAAGGTTCTACATCTAAATCTGTTTGTGTATTAGCAATAGTTACGTCGCCAATAAATAATGATTCAAATACCAATTCCAAATAATTTACAAATGTAATTCCAAATCTATTTTCAATTTCTGTTATACCTCTAACTAGTCCCATCAATGTAGGATTGTTTGGTTTTTCAATACCAGCAGGAGGTGCTTCTCTTACACCAGATAATAAATCCATGTGTAATTTGAAATTATCTATATCTACTGTATTAATCTCTGTTTTAAGATCAGATAAAATTGTATTTATTGCTGTGTCAATATTCGATACAATACCATTCAATGCAGCTATGATATTATCAATGTCGGTTGAAGTATGACCAGCATTTGTCCAACATTCTGGTAGACTCGTAATTGGCTGTCCAGTATTAGGGTCAACCTCTGGCTGTCCAGTATTAGGGTCAATATTAACATTAGTGAAAGCTTGTAATAATGATATATCTGTTTGTATAGAAGATTTGACACTTGATAATTCAGATGACCTACTATCAATTTTTGTAACTAAGTTAGTTACACCAGTTTGCAATGGATTTAAATATGCAGCACCAGAGTCTACTTCAGTAAATAATAGTTTAACATGCTGTAGTTCAGTATCAAATGATCCTTCTGGAAAATCAGGTTTTAAATTTTCTGTAAATGTAATTGGCATTATATAATCCTTATTTCATTAATTGAGTAAAATTATTCCAGCTCTTACAGTATAGTTTGTGGCGAGGTTTAAATCTATACCTAATGTGGTCGATGTCTTTGCTACACCATTATTAATAGTAGTTATACCTAATGTAGTTCTATCGTAATTCAATACAGATGATAACCCTAGATTTAACAATGATGATATATCAATATTTCCAATACTTATGGTTGAGTTGTTTCCACCAGTAACAGTAGCTAATGATGAGAAATACATATTCGTAACATTTCCATTAACAGTTTCTACCCTTGCACCACTAACATTTATTGTACTGTCACCAGTTGTATTAAATATACTCTCAACGCCCACAAATAAATCATCATAACCGTTGACAACAGTTTTTCTATCTGATATTACTTCTGTTACATGATTTCCCTGTATCTTTGTTCTCATGTCACCAAGTACGTTTAGATGATAATCACCTTCAACTTCTTGCACCAAATCACCTTGATATAACATACGACAGTCACCCGTAATAGTGACATTACAAGCACCCTTAATAAAAACATCTTTATCTTTTAAAACAATCTCATAATCACTGCCTACTACTTTAACCACTTTTGTTCCGTCTGGTTGAATTTCTTCAAATGTTCCTGACTTATGAAATTTATGTAATCGTTCAGCAGTTGGTGAATCGTCCCATTCTTCAACGTGACCAGATTCGGACATCTTTACATGATTGTGTGGATAACGTGATGTTCTTTTAACAGTACTTAGATATTCCGTAGAGCTATCACCCGTTCCACCATATCTAGGATTTGGCTCATTCCAATCAGCCTCATTATATAATGAACTATTACCAGTATCACCAATAGCTTCCATGTCACCTGCTCTAGCAACTGGTACTTGCGTAGTTCGGGTTGCTCTTTTATGGTCAAGTGATGGTGAATCTTCAGCACCCTTCTTTGGGTTTAACTCACCTTTTTTCGGAACTGGTAAACTTCCAATACCTCTGGCAAGTCTGTTTGTATCTGCTTCATTTAAAAGATTAGGTAATGGATATTTTCCATTAGGGTCATTAAAACCCAAAGAAGGAACAGGGCCTGACTCTGGTATACCGCCAAAGGTTGACATCATTACCGGCTCTTGTGCATCCTTACCATCGCGGAAGAAACCAAATACCCATGTGCCCTCAACTGGCCCAAGGGGTGTAGTACCAATACCATTCATAGCTGCAGAGGTAATTGGTTGTGCTGCAGTTGCCCAAGGCAAATCATTAGTAGGTATACCAATACCATCAACTTTATTATCAGTATGGTATCCAAGTATACGCACACGGCATCTACCCAACTTCAATGGGTCTAGTCTATCCTCTACAACACCTTGCCACCAAACAAATTCACCAAACATAATTAATCTTCCTTTCTTGATGTTCTATTGGTCACAATATCTTCTAACGCATCCTTGACTACTTCAACTTTCATAGTATATGATATCTTATTATCTTTCTTTTGATGTGCTGAAAATATATGTTTAATAGCTGTTATCATATAAGTGCCTGAAAGAAATCTGTCGAGAAGATTATCACTTTGTCCATCAGCGTCAGAAGCTTCTGGTGATGGTAATTCTAATGTAATAGTCTGTCCAACTCTCAAGGTAGAGTTACCACTTACATCAATCATCATGGTAAGATTATCATATGCTGCTAACTGTGCACTTCTCTGTAGTTTCCAAGTTTCTACTTTATTATCATAAAGATCATTTGAGTTTTTAGCATACAGCTGATTATGTTTTGGATAAAAACAAACAGAACCATCAGTCATACTATTTAAACCTCTGTCATTCGTTATAGGAAAATTAGTAGCTTCGTCTGATGGAGCAAAAGATGTACGATTTACTTTAGAAGAAGCTACTTCTACATCAGACGATGATATAACTGGAAATGCTCCAACATGATTCAAACCTAAAAAGTCATTGTATCCATTAAAATCATATTGAGTAATTTTCTTTCTAACTATATCATGTGTGATGAGTTTTGAAGAGTATAAACCATCTTCTATGTTTTGAGTTTTATCAAATTGCTTGAGATAGTAATACTTATTAATCTTCTGAATACCCTTAGCTAAATTCTCTACACCAGCAGCGTCATCACTTCTAGGTTTAAATATAAATTTCCAAAAAGGTTCTACATCAGCTAAAGTGTTTATACTTATGAAAGATGAACCATCAATAGTTTCAAAAAACACATAATTAGAAGCATCATTAGCACTATTACTTGATTGTGCTCTATTACTTAACCAAGAGATAGCATCTAAAGGTGATAAGTTTGGTATAATTAATGACTCAATTCTTTCTGTTGGTTCTATATTTAATAAGTTTGATTTAATACTACCATCATTTAAATATGTATAGTATATATCACTAACCATATCACTAATTTTTCTACTATTATATGACCTTGATATTTTTGAGTGCATACTACTCATAAATTGTTCAGACACTAAATCTAAAGTAAAATTCTGTGCTTTAGGTTTAGTCATGTATCTGGAATCAATAGAATTAACGTGCATAGGCGGAGGCTTTATGCTTAGTCCAATTTCATCCTCTCTACCATCAATACCGGATAATGAAATATCAATATCAAGTGTTTCTTCTCCAACAATCGGTAGTTTTTCTGGAACATTAAATGAATCAGCTAAAATAATACTACCCGTCAATGCAGAGCGAAACAAACTTTCCTCTATTGTTAGTTCAACAAATAATGGAATTAAATCAAAATTACCAATTGCTGACCTGATTGATAGATTGTTTACAGTTACATCTTGTACATTAGCTATAGGAGTTGCCATATTTTTACTCTACAATAAGTTTCTTAAACTCTTTAACGATTTGAGATACATACTCAATTCTAATAATATCTATTGTTCTCTTTTCATCATTTAATCTTTCTTCATATAGAAAGTTAGTTATAGGAGTTGCATTACCTGCTGTCACGCCAGGTGCTTCTAATGTTCCTGGCTCTTGCACCTCATTACCATCAGCATCTTCATAATGATGGACACCATTTATATTCGTATATTTCTTAGCAACAAACTTCTGCAAGTCAAAATATTGTAATGGCCAATCATAATATGGATTAGTCATGTAGTTTGCATACATAATCAACCAATGCAATGTAGAGTCTTTGTAAAATTGATAAGCAAGTGTATCTGCTCTATCACCATCTTGGATAAAGTATTGTTCAAACAAAGCTGCATTAGTAATTTCTATTTTCTTTCTAGCTCTCACTAGAACATTGGTAACTCTATCTATTCTTATTTTATTCTTATCACCACGAACATCATAAACAGTAGTTGGAAAGTAAGTAAAGTATGCCATTATTAAAATCCCTCCAAGACAGAATCTTTTGTAATAATATCTACTTCCTCAAATCCTAATTGTAAAGTTATAGTAGTTGGTGCACCATCTTCAAACGATTTCCAACCAGCTGTTGTGAAATTAGTATTTACAGATTTACAAATACATGGTTTCAATTTAGGTAAGTATTTATTTCTAGTAAAATTATCTTGGTTGTTATTTGTTAAAAAATCAATTCTAAATTCGCCAGGATAACGAAATATAGCAGACTCAGGTCTATCCAAAGAAGGCTTTGAGTATTCTCTAAATTTATTGATTATCTCTTTTATAGTGATTACTTCTGACTGACTTCTTGCATTAAATACGAATGAAAATTCAAATGGACGAAAACCTACACCTTGAAATGTTTGTTCTTTAAAGGGATTTGATTTTACTCTAAGATTTGATTCAATAGCACCTTGTAGTGCAGCACCACCACCAAGACCACCAAGAACAGCACCACCCAAAAGTCCACCGCCTAATAATTTACTTACTATCGCACCGGCACCACCAGCTAATACATTTCCTGCCTGTCCCAATACAGCTCCACCAAGAGCATTGTCACTACCACTTTTACCCAATAAAGCATCGACTGCACCTTTCATCATACCCAAATCCGTCCCTGACCAATCTACTTGTTCATTGTATACAAGATTTTCTGGCATTGGAAGATAAACAGTACTTTCGGGAGAAAACTTATTTTTAGATTGTCCTTTTGCTAAATTATTAAAAGCATCTTTTATTGTTTGTGTGCCACCTTTAACAGCTTTATTAGTTATAGACCCAAGATCATTTACTCCAATTGCTCCTCGATTTATTCTTTCACTAAGTTTATTTATTTCTGCACTTAACTGTTCAATTTTTTGTGCATCAGGTATTTCAGCATTTTCAAGTTTAGTTCTTTCTTTATCTAAGTCTGCCAATCTTTCTATTTGTCCTTCTACAGCAGTTTGACTCACTTGTTTTGTTACATGCTCTAAACTAACGCCTGGATTTGTCCCAATGGTAAACTTCACACAATCAGGATGCGTGTATCCAACACCCAAATCATCAGGATAATGGAGACTATTTCCAAAATTTGGATTTTGTTCGTCTATCTTTGGCATTTACTGACCCCCTCTTACATTTATATCAGTCTTTTTCCAGACATTTCTACTTCTAATTCTACGCTTAGTGCTAGAATAAAATCTTTCAGTATCAACACTCATTGCTATTTCCCAATCTAAAGGATGAACTTCTATTATTCTTGATTCGATACTACTATATCTATATTGTCTATAACACTGTTTAGCGTATCTAAACTTTCTATTATTTCTTATTACCTTAATAAAAGAATTGAATAGAAGTTTTTGATTTGCAGCATAGTCTACCTTATTCAAATAAAGAAACATATTCTCAAGCAACATACCCCTTGATCGCGGATTCATATAATGAAAATTGATTCCTGAAAAATGATCTTCTGATTTATCTAAGATAAACATCAACGGGTATAAATCAAAATCTGTCTCAACGGGGTCTGGCCTGTACTTGTAGAAATACATTCTTCCTAGTAGAAAATTACTTTTCCTCTTTCCACCTTCGCGAATCATATCTCTAAAATTAAAACCAGTACCATACTCTATCGCATACTCTCTATAAAAATCAATAGATGTTTCACTTCTTTCTATAATACTACTTTGTTTTGCTGCAAGGTGAGCCTTCTGAAAGAATGATTGTTCACCTAGATATTTTATATGCTTGTTTAATGTTTTTAATATAGGATTCTTTTTTTCTGTAAATTCCTCTATCCTTTCACCATATCTTTGTTTTACTTGTTTTATTTCATCTTTCTTTTTTCCAGCAAGTTTGATTGCAGTTCTTGTTTTTTGTATATTCTTTAATGTCTCATCTATACTAGGAAACCCTATCTTTTGTAAATGTTTCTTATACATCTTCTTATCTTCATAGGGAAGATCAGAAAGCATCTTATTTAAATTTCTATCTTTAGAAATGTCTTTAATATTTTTTAACTTTCCTTTTCTAAAAAGACGAGCAGCCTCTGTAAAGATTTCCCTAACCTTTGGATACCTTTGTAACTTTGAAAGGGATTTAAAAATCTTCTTTTCTTCTACCCCAGCTCTCTTTAAAGTCTGTGACCTTCTTTCTTCAGCCATTAGATTATCTTATATTGCTATGTCTATGTTGTTTTCCTTGTTGTGCTGTCGGAACTCCATATATTGCAGTACCACCTTCACCACCGCCACCAGAACTATTATAATAATTGTTTATTGTAGTAGGTGCTACAACAGTATTACCAGCTGAACTCAATTCTGCATTTTCACCTTGAACTTGATTCAATGTATCTGCTTTCATTGTCGGAGAAACACTTGCTTTAATATTACCAGTGTTCATAGAAGCACTCGCTCCAGATTCACCATCTCTACCTAACTGTTTTAACTCTCTTGGTTTTAACTGTTTAAGTATTGCATCACCATTAGGATTAATATTGAGATATCTATTTAGTTTAGCATATCTCTTAGTTCTTATTGCCGCGGGCATCCTTTTTATTGACTTCAGTTCCTTCTTAATTGATTTAGCACTAGCTTTCACTATTGGTGATTTTTTCTCATTTTCTAAATATTCATCATACGCCATATCCTTTCCACCACTACTCTCACCTGCGACCACACCATCAGCTCCACGCATCTGTCCTTTATATTTTTCGGATTGGAGGAATTGATTTTTTGTCATTGGAGGAGGTGCTGAATCTTTTCCACCACCAGCAGCTGGTGCTTTTGGTGTCTCACCTTCTTCTGGTGCTGATTTACCATTAAAAATATCATTCATCCAATCAAATGGCATTGCTGTAATTTTCATCCCAAGTAACCATTCCGCAAGTCCTTCACCAATAATACCACCAAAAAGACCACCGCCAACTGATCCAAGAAGTCCAGTGACAGGTGCAAACGGCCCACCGATCAGTGCTCCACCAATTCCACCAAGTACAGCACCACCAACACCACCTAATATACCTCCTAATACTGGTGCAATTTCTTTTCCAGAAGCACCCCTTGCTAACATGGCTGCAACTGTACCTACAGCTATAACTTTACCAACATGAGGTACTTTGGATAAGACTTTCATTCCCTTTGCAAGTTTTGGAAATTTCCCTGCCCACTTTCCAGCCTTAGATGCAAGTCCACCCGCTCCCCCACCGCCAGCAGGTGTCGGGGTTGGAACAGTTGGTGCTCTTGACGGCATCATACTACCAATTTTACTTCCAATAACTTTTGATGCTTTTCCTAATTTACTACCTAAACCTTGTTTGCCTCTGGCATCTCCAAACTTTGCTTTATTTGCTGCTCTTGTTTCTTTTAACTTTTGTGCTCTTTTACTTCTTACATCTTTGCCGTAGTCGGTTTTTTTATCTACATTCCGAGCAGTAGCTGCATTTTGTTTATCTAATAACGCACCCGCTGTTTTACCAACAGTTTTTCCAAGAAATTTAACCGAACCTATCATTGCAGCAATTGCTAAACCTGCGGAACCAGCTGGGCCGAATAATAGTAAGGCTCCTGTAAGAAGTGCTAGTCCTGATAAAACACCTTTTATGATTCCTAAGGGCCCAGTTTCACCTTCACCAAAAAGACCACCCTTTCTATTACCAATCTCGTTACCATCTGCATCTTTATCCCTCTTACCAAAAATATTATCAATTAAATCACCAATCCATCCTGCAATCTTAGGAACCCATACTTTTAATACATCCCATATACCTTTTAATAATTTAACCCCGTCAGTCTTTGCCCAATTCGCAACAGCTTTAATTCCTTCCCATATATTTTTCCATTGTTCTGGTTTTAAGAACAACATCATTGCACCGATCATTATTTTACCCCAGTGGTCTTTGATAAAATTAACTATAGGATTATCAGTCAAACTTTTCTTTAAAAATTTACCAATATCTTTAAACCAACCACCCATCATTTTATGTCTTTTTTTCGCAGCATCGTCTGCTCTTTTTTGTTTTTCTTCCGCTTTCAATCTCATTGCTTCAGCAGACTTTGGCCTCATACCAAGTGCTTTTTTAAGATCACCTATAAATGATTTATCAAGAGGTTTTTTATCTTCATCTTTACCATCAGTTAACAATTTAGGTTTATCTATTTTAACTTCAGCTTTGTCGATAGTTAAGGGATCATTTATAGTGATATGAATTTTCTTGGGAACTATCATGCATTGATCTACACTAACTGCCATTTTAGATATACTCTGAGAAACATTCCCTATAGAATCGGAAAACTCTGTATTTTGTGGTATTTGTAACATACTCTATCCCTTTTATTTATTTTGTGCTCTAATGCGTTCATTTTCCTCTGCAATGAACTTAACTAATAATGCTACATAGATATCTTTTTCCCAAGGCAACATATTCTCTATATCACTTAGAGAATATTTATGATGTTGCATCATTGAGAAATTAGTGTTAATCATATTAGATAATGAATTATCACAGAGGATTATGCGAAAAAAGACTGTAGACCCTCCAGAGTCATGTCCTCTTTATATCCGCAAACTTTATCCTTTTTCTTACCTTCACCCTTTACTTTGTTTTTACATTCTAACTTTATATCATGCTTTAGTTTTGGCATTGTCTCAAAAAAACTAGAAACTTTTTGAAACTGGTCATCAGACAATGATTCTAAAAATTCTTCCATCTCAGCTGTAGTATGATCTTTAGATGGATATGTTTTTTCATTATCATAGAGATAATCAATAGACAATAAAATAGTTTTAAATACTATTTCAATTTGTTTATCACTATCAATGTTATCTATTCTTGACTGTAGACTCATATCAGGATACTTTAAACATACTCCAAGATCATCTGTTAATTGAATCTTGTTTGTATGTTCATCATTCTTTTTAACCTTCACATCTTCAATATTAAAAAATATTTCTATTTCTCCTTTACAGGTAGGACAATTGTATTTAAGCTCTATCTCCTCACCTTTTGATCTACCCCTTAACCATAGAAAGATATACTCAATATCAAAGATAGGCAATGAGTCAACATCAACATCACCAAAAATACAATTCTTGATAACTGTCTTTGTAGCATCAGCTATTTGTTTCTCATCTTCACTTTCCATAGCTATAAGAAGAATCTTTTCTTCCTTAACTAAGAAAGGTCTATACTTTAACTCTTCTCCTGATGATGGTAAAATTAAACTATACTCTGGTACTGCAATTTTTGGTAATCCCATTTCATTAACTCCTTAATATAAAATGATATTGTTATTATTTATCGTGCTCCTCTAAAATCTAGCAAATCATCTCCACCAGATCGAATCCCCACTCCTACTTTTAATGGTCTAGTTTTACTTAATGCTCTTGAACTCAATGTACCTAAGTTCTGTCTATCTCTATCAAGAAATTCAACACTATCTGGTGCTTTTAACGGTTGTCCTATAATCTCTGGTGATTCTAATGCTATCCATTTCTGTTCATAGTTTCTATAAGAAAAATTAACGCTTAATGACATTACACCAGTACCAGAATAATCTAATGATAACGGTTCAATTCTTTTTGGATAAGCTTCATGTATTGTTGTTACTAAGGTTGTTGCGTTTGCTTCTACTGTTGAATTATTTCCTTTTAACCTACTTAACTTATGTATTGTAATAGTTCCAACATAATTATTATAAAAACCAACTCTATTAGTTTCGGGATTAACCATCTCTGTCATCCACTCTTGAAAATATTTAAGCTCTAGCATATCATCATTACAATGGAAAGCTAATGTTATATCATCATAAGTTTTTTGACGAACATTTGACCTATAAGCTAAATCCTTATCTGTTGCTACCATAGTTAGGCCTGGAATTTGTGCATTATGACAGACAAATGTTAGTCTTTCTCGGATTCTTGAATTCGCTTGTCTAGGGTCAAGTTTAGTAATTTCAACTCTAAATAAATTAGGACTTGCGAAATTCGCTAACGTCTGTGCTTTAAATTGATCTACTCCTTTGGTGGCCATTTCCTTTTCCTCTGTTATAAATATCTGTAACTATATACTATATTTATAAGAGATATATGAACAAATACCCTAGAGTTGGAAAATATAAGGTAAGAAATAAAGAGAAATATGTGGGAAATCTCCATGAATGTGAGCATAGGTCACGCTGGGAGCTCATCTATATGAAGTACTTAGACAGTAACCCTAATGTCATTGAATGGGGCTCTGAAACTGTCATAATACCCTATTATCACCCAATAGACAAGCGTTATAGGCGTTATTTAGTTGATTTCTATGTCAAGGTAGTAACTCGCTCAGGGATGACTAAGAAGTATATCATAGAGATTAAACCATATAGTCAATGTTTCCCACCTAAGAAACCCAAAAGACAGACTGTTAGCTATAAGAATAAAATCAAAGCTTATGTAATGAATCAAGCAAAATGGAAAGCAGCACAGAAATATGCTGAAAAAAGGGATTGGGAATTTGTAGTTCTTACAGAAAAAGAACTGGGAATAAAATAAAGGGGGAAGTGTACCGATACGGTTTCACAAGGTATCACGGAGCTCCTGCGGAATGATACCAGCATACTAATGGTTCAACACCATTATAACAAAACACTTCCCCCAATATTATTTACTGCTCAGCTAGTTTCTTAAAATACTCAAGGGTATCTTCAGAAGTTGATTCAGCTGCATCAACAGATGCAATCGGATCAGCAGAACTCTCCTCAATCGTTTCACTATAATCACTGCCTGTACCAGAAGCAGTAACAGTATTGAAACGTGATTCCAACTCTTGATAACTCTTAAAGTTCTCTGGAGCTAGAATACCTTGAAGTGAATGCTGTTGTTTCCAAACATCCTCACACTTAGCATCGTCGCCGTCAAACAATCCAGATGGTGAAGCAAACTCTGACTTATCATAATTTGCATATCCTTCTACTTGACGGATTTTGAGTTTAAAGTTAGCACCTGCCCAAAAATCAAATGGGTTAATAGGTGTTTCATCTTTAAACTCTGGATTCATAACACTTTCGATTTTCTCGAAAATCTTCTTACCATACCTAAACAAAAATACTTTACCTTCATTCTGTGCATTTGTTGAATCTTCAAGTACAAGAATATTGGAATAGTAACTTAGCTTACGCTTTCGTTCTCTTGCAATATTCTTATCAGACTCAATACCAGAATTCCACAAAGTAGTATTTGCCTTTGATACAGGATCATCGCTACCACTTGGAGCATCTGCTCTTGGTGTAGTCAATGAGTTTTCAATGTACCAACCACCTGGCCCCTTAAAACCATGTGACCACATACGAACCCACGGCACATCTTCATTTGTAGGTGCAGGGAGAAAACGGATAACAGCATAACCATTACCTGTTTTATCTCTTTCACACTTCCAAATACGTTCATCTTCATAAGATGGTTTCTCTGATAACTTTTCTACCTGCTTTGTCAATGACTGCAGGTTATTCATTCGGTTGTTCTTTAAATCTTTAAAACTAGACATATGTATTACTCCTTATTTCGTTATATTTCTTAGTATCATTTCAAACATTCATCACGCACATTACAAAGGTAATTTTGTAACTTGTTTCTTCATCATGTTCAAGTCGTTAGCTTCTGCTTCAAGTTTATCTTTGATAGACCTATTTAGAAGTTTTGCAACCATTTCAATCTCACCATCTACATTATCAGCATACATAATAATAGCTTCC
>Ga0209657_1001402_pt1 | contig 14622 bp, 9 predicted proteins | sample SaaInlV_100m_DNA_FD_184650 | JGI IMG/M metagenome (GOLD analysis project Ga0209657, IMG submission 184650) | Marine microbial communities from expanding oxygen minimum zones in the Saanich Inlet - SI037_S3LV_100m_DNA (SPAdes) (version 2) | ecosystem: Environmental > Aquatic > Marine > Intertidal... | reverse complement strand
AACTATATGCTTTTCTTTACCGATATGGGAAAGTGTTATTGGTTGAAAGTGTATGATATTCCACAAGGCGGTCGAGCAACCCAGGGCCGCGCCATTGTGAACCTAATAGGCTGCGACCCAGGCGAGAAAGTTGAAGCTTTTGTTAGTGTTAAAGACTTTGACGAAAGTCACTATATTGTGATGGCAACAAAAAAAGGTATTGTTAAAAAAACGGTCCTATCTGCATATAGTAAACCAAGAAAGGGTGGTATTTATGCCATTGAGGTTCGGGATGGAGACGAGCTTATAGAGGCGCGAATTACAAACGGGGAACACGATATCCTTTTGGGAACCTATGAAGGAAAATCCATCCGATTTTCCGAGTCAAACGTTCGCCCTACGGGTCGCAAAACCATGGGCGTAAAGGGAATCAAGTTAGGTTCAAAAGAAGATTATGTCATCGGAATGCTAATTGTAAAAAGAGAAGGTACAATTTTAGTCGCAACAGAAAAGGGTATGGGAAAACGAACAGACGTGATTCAATTTCGCACCCAAACGCGTGGCGGAAAGGGCGTAATGGCCATGCGTTGCACCGACAAAACAGGTAAGATGGTTAAAATAATGGAAGTGGTGGACTCAGACGATTTAATAGTTATTACAAATTCCGGCGTTTTGATGAGACAGCCGGTGTCGGCTCTTCGAATTATTGGTCGCGTGACACAAGGCGTAAAACTTGTAAAGCTTGACGAGGGCGCAAGCATATCATCCATCACCCGCGTTATAAACGAAGAGGGGCAAATTGATAAGGATAACGCTGACGAAGAAGAGCCCACCCCGAAAGAAAAAGGCGCAGATATTTCAGAAGAATCTTGAGCTTTTCGACTACACTCGACAGAATTCAAGAATCAATACATAAAGCTCAAAACAAAGCCGGACTTTTTCACCACGTTGAAATTGTTGCGGTTACTAAAACCCACCCCATAGAAACAATCATAAAAGCCGCAGCCGGCGGAATTAGATCAATAGGCGAAAATAAAGTACAGGAGGCTGCCGATAAGTTTTTCCTAATACCAGAAGATATCCGCCCGCTTAAAAAGAGAATGATAGGGCACCTTCAGTCCAATAAAATTAGTAAATGTCTAAAGCTGTTTGATACAGTTGACTCGGTTGATTCGCTGGTGTTGGCGAAAAAAATAGGAAGGAAAGCACAAAATAAAAACACGCAGGTTTTATTAGAGGTGAACACAAGCGGCGAGCAACAAAAAGGGGGGTTTTCTCCAGACGATATTGATAACATGATCCAATGTATGGACATCCCCAATATCGCCGTAAAAGGATTAATGACGGTTGGCCCGCTTTCTAGCGATAAAAGTAAAATTCGAGATTCATTTGTTTTATTAAGAAAAACCCAAACAAGGCTAAACTCGCAAATAGCTGATAAAAAATTAACCGAACTTTCTATGGGAATGTCCAGAGATTATCGTATTGCGGTGGAAGAAGGAAGCACAATGGTTCGATTGGGAACCATTTTGTTTGGACCAAGATAAATTATACAAAACAACCCCCAGCACTACAAACCAATGGATGTGATAAAAAAATATATACTACCGAACGATAAGATTTTATTTAATCGGATTGTTTTTCTCGCGTGGCCGATAATTTTAAGTAATCTGAGTCGGGTGTTTATGGGCATAGCGGACGTTGCGATGGTCGGGCACCTTGGGACATCAGCGCTCGTAGCCACGGGTATGGGCAATATGTTGTTTTGGGGTATTTTAAGTTTTATGATAGGCATAAGGACAGCAACGCAAACCGTTTCAGCAAGACGGCTTGGCGAACACAAGCGCCATGAGTGCGGCCACGCTCTTTTTAATGGTCTTCTATTGGGTTCCCTATACAGCATTCCCGGCACTTTTTTGGGCTACATATTTTCTAAAGATGTAGTCCCCTTTTTTATTTTTGACCCACTATCACAGGCTCAGTGTATTATTTATGCAGAAATTGTTTTTCTAAGTCTTTTCTTTTCGTCTATTGGGTTTGTGTTTCAGGGTTTTTTTACAGGAATAGAGGAGCCCAAAATTCACATGAAAGCAACTATTTCCAGCAATGTATTAAACATATATTTAAACGCGGGACTTATTTTTGGTACGAGCGGACTTCAAAAGGTTTTTGCAGATTCAATTTTTCCATTTAATCAAATCCCAGGCTTATGGTCTTGGACAGAATTTCCCTCTTTGGGAGTTAAGGGCGCCGCAATTGCAACGCTTATATCCTCTGTGTGGATGACAACGCACTACGCCCTTTATTTGTTTTCCCCGAAAATAAAAAACCAGTTTGGGATCACTAAACCATCGTTAAAACAAAAAATGTTAATAAGACAAATCCAATTAGCCCTACCCCAAGGAATTCAGGAAATGTTTGTTGCTGTGGGGTGGTCGTTTTTTTATAAAATTATGGGAATGATTGGCCTGGTTGAGCTTGCCGCAACACAAGTTGTTTTTACAATAATGCACGCATCTTTTATGCCAGCGCTGGGCGTGGGACAGGCGTGTTCAACCTTAGTAAGTAAACACATGGGCGAAAAGAGAACAGAAAAAGCAGAAAAGAGCATTAAAGAAAGCATTCGGTTTTCAGAGTACATCATGGGAACCATGGGAATGGTTTTTATACTATTTCCCAATTATATATTACCAGTTTTTACAAACGACCCAGATGTAGTTCGGGTTGGTATAGTTACATTGAGGCTGGTTGGAGCGATCCAGTTTATTGACGCCGTTGGGTTTACGCTTTGGTTTGCTCTTTCTGGCGCAGGTGATACGTTTTTTCCTGCTATCGTTGAATCGGTGCTTGTGTGGTTTTTTTTAATACCCATAAGTTATTTAACGGGAGTTTATCTAGACGCAGGCTATATCGGTCCGTGGTTGGTTTTATCCGGACACATTTTGCTATTTGCAGTTATTATGGTTTGGAGGGTTTTGCAGGGGAAGTGGAAAGAGATAGAAGTGTAAATGTAAAATTTTTTCAAGTAAATTCTTTGTTCAATTACGAATGATATTTAAAAAAATGAAAAAATACCCCGGAATTAATTCAACAGCAGATGGTGCCGCAATTGTTGTTTGGGTGGAAACCCACATCACCCAGGGTGCGTGCGCATACCCAATAACCTCGTCAACAACGATGGGATCTGGCTATCAAGCGGTGCTTGCTAACGGCGGAACCAATATTTGGGGAGAACGCATGGCTTTTATAGAGTCAGAATCTGAACACAGCTCCGCATCTGCATGCGAAGGATTTGCCCTTGCGGGCGGACGTGTTACCAATTTTACATCCGGACAGGGATTGGTTTTGATGAAAGAAGTTCTTTATACCATTTCCGGGAAAAGGCTTCCCGTCGTATTTCATATTGGCGCAAGAGCGCTGACATCCCACTCTTTAAACGTTCACGCTGGGCACGATGACGTTATGGCGGTTACCGATTGTGGTTGGGGAATGTTATTTGCTAGAAACGCACAAGAAACCGGCGACCTTGCACTCATTTCTCGGCGCGTTTCGGAAGACACCCAAACACCCTTTTTTAACATTATGGATGGTTTTTTAACTACACATACAATTGAAAACGTGAAACTACATGAGCCCGAAATGATGGAAAGGTTCGTTGGAAAACCCCAAAATAAGCTCGTTAATATGATGGACCCGTATCATCCAATTATGTCTGGAGTGGTACAAAACCAAGATTCGTATATGAAGGGAAAAATTGCCCAAAGATTATATACCGACAAAATCGAAACATCACTTGAAACAGCGTTTGAAGAATTTTATGAATTAACAGGTCGGAAATATGGTTTAATCTCGGAATATAAAATGGAAGATGCTGAATATGCGATTGTAGGTATGGGATCAATGATAGAGACAGCAGAATCCGCGGTGGATCATCTTAGGTCAGAAAAAAATATTAAAGTTGGGATTGTTCACATGACATCGTTCCGACCGTTCCCGGGAAAACAGATAGCAGAAACCCTAAAAAATGTAAAATCTTTTTCGGTGTTGGAAAGATTGGATAATCCTCTTGCGGAAAGCAACCCGTTAACAATGGAGATTAAATCCGCCTTTTTTGATAATGTGGCATCAGACGAGAACGGAAGAATTAAAGTGCCGAAAATTTATTCTGGTTCAGCGGGCTTAGGGTCAAGAGATGTTCGCCCAGATGATATTATGGCTGTTGTTGAAAATATGGTTAAAGATGAGAAAAAATATTTTGCTCTCGGGATTCCACATGACCTATCTCTGGAAACGGGCGAATCAACCGACATCCGATGCAAAGGCACATTTTCTATGAGAGGTCATTCTGTCGGTGGGTACGGATCGGTCACAACAAACAAAATTATTGCAACGATCGTAGCCGACCTTTTCGATATGTATGTACAAGCCTATCCAAAATATGGGTCAGAGAAAAAAGGGCTCCCCACCACTTATTATTTAACCGTAAGCCCCGAACGTGTTAAAACACATAACGAGCTTGAGCTTGTTGAATTTGTTCCACTTAACGATGTTAACGCTTTCAACCTTGCCAACCCATTAAAAGGATTACAAAGAAACGGCATGCTATTTGTCCAGTCTCCCAAAACAGAATCCAAAGATATTTGGTGTGATTTTCCAAGCTGGGCACAGAAAACCATAAGCGAAAAAAACATCACAGTCTTAGCGCTAGACACTGTGAAAATAGCCAAAGAAGTTTCATCGCGACCAGATTTAATACAAAGAATGCAAGGTATTGTGCTTCTTGGTATATTCTTAAAAGCAACACCGTTTTTAGATCGATCCGGAATAACCGAAGACGAATTAATGGATGGCGTGGAAAAGTCTCTCAGGAAATATTTTGGAAAACGAGGCGAACAAGTTGTGCAAGACAACTTAAATGCAGTTAAACGCGGTTTTTCCGAGGTTTTTGAAGTTAAACAAGAATCGCTAAAAGAAAGTCAGACATGAGCACTCAAGTTTCAGAACTAAATAAAAAAACTGCATCAGACATATTAGACATTCAAGATTTTAATGAAAGAATTGTTGGTGCGTATAACGGTGGAACGGCAGACGAAGGTCTACCTGCTGACGAAACGACCGCAAGAAGCTTAATCCCCGCTGGAACCGCGGCTCTTCGAGATTTTAGTTATATAGCACCTGACATACCCGAGTTTGCGTCCGAAAACTGTGTTGCTTGTATGGAATGTGTAACCCAGTGCCCAGATACCGCCATTCTTGGGAAAGCAATTCCAGAATCCAAGCTTTCCGAAACACTTGATAAGATAGAAAAAGGTGAAATAAAAGGCTGGATTTCTGACCAATGGGCAGAAACAAATAAATTTCACAAGGTTCCCGGAAAACAAGGAAAAGAGCCTGCAAAATTTGGCATTTTTATTGATCCCACAAAATGTAAAGGATGTGCAGAATGCGTTGATGCTTGTGGTGACCACGATGCTCTAACTATGATCACAAAAGTTGACAATACAATTCCAACCTATCAGGAAGCGTTTGATTTCTTTAATGGATTGGGACCAACTCCATCAGAATATATTAACGACCGCGTACTTGTAGATATGATGCTTGCCAATGATTCAATGTTATATACTGGCGGGGCGGGATCCTGCATGGGTTGTGGAGAGGGAACGGCGCTGAGAATGATGCTTGCAGCAACGGGGTTTGTTTATGGAAAAGAAAGCATTGGACTTGTTGCCGCTACGGGCTGTAATACGGTTTATGGGTCAACCTACCCTTATAATCCATTTTTGGTTCCTTGGACCAACTCTCTTTTTGAAAACGTTTCTGCTGATGCTATGGGGATTCGCGCAAGATGGAATCAAATGGGTTGGCAGGATAAAAAACTTTGGGCAATTGGCGGGGATGGAGCAATGGTTGACATTGGTTTTCAATCGATGTCGCGCATGCTTGCGTCAGGGATGGACATCAATGTGCTAATATTAGACACCCAAGTATATTCAAACACGGGCGGTCAAACATCAACAGCAACCTTCACGGGTCAGGACGCCAAAATGTCCATGGTTGGCAAAGAAATTGGTGGAAAAACCGAACGCCGAAAAGAAATTGCAAATCTTTGTATGATGCACCCCGATATTTTTGTCGCCCAAACAACATCAGCCCACACAAATCATTTTTATAAAGCGATTATGGCAGCCAATGAATATCCGGGACCAGCCGTAATCAATGTTTACACAACTTGCCAACCCGAGCATGGTGTTGCAGATGATATGGCCATGCAACAGGCAAAATTAGCCGCAGATTCGCGAGCGTTTCCCGTTTTCATTTATGACCCAACCAAAGGAGATAGGTTTTCAGAGCGTCTTTCTTTACAAGGAAACCCAGCAAAAAACAAAGATTGGTTTGTAAATCCAAAAACAAAAGAACAAATCGATTTTACATATTTTGCGAAAACTGAAGGCAGGTTTGCAAAACACTTTGATAAGGATGGACTGCCGAACGATATTATGAAAACCACACAGGAAGACCGCCTAGCAAACTGGCACATTCTTCAAGAACTAGCAGGGGTGATTTAAATGAAGAAAAAATCCTTCCGTTTAAAAAACAATAATACAATTATCATTAGAGATTTAACGTCTAAGGATTTAAAAAAGTCCCTAGAGTTTTTTAGTGCTATTCCGGAATCGAAAAGAAGATTTTTTCGAAGTGACGTGACTAACGAAAAACACTTAAATGAAAGAGCAAAACAGTCTGAAGCGGGAAAAATAGTTAGAAGAATATCTCTTTTGGATAATAAAATTGTAGGGGACGCATCCTTGGAGGTTGAATCAGATTCGTGGAAAAGCGGCTCAGCCTATCTCAGGTTGGTGGTGCCGGGGACACATCTTGGAAAAGGGATTCAATATGCGATGGCAAAAGATATGTATGACATCGCTCACGATAAAAAACTAGAAAAAATTACTGCCAAGTTTATGCGCCCGCAAAAGGACCTGCTGGATATTTATACAAACCTTGGGTTTAAAATAGAGGGCGTTTTACCTGACTATGTTCATGATTTAAAAGGCAAGGAACAAGATTTGGTAATTATGATTGCTCCTCTAGAAGAACTTCGTTCCGCCCACGGATTTATTGGCGACTGGCTAGATAACGACCACAGCTCTGTTGGCCCGGGTGAGATGTAATAAAACTTTCGCATAGATGTGTTGAAAATGAATTCAACCTATGCAAGAATATTCGGTGTCGGCCCGACAGGCTTTGGTATTACCCTACTCTTTTGGACCTTTGCTTTTAAGGTCGCTCAAATCTTCCCACAATTTTTAATATCCATCCCGACTCCCGCCAAAACTATTCTTTTTCTAGTTTTTTTTGTTGACGCTTTTTATTTAATTATTGTTGGCTCTTTATATACAAGGCTGTCGGTTCGAGGGATAAAATTAATAAAATCAGGACCCTATCGTTACATTCGCCATCCCATTTACAGTGGAATAATTTACTCGGGATCAGGACTACTTGCTCTTTGGTTTCAATCATGGATTTGGGTTTTATTCGTTATCCCCATTTCGGTTTGTTGGTCATTGCTGGTTGAAAAAGAAGAAGAGCTCATGATTACAAAATTTGGGAATGAATATAAAAAATATATGGAAGTAACTGGTCAGTTTTTACCAAAACTAACCACGCTGAAAAAGCTGGAAGAACACGCCAGATAAGAGTACTTTCCGTCCCCAAAATAGTTAAAAAACAAGGATACTTATGGAACAAGTCAGACAAAAAACACGCATTATATTAACCTTTTTAGCGATGATAGGAATCACAATGGCAAAAACACAAGTTTCAGGATATGATTATATAAAATCGTCAGGAGGTATCGACGAGTATTTATTAAAGAAAAACGGATTAAAGGTCTTGCTTATGGAAGACCACTCAGCACCGGTTGTCACCTTTATGGTGACGTACCATGTTGGATCAAGAAATGAAGCGGTTGGGCACACGGGGTCTACGCACCTATTAGAACACCTTATGTTCAAAGGATCGCGACGGTTTAACAAAGATAATGGAAAACCAATTTGGACCATGCTTCAAAATGTGGGCGCGCAAATAAATGCCACAACCTGGCTGGATAGAACAAACTACTTTGAATTGCTTCCAAGCGAACACCTTGAAAGAGCAGTACAAATTGAAGCGGATAGAATGCGCAATGCGTTTTTAAGAGACGAAGACAGACAGCCAGAAATGACAGTTGTTAGAAATGAATTCGAACGCGGAGAAAACGATCCGTGGGACGTCTTAGATAAAAATATTTGGGCGACAGCATATCAGGCACACCCCTACCACCATTCCACGATTGGTTGGAAAACAGATATAGAAAACGTTTCAACGGATAGGCTGAAAGATTTTTATAACACCTATTACTGGCCCAACAACGCCACCGTAACAATTATTGGAGATTTTGACAAAAAAGAGGCGTTGGGCATGGTTAAGAAACATTTTGGTAAACACAAATCAAGCGCTCACGACATTCCCGAAATGTATACAGAGGAACCCGAACAACAAGGCGCACGCAGACTGCTTGTAAAAAGATCTGGGCAAACGGGCATCGTGGGCATTGCACATAAATCGCCAAAAGGAATTCACAAAGACACATATGCCCTTCAGATAATATCAAAAGTATTAGGCGATGGGAAATCCAGTAGGTTGTATAGAAAAATTGTGGACAAAGGATTAGCAACCGGGCTCTTTATGTGGGATTTCCCATTTAAAGATAATGGATTATTTATTACGTACGTTTTTATGACACCTGGCGCAGACCACTCAGAAATAGAAAATATAATTCTAAATGAGTATGCATCTTTGCAATCTGATGGTATTACCGAAAATGAACTAAAAAGAGCAAAGGCACAGATAAAGTCTGAGATGGCCTTTAGTCGCGATGGTTCTTATTCAATAGCAAGCGCGCTTAACGAGGCTATTGCCGCCGGAGATTGGACTTTTTATACAACATATGCTGATAATATAAACGCAGTAAAAACATCTGATGTAAAAGTAGTGGCTCAAAAATATCTCTTAGAGGATCAGAGCACAACTGGATATTTTATTCCAAAATCCGGATCTGATGGAGAGAATAACCCCGGTGCGTCGGGTGTTCACCAGCCATTAAATTGGCGACCCGAAAGCAAGAAAATCCCCGGTGTGAACCAATTGTCTAGCTCGACAAGTGAAGGCGCAGTAAGCACCACGTCGCTTTCAAGCCAGATTGTTACATCTTATCCCGTAAAAGGAATCACGCTTTATACGATGCCAACCACGGTAAAAGATGTTGTTACCATTCGTGGAAGCATTTTGGGAGGCGACGAATTTAGCCCAAACACAAATCCTGTGATAGCAGACCTAACCGCAGCGATGTTAGACGAGGGAACCAAGTCGCACAACAAACTCGAAATAAGTGAAATGCTGGAATCTGTCGGAGCTTCGGTGGGTTTTTCGAGCGGGATGTACCGGGTCAACTTTTCTGCCCAATGTCTTAAAAAAGACATCCAAATGGTTATAAATCTTGTTGCGGAACAGCTCAAAGAACCCGCATTTAATAAAGAAGATTTGACAAACGTAAAGCTCCGATATGTTGGAAGCTTAAAGCGTGAAAAAGAAAACACCCGTCGCCAAGCCATGGGTCAATTTAGACGAACGCTATATCCAAAAGGACATCCGAATTATAGTTTGGATACAGACGCTCAAATAAAGTTTATCGAAAAAACAACCGCCAAAGACTTATCCAGTTTTCATAAAAACAGTTACGGGTTGGGTGATATGATAATCTCAGCCGTGGGAGACTTAGACACCAAAAAATTGAACGCTAGCATCCAAAAAGCTTTCAAAGGGTGGAAGAACTCAACACTTAAACAAGAGCCGTCCGGCCTAAATGCAAAAGCAAAAAAAGGAAGCACAGAGTTTTTAAAAATTAAGGATAAAACAAGCGCAGACGTGGTTGTTGGAATTCCAATTGGGATTGACAGAAATCACCCGGATTACTACCCGCTTGTGCTTGGGAATTATATTCTTGGAGGGAATTTTTCTGCTCGACTAATGCAAACAGTTAGAGACGAAGAGGGCTTAACCTATGGAATTGGTTCAAGAGTAAGTGGCGTTGCATTTGGGAATGATGGATTTTGGTATGTGTCTGGCACATTTGCCCCAAACCTATTAAACAAGGGGAGAGAATCCGCACTAAAACAAATAAAAGCATGGGTTTCTGGAGGGGTTACTGCTGAGGAACTTGAAAACAAAAAAACAACAATAACCGGATCTTATAAAGTTGGTTTTGCAACAACATCGGGGTTAGCGCGCCAAATTCTTGCCAATGCCGAGCGAGGAAGAGAATTGTCGTTTTTAGATGCATATCCGAAAATTATTAACGGACTGTTATTAAAGGATGTAAACAACGCAATTAAAACCTACATTAATGTTGACAAACTCATTACAGTTGGAGCGGGGACCATTGATATAGATGGAAATCCGCTTGAGGATTAATACCCAATTTCGTTTATATTATAACTGGGGGGCGCATACAGCGCCCTTTCTTTTTTAAGATGGATATAATTCTTATTGCGGCCGTAACTGCGAACGGAATGATTGCAAAATCTCATGATGAGATTATCACGTGGTCGCTGGATTTACACCTATTCCGAAAACAAACCACCGGGTTTCCTGTTATAATGGGATCAAACACTAAAAAGACCCTTGCAACGGATCTAGATGAAAGACAGCTGATTGTGTTTCATCGGCAGGACGATCCAAAAGAGATATTATCCAAACTAGATTCAAAAAAATGTTTTATTATAGGTGGCGGAAAAACATATTCAGTATTCGCTCCTTACTTAACTCATTTATATTTAACCCCACATCCACTCATTTTTGGAAAAGGAATCCCCCTGTTTTTCGAATTAGATGGAAACTTAGAATTAAATTTTCAAACCTTAGTAGAAATAGATCCAGCAAAAGGTGTTTACCAGTATCAATATAAAGTACGACGTGATATTCATCACACACGCTGAAACTAAAAGGGGTTATATTTTCAGCTAATTTTAGGAAATATAATTTATTTTTGTGCCCGCCTAGCTTTAACCAAAGCTGATTTTACTTTAGCCCGAAGCGTACGATCGTCAACGGCGTTTATGGAATCCATGTTTCCACCAAGCCCTTCGTCCACCAACCTTTGTATGAAATCATCCTCAGATTCTTCATTCCCCACAGCCGCCGTGTTAACAGGCGAAACTTCGGGTATATTTTTAGGCATTGGCGGAAGATTTCCCGATCGCTTCGCTCGAACCATGGCTGATTTAGCCTTTCCCCGAAGTGCTTTATCTTTGATAGAATTGATAGGGTCCATATTTCCCCCGATTGCCTCGTTAACAACATAAGCAATACAATCATCATCGTTAGAAAATAGCGGTAGTGCAGAAGCATCAGAAGCGTCGGCAGAGTCCGATTCTGGAGGCGGTCCATCTTTTAATGCTTTTTCTAAATGTTTCTGGATCGACCCTCCTCGCTTTGCCCGCACCAATAATGATTTTGCTTTTCCCCGCGTTGCCTTTGATCCAATAACGGCGATGGGGTCCATATTGCCGGAAAGCCCAGCTTGAACAGCAAAAGCAATCATAGACAATTCTTGTTCGGGGGTCATTGTTGAAGTTTTATCAATCAAAACCTCGGGGCTTTCGCCAACGTTATCCTCCCTAATAAAAAATCCCAAATTTGAAAGAATATGAGATTTGGCGCCACTAAAACCAAAAAGCGTAAAAAACGAAAATAGACCCTTACTTGTTCTTTTACAGGTAACAATAGTATTTCCGTCAGAAGCTGTTTCAAGAGTAAAAGTTACCAATTCTTTAGACAGTGGATTAAATCGTAAAGAAAAAGTCAATTCTTTGTTTAGCTCAACAGCCATAATTCTTCCTCGATATAATGGCGAAATTGCATTTGTGCGAACAAGAACAAAAGAGCCGGGAGAAAAATCAAACCGGTCGAAGGAAAATTTATGCGCATATCGTTCGGCATCAACAATTGGAAGAATTTGTCTGATACCGGGGAACCATAAATTGTAATTAGAAAGCGATGTAAGCGCCCTCCACACGCCCCCAACTTTTGCACTAAATGTATGTCGAACGATTGTCTCCGACATAAAGGGACTATAAAAAGATTGATATTTACTATTAATAATCCTCTGGTCACTGAGGTCCCAGATAAGGAGTGCGGTTGTCCCTAAAACTAAAATGGCGGCAAAGGTTAATAACATTTATTTAAGAAATTTGTGGCTGGATTTTACAGTCAGTTAAAAAATAAACCAACCTTAGTGAATGCATTAATAATAAAGAAAACCCCAACGAAGTTTTGAGAAGCACGCGTTTTCATAATAAAACAATCACGATAAAAATCTATATCATTGTGATTAGACAAAACGACTGATAAGTTGATATATTCCAAAGCATCATGAATAAAAAAGAAATCATAATCACCGCATTTTTGTTACTGGGGCTTTTTGGCATGCTTTGGTTAAAACTATATTTTAATCAGCCGGTCATTTCATATTCAGGATCATCCAACATTCCAGAGCTCGAAAGCAAAGTAGAGGTTTTCACTGATAGGTACGGCGTTCCGCATGTTTTTGCAGAAAACGAACAAGATCTCATGTTTATGTCGGGATATTTAACTGCAAGGGAACGGCTATTTCAATTATCACTCCGAGCCTCAGCGGGAAGAGGTGAACTAGCATCCTTTTTGGGAGACGACCTGGTTTCAAGCGATATTTATCTCAGAACGTTTGGCATTCCATCAGTTGCAAGGCGCATCACAGCAAACACCGATAAAAAAACATTATCATTTCTTCGAGCATATTGTGCAGGAATTAATAAATGGATAGATGAGTCAGAAGACCAACTTCCAATTGAATTTAAAATTTTAAAATCGAAGCCAGTAAAATGGAAGCCATCAGACGTGGTTGCATCGGTTAGACTAATGGCTCGAGAGCTGCAACAATCGTGGAGAATAGAAATTGTGATGGGATTGCTTGTAGAAAAGCTTGGTGTAGAAAAAGTCAGAGAACTTTTTCCTTTGGATGCCGATGATATAAAAATAGTACCGATAAAAACATCTCTTTCCTCTCTTTTTCAATCCATGAAAAATTCTGAAAACCAAATCCGATCCATTATGCACTCGGATGGCTCTGTTATGGGCTCTAATAATATGGTAGTCGGAAGACCTCTTACAAAATCAGGAAAACCTATTTTAACAAACGACCCTCATCTCGGAACGTCCCAACCCGCCTGGTGGTACGAAATGCATTTAAAAGGTGGCGATATAAATGTTAGCGGTATTTGTTTGCCGGGCTTACCTCTTCCTGTAATTGGGCAAAATGAGTTTTGTGCATGGGGATTCACCAACGTAATGGCGGACGATATGGATTTTTTTGTAGAAACCCTTCACCCAGAAAACAAAACACTATATAAACATAAGGGCGAATGGAAAACAATTGAAGAGGTCGAAGAAACCATACCCCTTAAATCGGGCGGCGAAAAAAGAATTATCATTCGTAAAACCGTTCACGGACCGATTATTAGCGATATTCACGATTTAATTGAAGGATCAAATACGGCAGTGTCTATGGCGTGGGTCGGGAATAGAGAATCAAATGAAATAAAAGCCCTTTTAGAAATGTCATATATAAAAAACTGGGAAGATTATTCAAAAGTTGTAAAACAAATATCGATACCCGGACAAAATATTGTATATGCGGATATTAATGGAAACATAGGCTGGAGACCTGCGGTCAAAATCCCTATTAGAAAAGAAGGAAACAGCCTTATTCCCAGACCCGGAGAATCGGGCGAATATGATTGGACAGGGTTTGTCCCATTTGATGAAATGCCATACTTGTTAAACCCGGACGCCGGATTTATAGTAACAGCTAACAATAAAACGATAGACGACTCATATCCATATTATATATCAAATCAGTTTGCTCCTCCGAGCCGAGCAATTCGCTTTACGGAAATGGTGACGGAAACAAAAAATATTACCATAGAAGATGTGAAGAAAATGCTGATTGATCAACTTTCACCCCAATCTCGCGAAATAACCAGATATTTTTTACAAAGTAGATCAGGAACAGAAACGGGAAATCTTAAGTTTGCCTATGATTTATTAGCTGACTGGGATTTTATTGAATCGCCAAATTCACAAGCTGCATTGGTTTTTCACGTGGCATTCAGCCATTTGCTGAAAAATATTTATGGTGACGAATTAAATGAAATTGAAGATGGCATATTAGAGGATTTTCTAGAAATGCCGATGGTGCCAATCAGAAGTCTTTTGGCACTTCTTAGGTCTGGATCTTCGAGTTGGTTTGACAACGTTCGAACAACAAGAATTGAAACTATGGAAGAGATATTATATATTTCAATGCGCGAAGCTGTAAGCGAAATAGAAAGAAATATTAGTACAGTTCCAGGCAGATGGGTTTGGTCAAAAGTGCATAAGATTACCTATACACACCCCCTGGGCAAAATAGCCATTCTTGATAAACTATTTGGATTTAACGTGGGTCCCTTTTTATCTGGAGGTTCGTCGGGAACAGTAAATAAGGGACAGTATAAACACTTATCG
>Ga0209657_1001400_pt1 | contig 14629 bp, 15 predicted proteins | sample SaaInlV_100m_DNA_FD_184650 | JGI IMG/M metagenome (GOLD analysis project Ga0209657, IMG submission 184650) | Marine microbial communities from expanding oxygen minimum zones in the Saanich Inlet - SI037_S3LV_100m_DNA (SPAdes) (version 2) | ecosystem: Environmental > Aquatic > Marine > Intertidal... | reverse complement strand
CAACGTCGCAAAGAATCGATACAAGTCCCTTTTAAAAAGCAGGCAGAGTGGTATAAATTAAATAGTGGAAAGTGTCTATGTGATTGTGTCAATTGTATCGATGCAAGAAAAAAGAAAGTATTAATTGTAGATAGAAGAAATTAAGGAATGTAAGCACCTCTACCAATATTTTTTATTGGTTTTTCCTCTTCTGGTTCTTCAACATCTTTTATTGGTTCTGAATAAATATCTCTCCAATGTTCGTGTTGGGTTTTTTCTCTAGGTTTGTTTTCTAAAAGAACTTGATTGTATGCTACCACCAGCATAACTGCGAGTGGGTCAAATACAAATATCAATATAAATATAAAAAATTTCACTACAGTATCAATATCAGTATTAAATGTTCTCGCTAAATAAACTGCTGGGCCTACATCAACTCCCGTTTCTACTAAGTTGGTTTTCAATTCACCAACATCTTTCTTTAAATCTAATAATTCAGAATTAATACTTAATATCTGTGGATTATAATCTTCTCGTAGTTTTCTTTTGGCTGTAATATAATTGTCTGGTAATGATTGAACTTGTTGGTCTAATTCAGTTAATAAGAATTGTTTATCTTCCTCTAATTGTTCAACTTGTTCTTCCTTAAACAAGAGTGCTGTGGTTTGTTTCTCAAACTCAACAGTAGCTCCTTGATATGCATTAGATAAGTACCCGAATATACCAGCACTTGTTATAAAAATAAGCATTATTGTTGCCGCGGCCATATAAACTTTTTGCAATAAATTTATCTTATCCCAGTATCTATATAAAAAAGAAGCCGTAACTAACTTACCAATTTCTAATGAACTGGCCATAATTACGACTGCTATAAATGCTCCACTAAATAATTTTGCTATACCAAATACAGAAAAGAATGCGGCACAACCTGCAATAAATAGTGCTGATAATCCTAATATAATTTGAAATTTGTTCATATTGTTCCTATGATTTTGGTAAGTTATGACGATTTAGATATATGTATAAAGCTTCTATTTCATCTTTAGATATATTATTAAATGATTGTTTTGTAGTCACAAGTTCTCTTAATCGTTCCATAACTATTCTGTTATATTTGAATAGTTCCTCGTGTTCAATAATCATTTTGAATTTTTTACTTATATCTGTCATACTAATAAATATTGATTAGCGGAAAAAACCCTCCCCATTCCCTTTATTCCCTAGTAACCTTTATTTCCTCTATTTCAACATCAATCATCTTTCGGGCAGGGTAGTAGGTTTCATTATTTTGAAGAATAGTATCTGCGTTGTAACCTTTTTTTAATTTCCCTGGTGTAGTACCTAGGGTAATTGGAATTTCTGCAAGTATATGATACCTATCTTCCCCGACCGAAACGAATTTTCTCATTAAGAAATTTTAACGAGTTTCTTTTCAGGTATTCTAGGTTCTATTTTTGGTATCTCGATACTTAATAGTCCGTCTTTGAAATTTGCTTTGATTTTACTTCCGTCAAGTAAATCTCCCAATTCAAATTGTCTTTTAAAAGATGATTGTTTTAATTCTCTACGAATTACTTTAGCACCTTTAACATCAAATGTTCCGTGTTTATCTCCTGAGATTGTAAGTTTTCCATCTTCTACTTCAATCATCAAGTCTTTTTTGTCTAAACCAGGAATTTCGGCTATTACACCTACTTTATCGTCATATTCATAGACATTTACTTTTGGGTATGCTGTTCCTTGAAATGGCTTAACACCTATCTGTTTCTCAATTTCTGGAAATTGTGAATTGATAATTTGGTCAAACATTTTGTCGAACGGGGTTAGAAATTGTTCCCTATCGATTGCAGGGAAGTTTGTATTGTATATTACTTTAGTCATTGTATTTCTCCTATTTTTGTTAACTAATTGTAGTCTAACACCAATATCCTCTCTTGAGTGATATTAGTTCTTTCATATATAAATATAAGGTAATCTAAGAAAACATCATATTTTTTTTAAGTATTTTTGTGGGATAAACCATACCCTACCCATACTATCTTTAGCTCTCATATGTCCAGGTCTGGTGTTGTTATCATATACACTCACTACTTCGTTTGTGTATAATGCTCCCTCAATACTCGCATAATCTTTGACTAATTTGTATTTTCCTTCTCTTACTGACGCCATCTTGTCTTCCTCGGCGGTGTTATTTCGTGAAAACCAATTTGTCTTGCTACTTTTACGATAAGACCCATCATTTCCATACTTGTTTTACAATTAAATATGTCATCTAATACTCTATCTGCTTGAGAACAAGTCATTCCTTTTTCGTAGACTTCTCCAGCAAACATATAGTTTTGTCCTGGTGTCTGTGAAATTTTTACTAATGCGTCTTGAACTTCTTTGAATTTTAAGTAAGATAAATAATCAGAAGTTAACTTACTTTGACCCTTATCACACATTATGATATATTTGTCAAATTCAGATGATTGATTAACTTTCATTTTTCTTACTCCTATTTATCAATGTATGTAAAGGATTTTTTAAATTCTTCACCCAATTTATCCAAGTTTGTTCCCACACCTTATATCCATCTGATTTCTCTGATTGGATAAAGTTATAGTTTATCGTATTTTGTATTTCTTCATTTCTCTTTTCTATCTTTCGATATTCTTTTTGGTAATCACCTAATATCTCTATTGTGTTTTTACCTACCGCTGTTTCAACTATAGCTCTGTTGTGTTTTTTCTCATAGTTGCTTAAAAGTTTTCCTAAAGCTTCTAAAGCATAACCACACTCATCACTATGTTGCTGCAATTTTGTTGTCATATTACAACTCCTATTTCTCTTTCTATTTTTATTTACGGGGTAGATAAGAAAGGAAAACAACTCTACCCCGTCCCACTAATCTAATTAGTGGTTAATCTATATCTGAACCTTCAATCTCATCTTCATTGAATAAACTCTCACCATCAGTTCTGTCATCTTTAACGAATCTTTGAACCAATTGTTTTACAAAAGTTCTTTCAGAATCTAACCCACCATCATTAGAGTATTGTGGGTAAATTGTAATCTCCGAAGCTTCTGGAAGTGAAAATCCGTCAAACAATAAACCAGCAATCTCAACCGAAGTTCTCGTAGAAATACCACTGGTAATCTTTGGATTGTCGGTTGATGATTCACATCTAGTTTGGTGTGAAATTTGAGATACAGCATCTAACAATTCAGAATCAACATTAGGAAACATATATTCAAGTAATCCCATTTCTTCTGTATTATTTAGGACATCCATTTCAATAACGGTAAATCTGTCCATAAGAGCTTTATCTAATACTCTCGTGGAAGTGTACTCATTACCAATGTTAGCGGTCGCGATGAAAGTGACACCCTCAGCAACATTAATAGTCGCTTGTCCGTCTTGTTCATCTAATCTCATATATCTCTGACCACTATCTAAAACGGTCATAAGAATATTCCACGCTTCTGGGTGAGCTCTTGACAACTCGTCAAGTAGAATCACCGCATTTGGTGTTTGAATAGCTTTCACGAAAAGTGATTCTGAAAAGTAAGTTCCTCTTGATTTCTCAAAGTGAACATTACCTATCAAGGTAGCTCTCGGGTCTTGAGTAGCACCTAAGTTAAAGTAAAAATCTGGACGCTCTAACGCGTTTACCAGAGATTTAGCAGCGAGTGTCTTACCACAACCGGCTGGACCAGTCATCATAATGTTTTTACCACGAACCGCTGAACGAACTAAATATTTCCATTTCAACTCATTCATAACTAAACCAGTAGGTTTAAGAGAATAAGAAGTATGAATATAATTTAGAACTTCTTGGTGTTCTTGTGGAACTTGAATATCACTAGTATTAACTGGGATATTGTTCACTTCAAACTCTGTCATAGGAACTGACCACCAGTAATTCTTACCAGCTTTATTAACTCTTTGTTCAAGAGCTGTTCCATTGTCATAAGCTTTCTTACGAGCACCAATAGAGATTTGAGAAGTATACTTGTTACCATTAATGTCCCAAGCATTGTATCTGTTTCCAGACTTCTCAATCTTTACAACAATATTATTCATTGTGTTTCCTTTCTTTCTTTATTAATCATATATCTAATTATACTAAATCTTTTTGTTAATGTCAAGAGCTTTTTTATATTTTTATTTTTTCCTTAGAAAAAGTTGGTTCATAGTTCTCGCTACAGCTGGAATTGAAAGTATATCAATTGATTCCGCATCAGAACCATACATTTGTTTGAAATGATTCAGACCTCTATGGTCAGAGTCATCACAATACGTTGGACAAATAAAATATGATAAAACTTTAATTCCCATATTTCTCATCTTCTTAACCATATCTCTTGTATGATTTCTTGCTTCATTTCCTTGATAATACATTACATCATTTGAATACATTGGCATTCCGTCTGAAAAGTTTAAGAAATAACTTTCTCTATCGTTGGTGGTATGAACCATATCGTCCATAATAGCTTCATAACATAATCCCTCTGGAGTAGTTGATGAACAAGTTAAATACTGGAACAAGTTTCTAATCTTTGAAATTTTATCAACTCTACTATCGTAAGCGTAAAGAAGGATTGGAACATCACTACCACCTGAATACCTACAAGAAGTTCCTCTTAGTGAGAAAACCACATCAAAGTTTGGTATCATATCAACCGCTTGAATAATAGCAATAGCACAAGTTAATGAGTTATCAAAACTATTACCATGCATACTACCACTTGCATCCAGAGAAATGTGTAAGAACCCGTCTGGATATTTTTCAATATCAATGGTATGGAAAACACTTTCGTTATTGAACCCAAGTTCAGCTACAAGTCTTTTATCAATCCTACCACTTCTTAATCTTGTGTTTTTTAATAATCTTTCTTCACCACGAATCTGTAATTTTTTACCTAACATCTTACCAAGTCTTAATCCATTATTTACTAAGTCTTGTCTAGTAGAATTTCCGTAATAACCTGGTCTTGAAAGTAAGTTTGGATAAACATCACTATCAACTAACGCTTGTGTAAAATTCTTAACAACAATACATTGTTTTGTTCCGTCTGTATTATAACGTCTACTCATAATGTCTTGATATTTTTTATCTTTTAGAACATCTTTGTATGATGAACCTGATTCTGAAATCGCTTCAATACGATTGATATCTTTTTTTGAAAGTTTTCTTTTTGAAATTTTTCCTTCTAAGAACTTTTTCTGTTTAGTAAATACTCTATCAAGTTTTTTTCTAACTTCTGACTTTTCATCTTCAGTCATACCTTGTGTAAGTTCTTGAATCATATCATCAACTGCTTTTTGAAATTGATTAGGCATATATCTTACTTCGTCGGCTACATCTGATAATAATTTATCAACATTATATCCATTCTTTTCGTGTCTTTCTATAGCTTGTTTAATTCTATCACTTGAAAACTCATCAACCATATCACCACCACTTCCGTTCATCATTTGGTTAATTTTTTTCTTAATCTCGTCAAATCTTTTTTGTTTATCAACAACATCTAAATTATTAACAATAATTTTAGAAATGTCATAAGCTACCTTATAAGCTTTTCCAGTAGAATCTAGTCTTGAAATATTTCTTAAATCTAATGTATTCCAAATATCTCTTAATCCAGGTAAAGCGTCCAAATCAGTATTTGGATTTGTTAAATTAATAACTCTGAAAAAATAACTTTCAGTATTTAAATCTGTAAATTCGTCTGTCTGTAATCCCTTGTCAATCTGTTTTGAGTGGAAATACTTGTTATACATAGACAAGTAATATCCCTTGTATCCAGGTGAAGTAGAAACAATATAATCATCAATTCTTCTATCCTCGACATAATTCAACATACTCTTAACAAGTATCTTAATATCTTGGTTTGATAAACCTTTACTTGCACCCAACTCATAAAAAGTTTTTGGAATACTAGAACCTAGTCTTCTTAGGAAATCAAAATCAGATAATAAAATGTGAGAACCCTCGTGAAGTGCTAATCCAACTGAACTATCAAATAATTTATCATCAAGTTTAGCAGATATTGTAACAACTTTCCCGTCGGTATAAGACTCACCTCTTTGTGAAAACTTTACAGGTATATTTTTAGAAGTTACAATACTAACAAAGTTAGAAATCGCTCTCTGATAAGATGATAACTGAATAACATCAACACCTGGTTTTGTGTCTACATCTTTTTCTATGAGTGATTTATTTTGAAATGTATCACCCAACCAAAAGGACGAAAAATTGTTTTGTGTATTTAACTTCATATCTTTCCTATATTACTGATTATATTCATTAATGTCAAGAGCTATTTTAAATTACTTCTATCATTGAGAAAGGAACATTATATCTTCTACCCAACATTTCAACAATAGCTCTTGTTCTATTAATCTTCTTAACTACACCTGGTGTTCTCTTTGTCTTCTGAACTACATAGACATCAGCACCCACTCTAAGTGAAGTTTGACCCAAGTGAGTCTTACATTGATTTATATATTGAGATAACTCATTTAATTGAGATGAATTTAATCCCCTAATTTGTTCTTTTATTCTAACCATAATTTTTATCCTCTCTGTTGTTTTACGAAAGACGCATCATTTACTGAATATGGTCTTTCTGAATATTTAAAATTCTTGTTTATTGCTTTTGGTATTTGATTACAAATTTCATTAGCGAACCAATTAGCATCTTTAGATTCGTTATTCAATGCTTGTTCACCACATCCCTGGTCTGGAACATATATTTCCAAACACACATCTACAAAATATCTTTGGTCTTTAGCCATTAGTTATTATCCCCAAGTAATGAAAAATTCTTACCTACTCTCAAACCTTGTTCCAAAGTTTCTAGTTGTTTTTGTAATTCATACAATGTAGCTTGAGCACTATTGACATAAGTCTTACCTTCATTATTTGTTTCATAATCTGGTAAAGTATTATATCCATCGTTAATCTCTTGTTCCAATGTCTCTAATAATTGTTTAATTTTTTTAATCATAATATCTCTCCTTTATAATATAATATAACTGCTTTAGCATTAAGAGTCAAGAGCTTTCTTTACTTTTTTTTCTCTATCTTGATATTCTTTCATATGAATATCAATAACGCAAGATAAGCAAGTGTTTGGGTGAAATATCATTATCCCATCCAGTACTGTTTTACATTTATTACAAGTTCTTTTCATAATACTTAAATATAGTGTAGCCTTTTGTTAAAGTCAACTGCTTTTTTCTATATGCTGTGTTATTTTCGTAGAAGTTTTATACCCTAAGATTTTTTTTTCTAATTTCATTGTTTTTTTGTGTTTTTTTGTATTTTTAAGCAAAGGACACTGGAAATAGTGTCTGATTTATTGATTTCTGGTTTTCTCCTGCCCTCCTTCGGTGGTTCTATTGAATAGCATTTAAGACTTGTTCGTTAACAATGACTTTCGTCACCTCCACACTCTCTCTTGGTGTGGACACTCCCAGAATGTATTTCTACAATAAGGACTATTTTCATAATTAAAACGACTTACTTGGGATATTCACTTAATGGAATCCCAATGCGGACCTGTGTTTAAACCGATTTTACTCGATAGACACCTGGTTTATGTTTTGTTGTATCATACTATCTCCTGTGTTTTGTTTTTGTAACTAAAAAAAGAGAACCCGTGTTTTCAAGTTTATTTAATGGTGGAAACTGAAAATTTGGGTTCTCATAATCTTTTGGAATATATTGGGGATGTAGGACTAATGATTACCTACAATTCTCGGCTCTGATTTTTTTTACTTCAAACTTCGCATCTATCAGTTACGATAGTTCATCTCAAGGTGGTTATACCCCATTGATGTGAATACAATTTCTATGCAAATACCTTATCTCTCAGAGATTAGATTTTTCAGTCATAAAGTGAGATTTCAGTTTTACCCTTACTCACAATGAAGTCATAAGAATCATCTTATGTTTTTTTCCGAAAATACATTAGACAATATCTGTCGATATAGATAATTAGAATATCTACCAATTATCAAGTCACCACAACTTTGTCTTGGATTACTTTACGAGCTTCTAGTGAATACTCGTTTTTCAGTCAATCCCATAGAAAGACCCGTCAGTCTTTCCATTTTATAAATTCCAAATTTTCAAATAACTAATTGTTATTACACTTATATATATAAGTCAAATCGCCCTTGCCGTCTTTTTTCTCGTTGCAGCATCAATAAAACTACGATTAATCGAATTTAATACTACTAAAATCAGTATCTTTTGATATTTCTAATAATGTATCTACTGCATCTCTCATAGAATCTACGTGAGATACAATCAATGTGAATTGAAATTGAGTTTTTAGATATTGGAATAAATTATAAACTGAATTAATATTATCACTATCCATTGTTCCCCAACCCTCATCAATCGCTAAGAAATTACTTCTTGGTAAATTACTTACATTTATTAAACCAACTCTCATTGCAAGAGAACTGATAAATCTTTCCATACCACTTGATAGTTCTAATGGCCATTGATTAACATCATCATATACAATATTACTATTAATATTCTTACCATCCATTTCTAATGCCATTTGGAAGTCAACTAATTGACTTAATATATTATTCACTTCTCCCTCAATAGTAGGAATTGCTTTTGCAAGTAATTCATATGGAATACTATCTCGTCTGACGGCATCTAAATAATAATGGTATGCTTCATTTTCATTTTCTAGTTCTTGAATTTCTTTTATCTTCTTATTGATATTTTTCATTTCGTTATCATTGACCTTGATATCAGAATGAACTTCTGTAATATTGTCATTAAGTTTAGAAATAATTTTATCCGTATCAGATAATTCTAATTCTTTTCTACTTATCTTAGATTTAATAGTTTCGTTATACTTTATATTATTTTCTTGATTTCTATATCTTTTTATTTCACCACTAATAGATTCTATTTGATTTTTTATATTCTGTTTTCTTTCTTGAACATATTGTAAACTATAATTGAGATTATCTTCTCTTAATTTCATTTCATTTAATTCTGAATCAGATTTATCCAATTCTTCTTTAAATGCACGAACCTTGAACATTTTTTCTACTTCAGAATCCTTTTCTTTTTTCTTTTCCATATATTCTTTTGATAATTCAACATCTTTAGTAAGATTCTTTTCAGTTTCTATAGCATCTAATGTTAATGGATTATTCATACAATGTTCACAATCGGGGTCGTGTGTTACACTTTTTAATTTATCTACCTTGTCTAGTTTAACTCTAACTTCGGCTTTTAATTTATCTAACTCAACTCCAAAGATATCTCTCTCTTGTTCAAGTTTTTCTAATTCTGCGTACTTTTCTTGAACATTTTCAGATTCATATGATACTATTTTTAATTCTAAATCTCTTATTATCTGTGATAAATCATATTGTTGTGTTGTGACATCATTTTCTTCTTTTCGTGATACATCAAGTAGGTCTTGATTTTCAAATTTTTCTTTTTCCAATATATCAATATCTCTAATTGTATCATCAACAGGTTTTAATTGAGTTGTTAGATTTATAATTTGAGAGTTTAAGTCATTATATATTTTAGATTCATCATCTTTCTTACTAAGTAAATTTGTTTGGTTTACTTCTAGTATAGTAGTTTCTTTTTGTAATTCTGCTAATATTTTACCATAATCAATTTTATTAAAATCTCTCAATAAAGTTTGTGTTTCTGAAATCTTATCATTTGCTGACTGATATAAACTATCAAATATATCTGTTCCCATAAATGTAGCTAGTAACTCTTTTCTTTCCTTTTGTGTCTTATCAATGAACACTGTGAAGTTATTTTGGGTGGATAGTGTTGATAAAATGAAGTCGTCATATGTTCCTATCACTCGGTTAATATTGTAGTTTGTCGTCCGTCTCTGGTCACCATTTAAACTAATGATATCACCACCGTCATCTACCATCCAAAAGTTTACCTCGACCTTTACGTGTCCATCTCTACTTCTTGTTGTAGCTTTTCTTTCAATAAAATAATCTAATCCAGCTACTTCAAAATTAGCCTTACAGTTAAAATTCTTTTTCTTGTTGTTCAGAACTGACGCAGCTTTGGTTGTACGTGATGTCATATCAAATAAACAAAATGATAATGCATCTAACAAGGTTGATTTACCTGATGCGTTTGGGGCGAACATACCAACAATACCATCAAGTTGAGTAAAGTCTACTACATTATTTTCGCCATAACAAAACATATTTGAAAATTCAAAGTTTTTTAATTTCCAATTTATATTTCGTTTAACTCTTGCTGGTGGTAATTCATTATTTATTTCTTCATTTAATTTTTTAATCTTTACTAATGATTCATCAGTTATAGTGTGATTTCTCTTTAAATAGTCCTCGATTAACTCGTATTGATAATCTGTATCATTAACATCACCAATTACTATATGTTCTTCACCTCTGACTCGTTCTCGTCTGTCTACTCGTGTTATAGTAACATCTTTGATTCCGTGTCTATGGTGAATAACTGCTAGACATTTCTTTAATTGAGCTCCGTCTGTGTTGGAAACTCTAACTCGTAATCTTGCTTTTTCAGGCATATCATCTGCGTCTGGAACAATTCCATTGTCAATATCAATTGTATAATATCCATAGTCATTTGGAATTTCAATATATTCTGCTGTTCTTGTTGGGACTTCCCATAATAGATATCCGTGTCCTATTCCTTCCCCGTGATTTTGTTGAATCAGAGAACCACAATAAGCAATAGTTTTTTCTTCATTTAAATATTGTCTTTTGTGGATATCACCAATTAGACCCATATCATAGTCATCAAAATAATCTATTGTAACCTTACCTGGTAGGGAAAACCCTACATCAGTTTTTGACCTATCTACTGTCCCGTGATATAAAGCAACTTTTGTGTCAGCTTTAAAATCATTTGCTTTAATGTAGTTCTCTTCATCGTCCCATACATCCCATACCACGAAACTGACATCTGCAACATCATAAACACCAGAGTGTTTTAGATAGTGTAGATTTGGTAAATTTAAATTATTGATGATAGGTGTTAAAACATCTAATCTATTCAAGTTATTTAAATTACAATCGTGATTACCTGTGATTACTATCGTAGGGCATATCTCTGAAAGAGATTTTAGAAAACGGGAAGTTTGGTCTACGAGTTCAGGTGACATATCGGTTTTTGAATGTGCTATATCTCCGCCGATATAAATAAGAGAATCCTCACGATTTTCTTTTATTTTGTCATACAACTTCTCAAATACTTGTTCGTATTCAGCGTGTCGTTTTAAGTTTCTGATATGAATATCAGATATGTGATGTATGTATTTAATTTCCTTAAAAGGAATATTAATTTTTTTTCTTTTCAATTAAACCATCCCAAGTTTATATTTTATTAATTCTTTAAATGAAGTTTCTTCAGTTAAGTTTTTTATATCTGTAAATTTTTCATATCCCAAATCATTTGGGTCTTTTTCTGTCATCTTAATCATATGGACATTTATCCCTTCATTCATCAATTCTTCTACAATTTTCATACTATCTTTTAATGCATCACTATCAAGTGCAACATAAAGAGTTTTTACTTTCTTTTCTAAAATTCTTCTCTTTAAGGCATTCATAATTGTTTTACCAAATAACGGGATAGAATTTATCTTAGTTGATATTGCATCTAGAGCTCCTTCAACTAATAATATTGGTTCTTCCCAATTTACAAATAATTCAAATCCAACAATATTTTTAGGTGTTGGTGAGTTTCTATATTTTAATTTACTATCAAATACATCTCTACCGACAAAAAAGTTTAATTTACCTTCGTGGTCATATGAGGGAATAATAATTCTATTTGAGTATAATCCATCTTCACAATAACCTATAGAGTATTTAATCATATCATCTTCAGAAACTCCTCGTGATTTTAAATACTTTAATGCGTGTTTATAAACTGGTTCGTTAGACTCAATCCACATTGGTTTATATTCATCAGGTAATTTTACCTCTTTATTTATTTTTGTGTCTGGAACATATTTGTATGTAACAAAATCATCTGATAATTCTTTTAACTCATCATAATGTTTTTTTGTTACTTTAAGTTTTTTAAATAGTTGAAAAAGATTATGACCACCTTCACCAGATACCCAACAATGCCATTTTCCACTTTTTACATTAACTTGTAATTTTGGTTTGTGGTGTGCAACAAAAGGACTCCAATACATATATTCGTTTTCTTTTGTTAATTGTTGTCCTTGTGATTTTAATACTCTATTGAGTAGACTCACTATCTTCATTTAATAACTCTAATAACTTCCCAAATTCTAAAACCGCGTAGGTTTTACTTCTGTTTCTCTTAAATACTAATAATGGTATGTGTTTCCCTGCGTTTGTTTCTGCTTGTTCAAGAGAACTCCATATGTTTAATTTCTCTTGATTCTTACATTCTGTTGCAAATGGAAATAATTTACGAGCGGCAGGTGATAATAGAACATCTTCACCACTATCTCCCATAGTAGTTGAACGAACATCATCTTCTTCTAATTGTTTGAATTTTTCCAAGATTAAATCTCGGACGTTATTCTGTAACCTTTTACCCTTATTTTTAGCACTTCGTGTTTTCATAACCAATAATAAATATAACCAAACTTCTCCAAAATCAATTATATTTTTTCAAGTTTATTTTTCCACTTATTTTTCCATTCTCGTTGAGCCCAACTTTCAGCTCTTTTTTCCCATTTATTAGCATCGTGTCTATCTAAACCTTGATAAGCTGCTATCTTTCCAGCTTGTTTATATTTTTTTAAAAAGCTTTTAGGTTTTAAGTGTTTAGCGTCTAATGCGTGTTTGATTTCGTGTAGAACTGAAATAATGAATTCTGCTACATTTTCATATTCTTTTCTTAGTTCTATTGTATCGTACTCTACACTATAATCACCTGTGCTTGTTCCACTTCTTTTTGATAATACTACTTTACTTTTTAATCCATATTTTTTAACTATCAATCTAGCTAATTTGAAATTTGTCTTAACGGGTTTATTCTCATTTACAAAATTTTCTTTTGTCATTTTTTTTAAAATTTTGTTTTTACTAACCCAACCTTTTCCAATTTTATTTTTAATAGGTGTTTTAACAAATTTTCCAATACCTCTTTTAACTAACATATTAAATCTTTTTTGTGCTGATTTTTCATCTAAATCTTTGTTGTTATCTACGATTAAAAAATTACTACCACCGAATAGACCTTGAAATCCACCAATATTTTTAACTACTTCTCTATGTGAATTTTTTACAATACTTGTTGGTAAGACTCTATCTCTCTTTTCGTTTCTTGATAAAGCTATATCCAATGAAGTATTAATAAATACCATATAAGTATCGTATCCTAATTTTTCTACTTCTTTTTTTTGTTTTCTTATTTCTTTGAAGTCATCACCAGTTCCATCTATAATCATACCTAAACGACCATTCATATATTGTTTTTTTCTAACACCAGTTAATTCTTTGGCGAAAGTTCTAAGTCCACTATAATCAGATGATTTTGGGTCTGTTAATTGTCTGAATAATTGGTCTGGTAAAATATCTAAATTTGTTCCAAATCCAAATTTGTTTAATAGGAATTTTAATTCTTTATCTGAATTAACCATTTTTAATCCAGTTTGAGAAACATTAACTCTATCGGGTATTCCGAACAATCCTCTTGCTACCCAAGTTTTTCCACTACCAGGCCCACCTGCTAAGAATACTGCTTTCAATATTCCTGGGTCATCAACACCCTCTGAAACAACATCAGTATCTTTAATAGCACTCTTTTTAGGTTTTTCGTCTGTGGTAACAAATGTATCATATTTGTCGTGTGGTGAGTGTTCGTACTGACGAACATTTAATTTTATTTTTGATTCATACTTACTTGGTAATCTGTTTTCAATTCCTATAAACTTAACCGCTCCAGGTATTAGATATAAAATAAGTTCTTTTTTATTTAGATTCATTAAAACTTGACTTGAAGTCCATAGTTTGTTTTGAGCTCTAACTAAATCATATTTAGGCCCCATTTCTTGTGTGTGGTTGTAGAATTGTGGGAATATCTCTTTATAATTTTTTTCTTTATTCAACAACTCTGATGCATTTTTCATTCGTAGTTCAGATGATACTCTATCTTCACCCCTTGTATACCCTTGTTCTGGGTGTTCAATTCCGTGATTAGAACGAACTACTGGTGATTTATTAATATCGTGAACTTTGACTTTTGGTGAAGTTCTACTTGTATTTTCAATCACAACTAATTTATTTCCATCACTTACAATTGTGTGTCCCTTTACACCAGTATCAAAATTAACCAATGATTTAACAACTTCTGTTAATGTGTCTTTTGATAATGCGTGTCTTATACGAATTCCGTCTTTTGAAGGTGCTTTCTTTTTCTTTGATTTGTCAAAGTCTTTTTCGTCTCTTTTTACGAATAGTGCTGAGTTAACTAATCCAATACCATTTGAGTTCATACCTTCTGACCAATCTGTATCTTGGTCTACCATATAACAAAGTTCTATTCCATTACCACTCATCTCTCTAACAACTTTTAATTCTGGTGTATAATTTCTATCACGATTTTTTCCTAATACAACATCATCACCGAATTTTTTTGAGAATGCAACACATTCACTTACT
>Ga0209657_1001381_pt1 | contig 14750 bp, 14 predicted proteins | sample SaaInlV_100m_DNA_FD_184650 | JGI IMG/M metagenome (GOLD analysis project Ga0209657, IMG submission 184650) | Marine microbial communities from expanding oxygen minimum zones in the Saanich Inlet - SI037_S3LV_100m_DNA (SPAdes) (version 2) | ecosystem: Environmental > Aquatic > Marine > Intertidal... | reverse complement strand
ATGCTGAACCTGCAAAAATTCGAGAGTTTCGCAGGAATTTGAAATCTTCAAAACGTAAGATTCACCCTTTTTTTCTTGAGCCAAAAAATTACGATCCCTCTCTCCTGGAAATTCTTTCAGTGTACAACAAAGTCCGTAGTGTTCTTCCAGAAGGAGACTTGCGTCTTTGACTGAAAACGCAGGACGCACTAGTTCAGGCATTGAGTTTTTCATGTTATTAGTTGGAGTTATTATCGAGTATGTTGTTTGGGGAGTAGTCTAAAAAGTTGTGTCAGCTTAATTTATTTTATAATTCTTTAAGAATAACTGCAATTATTTACCAGTATTTTACCAGCATGTTTCAAACTTCAACTGCAAAAATCATTTAACGCGGAACCCCCATCAGTATTTCAATTTTTCGTACATAGCCAAGGGTTTCTTTTTCACGCCACCTTGAAACTTTTGGGGCAACAGATTTGATGCTATTCCAGTCCCTGCCGTTAAAACCATGTTCTCTACTGACCTTCTGGGCTCTCAGAATGGTGCGAAATCCTGCATTGTAACTAGCGAGCATAAAACGCATCCGCTCGAGAAACGGTCGATCCTCCTTCCATTTTATAAATAATGTTGAATCATAGTAAATTCCTGCGGCAATGTTCCAGCGCGGATCCATAACATTGCTGAGTTGAGGATTCTTTTTTTTCAACTCTGCAAAGGTTCTCGGCATCAACTGCATGATGCCCTTGGCATTGACCCAACTGCGGGCATCTCCACGTAATCCGGACTCAGCAATTCCCTGAGACTTAAACCAGTGCCAGTCTATTGCCGGCCCAAAAAAACGTTTAGAGTATTTACGGAAATATTGATCGTACTTACTCGTCCAGTGCCGATCTGTTACTTTTGGAATTTCAGCGGATTGCAGCAGCAAAGGAAACGCAAGAGCTACAGCAAACAGAATAGCCTTTCTCATCCTCAATTCAGCCCCAGTCCAATGACAAGTCCAATCGCTACTCCAATTCCGATGAAAATACTGCCGACCACCTGACCTACTGCACGGTTGCCATTTTTCAGTTCCTCACCTGTGTCGAATGGAGTCAAATAATCTAGCCACTTGTAGCCAAAGTACATGAAAGCCAGGGTGATCAGTCCTCCGCCAATAGCATAACCGAAATTCATTATTACAATCAATGGCTGCATAGTCTTCTCCTTTTTAGTAATGGATTAGTTAATCTTTAAAGAATCTTATTTTATGATGGTCACGTAAAAAGTTATTATGACACCATGTTTGTCATTCCCGCGAAAGCGAGAAATCAATTATTTACCAGTTTATTTACCAGTATAAATCAATCTCTTTTGCTGAATAATTGCTGAATAACTTCTCAGCATTTATGCAGTTTACAAAAATGTATTTCCATTGTCATCACATTTCATTATTGTTTTCACATTTTTCCTGCTGTTTCATCCGCCTTGTTGGATTCATCTACCTCTTCAACGTCAATTAAACCTATTTTAATCAGAATCAATTTTCCATAGAAATACAAAACGAGAAAAACAACTCCCATGATGAGAATTGAACCCATTTCAAATAGAACATCTACAATAAATTCCATCTACTTACTCTTTGCAATTATAATTATTATAAAAGTACACTTTTTTGTAACCAATCTTCATGCACAATTTATCTTTTCTTCATTCAATATCATAGGAGTCCTCAAAATGAGGATGCACTCAATAAATTTCTGCAGCAAGAATACTCAATGGTTTTTGCTGATGTAACTCTGCTCGAACACAGCGTACTACAGCTGCCGAAAAGAATAAATAAATTAGAGTTTAGTAATTTGGAAGATGTTGAGCACCTTCGTTGTTGACTTCTTCATTCTGCACATAACTTTGATCATTATAAGACTGAGCCAGCCGCCACTTGAGATATGCATAGGCACTGATTGGTGGATATTTGTCAGCTTCGTTCGTCAGGTTGCTGATAATCACATCGCGTCCGGCATCAACAAAGTAGGGCATTGAATATCTAGTTCGATTAAGGTCTGCATTCACCACCCTGTGTGGCGTAGATTTAAATTTATCATTGCTCCATCTTTGAAACATGTCGCCTATATTCAGCACTATCGAATTCTCAACGATAGGCACATCAAACCAACCGTCCTTTTCTCTGTCAAAAACCTGCAAACCTGAAACATCATCAAATCTCCAGAGCAAGGTGATTGAACCATAATCTGTATGCTCATTACCTCTCAACTGACCCTGTATTATTTCATCGTTATGCATGGGATATTTTATGATTCTTATCGTGGAAGCAGCATCTATGTGTTGCTCAACCAAGCTCCCTTTAGGCAAACTCAAAATATTTTCAAACTTGTAAAGAAAATCGAGGGAAAGCAACTGAGCAATCCGTAGAATTTTTTGAGCCAGCGGTTTAAATTCCGGAATCTCAGTCGGCCAGAACTGCTCCTTCATTCTGTCCGGTGAAACCCAGTTAAATGATTCTTTCAAATCACCCGGTTTGTTGGGAGTCAAGCGTTCTTCCTCAAATCTACTGAAGCCTATATTGTCTTCAACTCCGCTATATGAATATTTTATTTTTATCTCATTTTTCTGTTTGAAAAACTCTTCCATTAGCTGCTGCCAATCCGAAAACTCGCTCAACCAGGAATCATATACATTTGTGAAAACCGCAAATCCACAGGTGGTATATGCTTCCTCCATCTGTTTTTCAACTGTTGCACTGTTAAAATCTATTATTGGGACCATAATCCTCTGTTTCGATTAAAAAATATCCGGTTTCACCAAATGGAGTATTTCATGGTGATTTCTTTCAGTCTCGAATTTATCTTTCTGCTTCTTTCTGCTTCTTTCAGCAATTTTCTGAGCAATCATTCCTGCTCCCGGAAATTGTAACTGACTAAGCTTCAAATGCAAGTCACAACGAGTGATTTGATATATTTCAGTAAGTGTTCCTGTTTTCTTCTCATTTTATGGAAAGGTAGAAAACAAGTATTGTAGCAACACTCAGGATTTCCGCGTTAACGGGAGCGACAGTAAGCTCTTGACCCTTTTAGTTATTCCTGTATCGTATGTTTAGTAGTTGGCTACAGTGTATTTTTGAAATTGATTCAGTGGCATCGGTTAAAGATTCAACACTTCAAATAACTCATTTTCCCTGTTACAGCTAAAATCCCCCCAACTCCAAACTTGGTATTTAATTATCAAGCATTGGATTTTAAGTGCAAAGTTAATATGTAAATAGTCTTTTGCAAATCTTCAAATTGTTTTGAAGTTGCTAATTTATTTATGTGTTTACAGACTTGGCATCATGGTGATGCAAAGTACAGTTGCATATCACAAACAGTAAAGGAGAACGTCATGACAAAGAAAGATATGGGTTTATATGCAAAATTAATTTCGAGCTTTTTAGTCATTTTTATCCTAAATTTGAGTTCAGCAGTGGCTGTTCCTAAGCCTCCTCCTGAAATGGAGGCCTGGTTAAAAGCATCCAAACTCGGTCCTTATGATACGGGTGCTGAAAATTGGGATGAGATTGTTAAAAAAGCTAATGCAGAAGGAGAGGTGGTTGTTTACAGCTCATCAGGACGTATCCAGAAATTAGTAAAACCATTTGCTAAAATTTATCCAGGAATTAAGTTAACAGTTCACGATTTGGGGTCGACGAAATCAGTTGTAAAAACAAAAAAAGAACAAGAGGCAGGAATTTTTAACGCAGACGTCGTCACGACTGGTAATTCTGGGCAAGTCATTCACGAAATGCTAAACAAAAATCTTCTTGTAAATTATGTCCCACACCATTTCAAAAGCCGCATACCCAAAGCATTCCGTGACCCTCTTTTAATAAGAGTCAACGAAGCCGTGGTATTCTTTTACAATATGGAAGAATATCCTAATAATCCTCCTGTTACCAACATTTGGGAATTTACAGAACCTAAATTCAAGGCTCGAGTTGGCATGAAAAACCCCTTGTCATCTGGTTCGACTCTCATGGCTGTAATGACTCTGATACAATATCCCAAAGAAATGGCAGCTGCCTATAAGCGTTACAAAGGTGAAAATATTAAACTTTCTGAAGGAGTTCCAGATGCAGGATATGAATTCTGGGCACGGATGTTAAAGAATGATTTGGTCATTTTTAAATCAGGATCCAAATTAGCAGGGGCAACAGGAAAAAAAGATCAAAATAAACCACTGATTGGTTTCATCAACATGACTTATATAGCCCGTAACGATTCCAAGGGGTATGTGAACGCGATTGTGCAAGAACTTGATCCAGTTTCAAAACTTGTCTATCCGACATTCACAGCCATTGCACGGCAGGCACCTCATCCAAATGCAGCAAAAGTATTTACTGCTTTTGCCCTCGGAAGTACTGAGCTGAACAAGAGCTCGAAAATCACCAAACCCTATACGAAAGGCAAAAGTTTGGATTTGCTTTTAGGCTTGGCCCCTTATTTTGATCCTGGAACACGCAGTCCGCGTAATGATGTGCCTTCCCCTGAAGGAGGTGAGATTTGGGATGATATGAAGGCATGGCATGTTGATGCTGAATTCATGTGGAAACAGGGAGCTAAAATTCGCGATTTTTGGATTCAACATTCAAGTATGTAATCCTTTATAGGGACCCATGGCGCAAATTCAACTCACTGGTATCAGGAAATCATATGGAAAAGAAACTGCCGTACAAGATCTGGATCTGACAGTAAATTCCGGCGATTTCCTGACAATTCTTGGTCCATCAGGTTGCGGAAAAACCACAACTCTCCGTGCCATTGCCGGGCTGGAGGAACCAGACGAAGGTGAAATCCGATTCGGAGAAAGGGTCGTTTTTTCACGCAGGCAAGGTGTTATCATACCTCCTGAAAATCGAAACGTAGGTTTCATCTTTCAAAGCTACGCATTGTGGCCCCACATGACCGTTGCGCAGAACATCACGCTTGCACTCAAGGAAAAAAAAATAAGCCCTGCAGAGATTGAATCCCGCCTCACAAAAGCTTTGGAAATGGTTCAGATGGAACCATACCGCAATCGCTATCCTTCAGAACTTTCAGGCGGCCAGCAACAGAGAGTGGCCGTATCACGCCTTATTGCCCTTGAGTCAAAAATTCTTTTGATGGATGAGCCCCTGTCAAACTTAGACACCAAATTACGGACTGAGATGCGTGCAGAATTGAAACGCCTTCATCGCGAGTTGGAAGCGACAACGGTGTATGTCACTCACGATCAAGCCGAAGCTCTCACTCTTTCAGATATTGTTGTTGTGATGAACGAAGGCTTGATTATGCAATGGGGGACTCCCTATGATATTTATCACAATCCACAAAATTTATTTGTTGCAGAATTTATCGGAGAACCTCGGATTAACTTCTTCAAAGGTAAGATCATAAACAAAGAAGGTCTTTTTAAAATGGATTGTATTGAGATCCTTCTTCCTTTCAACAAGGAACTCCCATCTAACTCAGGGAATGTGATTGCATCTGTTCGTCCAGAGAGTATCAATATCTCTTATAAAGAGAATAAAGATTGGTTAAAGGTTAGACTGAAATCAATTCAACCCACTGGAGTAAATACGATCTTGCAAGTCCAATCTGGAATCAGTGAAATCACTCTCCTGCAGCCAGGCTTCATTAGGATGGAAATTGACGAGCCGTTATGGATCAATTTTGATCCGGATAGTTTGAATTTCTTTGATGAAGAAACAGGAAATAACCTTAACACCTGATCATAATTTTAGAAATGAATTCAAGCTCTTTTGTTTCTGAAAAGAGGCCTCCAATTTTTTCCAAGTCTAATCTGGTCTATTTTCTTTATAAGCTGGTCAACCGTCCTCAATTAGTCCTTGGCACTTTATGCTTGGTGATCCTCAGCTTTCTTGTATTGACACCTTTATTGGAAATCATAAAGGATTCTCTAAGTATACAGAGCTATGATATTGCTTATCTGCCAAATGCAAAGATCGGTGATTTTAGTCTTTTCCATTTCGAACGGGTATTCTCCGGTCCACTTTCTAAAGCACTTTTAATAAATCCTCTTCTCAATAGTATTGCCATCGGTATTTGTGTAACACTCATTGGTGTCTCAATCGGAACCATCTTTGCGTGGCTGATTGTCAGAACAAATATACGTTTTAAAGGAATTTTTGGTGCTCTAGCAGTTGTCCCTTATATGATGCCATCTTGGGTTTTGGCATTGGCATGGCTCAGTCTTTTCAAAAACGACCGTATTGGTGGTGCCGAAGGGATGATCACCTATTTCTTTGGTATTCAGCCACCAAACTGGATTTCTTATGGTTTTTTCCCTATTGTGATTTGTTTGTCGCTTCATTATTACGCCTATGGCTACCTACTCATGTCAGGAGCCTTGGCAAGTGTCGACTCAGAGCTGGAGGACGCCGGTGCTATTTGTGGAATGAATCGTCGTCAAAGAATGTGGCGGATCACTGTACCGTTGCTTCTGCCTGCACTTGGATCGGCCATTGTCCTGACTTTCATCAGAATCCTAGGAACTTTCGGAACACCAGCGCTTTTGGGGCTGCCAGTCCGTTTTTATACATTCTCCACCCAAATTTATGCATCTCTCAATGCTAGTAACAACGGTGATGCTTATGTCTTAGCCTTGGTTTTAATTGTAACTGCGATTACCTGCATTTGGGTCAACAATAGGGTTTTGGGAGTTCGCAAAAGTTTCGTTACCCTTACCGGAAAGGGGTTTCGATCACGTGAGATTGACTTAGGAGCATGGCGTTGGCTGGCAACTATAGGGGTTGCGTTGTTTTTGGCATTTACCGTTTTTCTGCCATTAATGATCCTTTTATGGGAATCTCTATTAATTATACCAGGTGACTATAATTTAACAAATTTCACTTTAGAATACTGGATAGGAGACGGAACTATAGATGAAACTTATGGGGAACCAGGTGTTTTTCAAAGTGACAATATCCTCAGTTCCCTTTGGAACAGTATTAAGCTGGGTCTTTCAGCAGCCCTCTTCAATGGAATCATTGGACTCTTGGTTGGTTATGCTGTTGTTCGAGGCCGGGGAACCATTTTATCAAAATGGTTGGAAGGGATTGCATTTGCACCCTATATATTCCCTTCTATCGCCTTTGGTGCCATATACATCGGCATGTTTTCCACCTCCTGGGGCCCCGTTCCAGCACTCTATGGAACCTTTACAATCCTAGTGTTGATCACCGTCGTCAAGAATTTGCCGTTTACCTCACGAACTGGAATTGCAGCTATGCTCCAGATTGATAAATCCCTAGAGGAGACTGCAAGGGTCCAAGGAATTGGCTGGTTAAAACGGATGGTGCTAATTGTCATACCTTTGTCATTCAATGGATTAGTTTCAGGGATGCTGCTGACATTCATCACAGCGATGCGTGAACTTTCACTAATTATCCTCTTGATATCGCCGTCCAACATGGTCCTTACCGGTTTATTATTTAACTACAATGAACAGGATATGACACAGCACGCAGGTGCGGTCACTCTTCTGCTTACTTTTATTATTATCAGCGGCAGCATCTTAGCTCGAACAATTTCAGGAGGTTTTGGACTGAGCACACTGAAAAATGGGTGATTGACAAGAAACCTTTGATTATTCAACTTTATCCATTCCATTTAAACAGTTTTACAATACAGTTGTCTTGAGTTTCGCAATGGAAGCAGCTCGTAATTATTTTTAATCAGGAAAATCAATTTGGAATTATTTTTAATACGGCATGCAGAATCAACAAACAATATTCGAAACAATGACCATGAACGAACTGCTGATCCAGAACTGACACAAAGGGGTATTCTTCAAATGGATCACCTGGCAAAGTTTATTCAAAGAGGACTACACCTTACAAATGCAGAGCGGGAAGCCGGTGGAAAGGTGCTCGATCAGCTCTATTGCAGTGCCATGCAGAGGGCAATGCTAACCTCTCGACCAATCGGCCAGGCAATCGGACTTAAGTCGGAGATTTGGGTGGAAATTCATGAGGTTGGCGGTCTTTATGAGCTCAACCCGGATGACGGCAGTAAACTAGGCTGTTCAGGTCTTAACCGTCAAGATATAAACAACCGTTTCCCACGTTATATCCAGCCTCCAAAAGTTACTGATCAGGGTTGGTGGAGCAGAGATGCAGAATCAATGCATGATGCTCACATACGGACTAAGCAAGTAATTCAGCAGCTTACGGAAAGAGCGTCAGAAAAATCCCGAATTGGACTAGTTACCCACGGAGCTTTTATGAGTCTTTTTTTCAGTATCCTGTTTAAGCTGCAACCCAGTAATAATATGATGTTTCAACATTATAATTCAAGTATCTCCCGTATAAGTTTTGAAAAAAAAAATAGAATCATAATTCAGTATCTTAACTCCTTTGAATACTTGCCGGAAAATCTAAGGATACCGCGACCTGGGTTTGATATATAAATGTCGTTCTCAGTTAATTGAATAGTTTATTTGAATCATGAACCTGCATAAGTTTCTCAGAAAAATACCCAAAGCGGAATTGCACGTACACTTAACCGGAACGGTTTTCCCAAAAACCCTTCAAAAACTGGCCCAGAAACATGATGTTAAATTGCCAACACATGAAAAGATAGAAGATCTTTATGACCGTAGCGAATTCAAGAGCATCCTGCCAATGTTAAAAGTTGCTGTCAGTGTAATGCAAGACCCTGAAGATTTTGCACAAGTAGCCTATGAAACAATGCGAGAAGCTGCAGAAAATGGAGTTCGTTATCGAGAGATTTTCTGGAACCCGACAGATCACTTGCACATAGTTGGTCTAGATTACAAAACGACTGTGGACAGTATCATCAGCGGTTTAAGAGAAGCTGAAGAAGACTTCGGAATCATCGGACGTCTTCTGCCTTCTATCAATCGAGAAGAGTCGAGTCAACTGGGACTGGAAATGGTGCAAGAGGTACTGAACCATCCCCGTGATGAAGTTATCGGTTTGGGTATGGACTATCTGGAAACAGGACATCCTCCAGAAAAATTTTGGAAGGCATACCACACTGCAGACGAGGGGGGGCTCCATCTGACTGCACATGCAGGGGAATTCGGAGAGCCTTGGATTAATGTTGAAACCGCACTGGATTTATTAAAGTGTGAACGCATTGATCATGGTTACACTATCATTGACAATCCGGAACTGCTAAAAAGATGTGTAGATGAGCAAATCGTGTTTACTGTGGTTCCGACAAATTCATACTATGGCAGAACTCTTAAAACTGAAACAATCTCAAAATTACATCCAATTGCTCAGATGGCCCGCAGAGGACTACGCATTTTTCCAAATTGTGATGACCCGCCATTACATCATACGGATCCGGGAAAAGCCTATATCGACATGGTTGAGGTGTTTGGCTATGATTTGAATGATGTAAGACAATTTATTATTAATTCCATCGATGGAGCGTTTGTCGATGAAAGTGATAAAAAGAGTTGGAGAATTGACTGGTTAAAGGAATTTGATAGTCTGAGATCTAAGCTTGAAATACCTTCCAGCCCTCAGTGAATTTAACTGCCTCTTCACGAATAAGATCTGAGTCTGCAAGTGTAATCTTTTTTTCTTCCACAACCCGTCTACCCCCTACAAAAACATCTTTTACATCCGCAGCCTGTAGAGAATAAACCAGTGTTGCATAGGGATCATGCATGGGAGTGTGTCTGATAGATTCAGCATCAAAAATGACAACATCAGACCATTTACCTACTTCTAGACTTCCTGTCTGCTCACCCATACCCAGTGCCCTTGCTCCTCCAATGGTTGCCATTCTGAAAATATCCCGTGCAACAAGAACTGTCCTGTCATTCTTTCGAAGTCTCTGTAAAGGCGCAGTTAAGGACATTTGTCTGAAAAGATCGAGGCTATTACCGCTCATAGCACTATCTGTTCCCAGGCCAACCTCAACATCTTCCTGAAGAAGTTCAAACAAAGGACATGTTCCGTGCGCACCCTTAGTATTAGCCATCGGGTTGTGTGAAACTCCACATTTGCGTTCAGCAAGCAACTCGATATCGTTTCTGTCTAGATGAATGCAGTGAGCAGCAAGAAATTGATTGTCCAACAACCCGATTGAATCCAGATATTTTATAGAGCTTGGCTGATTTATTTTCTGTAGATGCTGCATCTCAAACTGACTTTCAGCAACGTGCATTTGTATTTTCACTCCTAAATCATTAGCGACGTTCTTAACATGCTTAAGTTGTTTTGTATCCAGTGAATAAGGCGCGTGTGGTGCCAGACAGGGAGTAACAAGATCATCTAAGCTCCAATCTTCACAGAAATTAATTGCTCTTTTAAAAGCATCTTCTATCGTTGCTGCATCCGGTGCAGGTCGATTCATTAGGGTTTGACCAGCAAGCACACGAATTCCCATTCCAGTGGAGGTTGCGGCAACTACCTCTTCAAAAAAATACATGTCCGCAAAGCAGGTTGTTCCACCCAAAAGCATTTCAACACAGGACAATGCCGTGCCAATTCTGACAAATTCAGGAGAAACGTATTTTGCTTCAAGAGGAAATATATAACGCTGTAGCCGGTCTGGCTCATCATCCCCAAGGCCTCGGAACAATGACATCGGGGCATGAGTATGACAGTTTATCAGTCCAGGAGTTACCAGTCCTCCGTTTGCATCCAGAGAATCTGTGTACTCATCCATTTCAGGGACTCCTGTACCAAGAGCATGTATCAGCCCATCCACAAACACAATATATCCGTTGTCAATAACCTTGTACTCATCATCCATTGTAATGAGATTTGCATTATAAATGACTGTTTTAGATTTAGTCATTATATGTGGAAAGTAGAATCATTGACTCTGATTTGGGTATCACAATAACATTTGTATGAGCGGCAAACATTTCGTCTTTGGTGTCAGCAACTAGTTCGCCTAATTCTGTTTCTACCAAATGCCTGTACCCTTTTCCAAGGTAAGTCGCAACTTTCACTTTTCCGGGAATACCCTTCTTCAGTGATTCACTTACTCTTAGTTCAAGGCCATCAGGTCGCAGAGCAGCCACAACAGCACTATGTTCCGGAATACTGCTCTCACTTACCGGAAATCTAACATCACCTTTTACAGCGACAAACCAGAGCTTCTTACCAGAGTTTTCCAAAGTACCATGTATAAAATTTTCAAAACCGACGAAACGAGCTACAAAAGATGTAGCCGGGGATGAATAAATTTCTTCCGGAGTTCCCAGTTGTTCTATAAGTCCTTCATTCATTACAGCAACTCTATCCGAGATAGAAAAACATTCTTCCTGGTCATGGGTTACGTAAAGTGCTGTAATGTTATGTTCCTGCTGGATCCTCCTAATTTCCATCCGCATTTTGACCCTCAATGCCGCATCCAGATTGCTCAAAGGTTCATCCATCAATAATAGTCTTGGACTGATAGCCAATGCACGTGCCAGAGCCACTCTTTGTCTTTGCCCACCCGACAGCTCCAGCGGACGTTTGCCTGCAAAAGCTGTAAGGTCTACCATATCCAGCATTTCATTAACCTTTTTATTTATTTCTTCCCTTTCGAATTTACGCTGTTTTAGACCAAAACTCACATTATCTCCAACGTTTAAATGTGGAAAAAGAGCGTAATTCTGAAAAACGTAACCAAATCCTCTTTCACTTGGATGTGTTTTGCTTATTTCCTTTCCCTCAAGAAAAACTGATCCTTCAAGCTGTTTAAGAAATCCTGAGACAATTCTCAAAGTGGTGGTCTTTCCACAACCACTGGAACCCAACAAGGAGAGAAGTTCGCCTTGTTTCACTTCAAGATTCATTTTTTTCAAGACAATCTCTTGATCGTAGGCTGCCGTCAAATTTTGCAGTTTAAGAAATGCCATTTCATTTTTTAGTAAAAATATTTAAGCCCATTGTTGATTCTATGACAATCATGATTGTCACAGTCAAAAGCATCAGTAACACTGAGAGAGCAGAAACAGTAGGGTCAAAATAATATTCCACATAGCTCAGCATCTGTATCGGGAGGGTGGTTACACCTGGTCCAGTCAGAAAAATAGTTACTGGCACATCGTTCAATGAGGTAATAAATGCCAGCAGACTGGCTACAAGGATACCGGACCGGATATTTGGTAGCACCACTATTAAGAAGGCACGTGTGTTGGAACAACCTAGACTCACTGCAGCTTCTTCAATTTCAATTGGTACATTAGAGAGGCTAGAAACAATGACTCTGATTACATAGGGTATCATGATCAGCATGTGCCCCATCACCATCCCAGACCACACATCGATGTCCAGTGCTATTACGACATGCTTCAGCATCGCAAAACCTAGAACAACTCCTGGAACAATAACCGGAGACATAAAAAGCGATAATACTAACCGACGCCACTTTGCTCTCGTCCGTGATAACGAATAGGCTGCAGGTAATCCTACCAGCAATGCTCCCGTCGCACCCAACATGGAAATAATAAGTGAAGATTTAAAAGCGGAAATAAACATTTCGCTTTCGAAGATCCTGAAAAACCAGCGAAATGAATATACTTTTGGTGGAAAATCAAGAAACTCACTTTCGTTGAACGCAGAAAAACCAATGATCACCAATGGCCCTAACAAAAATATGTATACCAGCAGGACTGAAAGAATTAATACTAAACCACTTCTTTTCATACGTCTGGATTTATTCGAGTTGCCAATGATCCGAATATTTTCATCACCAGAATAGTTGAAACAATCATTATGATGGCGATAACAGATGCTGCATCCCACTCAAACAAAGTCATTGCATTCTGATAAATAAGTGTTGATAGAGTCATCGCCTGATCTCCACCAAGTAGCCTGGGAGTTGTGTAAGCAGTAAGACTGCCGGTAAAAACCAAGATGGATCCTACCAGCAGTCCAGAGGCACTGAGAGGAAGAATTATTTTTAAAAAAACACTGCTGTCATTAGCACCCAGGCTTTTTGCAGAATCCAACAAGTCTTCCTCGATATTCTCTATTACTCCTACCAGAGGAAGAATCATTAAGGGCATAAAAAGATAGGTCAAACCGATGATAACAGCCACCTCAGTATAGAGCATCTGCAGCGGTTCTTCTATGATTCTTAAAAACTGTAACAGATCATTAAGGAAACCGTTCTTACCTAATATAGCCATCCAGGCAAAGGACCGAACTACTGGACTCAAAAGAAGCGGAAATACTGCAATAACAATTAAAACTGCTTTAAAACGTCCGGCATACCTTGCAATAAAAAATGCACATGGATAAGCCAAAATGACACAAATCATGGTTGTGATTAATGCCACCCTGATAGTTCTGATGATTATTTTACGATGAAATCCTTTTTCCAAGAAAGACTGATAAAGAGAAAAAGGGTGCTCTAAGTTAGGTATCGTATCGAGAAACAAAAAAAACAACGGGGATGCCAGGAGAGCTGCTACTAGCAACACTCCCGGGAGCACTAATAGAATGTGGAGTCGATTATTCAATTAAATATTTACTCCATCAATTAGAAAATATTTCGTTCCAGTTATTTATCCATTCTTTCTTTCTAGAATTGACGGATCCCCAGTCGACATTCTGGAAACCTGCAATGAGGTCCTTACCATAGGTCAGGCCTTCAGCTTGCTCTAAGGAGAGTTTCACGTTTACATTCACCGGCGAATCTACCTTTACAAGTGCAATATCAAGCTGTATCTTTTCACTCAAAACGTGATTGATAAATTTTTCTGCAAGTTCTTTTTTTGGAGTACCCTTTACCACATTGATGGTGTTTATACTTGCATAAGAACCTTCTGCAGGATCTACCCATACCGCACTCGGTACTGCTTTTTTAACCCTTCCCATGACAAAGTTTAGTGCCACACCTACTGAGATTTCTCCTTGTGCAAACATATTTGCAAGATTAGAAGAACGATTGTAGGTCTTCAAAACATTTGTTTTCATTTTCTTTAATGACTTGAAAGCAAGATCAGGTTGTTGGAAGGCGTCGACATTCACATGGCGTCCAGCAGTTAAAACGATAGTAGGGCCTGCAGTAGTAGTGATGTTCGGAACAGAAATTTTTCTGGTAAGATCACTACGCCACAGATCGTTCCAGGATGTAATAGGTTCGCTTATCTGAGCGGTGTCATAAATAATACCTACTCTCATCACGGTGTAGGCAGGACCATAGTCATTACCAAAAGGAGCTCTGGCTAGTTGATATATCTGTGATATATTTGGCAAATTACTTCGATCAATCTTTTCGATGAGCCCTGCTTCGATCGCATCCATGGTGTATGAGCTTGCCAGATAAATAAGGTCTGTACCTTTGCCCTTTCGTAGTTTAAGCTTGTTCAATCTTGCTGCATTGTTTCCTGTTTCAAGCACAATTTCTACATCATACTTTTCCTCGAATGGGGCATAGACATACTTTTTTAGTAAATCACCATTATAGCCCCAAGTCGAGATCACCAGCTTTTCTTTTGCTGAAACCATTCCGCCAATCGTCAGCATAATCAGTAATATTAAAACAAATACTTTTTTCATAATTGCCCTTACAATATCGAAGATTAAATAATATTAATTTTCATCACCATGACAAAAATTGCAGTATGACTAATAATAATTAATTTGTCAATAGTGTTATTGAAGTAATTTTTTCTTCCTTCTTTATGATTAGGTTATAATAAAGTACAATCTTTAACTGTCAGTTCTGAATATATCATAGATAAAATCCAGAGTTGACAATTAAGGAGAATATCTTAAGCTTTAAATGCAGACAATTCGTTAATCTTCCTGA
>Ga0209657_1001375_pt1 | contig 14788 bp, 13 predicted proteins | sample SaaInlV_100m_DNA_FD_184650 | JGI IMG/M metagenome (GOLD analysis project Ga0209657, IMG submission 184650) | Marine microbial communities from expanding oxygen minimum zones in the Saanich Inlet - SI037_S3LV_100m_DNA (SPAdes) (version 2) | ecosystem: Environmental > Aquatic > Marine > Intertidal... | reverse complement strand
CATTTCGCCAAGAAGGTTTTAGATTATCAATAATATCAAATATTTTTGGAGTAAGAAAGTATATGCCAGTTACTGCAAAATTTGTTGGTGGATCTTTTGGTTTTTCCATAATTTTAGTAATTTTACCATCATGTATATCTGCAATTCCAAATCTAGAAGGATTGTCAACTTCACATAGTAAAATTGAAGCATCATCATTAGAGTTTAGAAATTCGTTTGCAAAATTATAAATATTTTTTTGAATAATATTATCTCCAAGAAAAACTAGAAATTTCTCATCACCAATAAAACTACGACATAAATTAATTGCATGTGATATCCCTAGTGGTTCATCTTGTTTAACATATGTTATTTTTACATCAAATTTTTCCCCATCACCATAATATTCACGAACTTTATTCGAACCAATTCCTCCAATAATTATTGCAATTTCAGTAACTCCAGCATCTTTCATTGATTCTATACAATATTCAGACATGGGTTTATTTGCAATTGGAAGAAGTTGTTTAGGACCAGTATGAGTTAAAGGTCGTAATCGAGTTCCATGACCACCATGAAGCAAAATTCCTTTCATATAACAGACAACAAAATCTCTCTTAATAAAATAATTCTATTATTTCCATGGTGTATGCTCAAATATGCTTTCTGACAAATTTTCCCACCAATTAGGATTATTCAAATACCAATTTACAGTATTTTCTATTCCTGATTCAAAATTAGTTTTAGATTTCCAATCTAATTCATTTTGTAATTTATTAGAATCCATACTGTATCTAAAATCATGACCAGGTCTATCATCTACAAATTCCATTAAATCTTCAGATTTATCCATAATTGAAAGAATTTTCTTAATAATAGTTAGATTATCAATTTCATTTCCAGATGAAATATTATAAGATTCTCCAGATTTTCCATGATTTAAACAAGATAGAATTGCATCACAATGATCAGTAACATAAAGCCAATCTCGTAAATTTTTACCTGTACCATAAATAGGAATTTTTTTATTATTTTTTGCTAAAAGTAATGTTTTTGGAATTAATTTTTCAGGAAATTGCCTTGGTCCATAATTATTTGTACATCTAGTTATCACAGTATCACAATCATATGTAATATGATATGAATTCACTAACATTTCTGCACATGCTTTAGTAGCAGCATATGGACTAGAAGGATTGTATTGAAAAGTTTCTGATGCTGATTCTGTATCAAGACTTCCAAATACTTCATCAGTTGAAATTTGGAGAAATTTTTTTTTATATTTTTTAATTGATTCAAGAAGAGTAAAAACTCCATCTATATTTGATTGAAGAAAAGGTTTAGCATTAGCAATACTTCTATCTACAAAAGATTCTGCTGCAAAATTAATAACTGCATCACATTTAGATACTAAATTATCAATAATTACTGAATCATTGATATTACCTTTAACAAATTCATAGTTAGTATAATTTGAAATTTCATCTAGACTTAATTTATTAGAACCATAAAATCCAGCATCAAGATTAATAATTTCAATTTTTGGAAAATTTGTTAATATATGTAAAATAAAATTACTTCCAATAAATCCATCTCCTCCAGTAACTAAAAGTTTCATAATTAATTACAAAATTATATTCTTAAAAGGATATGCCGCTTACTAAGGAAAAGGTAATCAAACTTTTATTGTTCAAATTGAGTACTTTCACATATGGAAAAAGAAGATTTTTCGGTATTCCAATTAGAGAATCATGAAACTAAGGATGTTTTGGACGCTCATATCAATGGTGAATTAACAGTAATCTGGAGAAATTGGGATAAAATAATCAAAAATCCAGAAATGATCTATCTAAATTCAGTCAATCCAAGAGAAATTAAAGGTCCTCATACGCATAAAAACAGAACAAGTTACTTTTTCTGCATTGAAGGTGAAATGATTATTGTTATTGAAGATAAAAATGGGAAGTATCATGAAATAGAAGCCCATTCAAGAAGTTCAAAATTGGTTTCAGTTTCAAATGGAACTAGTGCAGCAATAATTAATCCATCAAATAAAATTTCAAAAATTTTAGTTATGGCAGATATTGCATGGAGACCAAATGATAATGAAATGGAAAATAATACATTTGATAACTATAATTGGAAAAAATGGAAATGAATAGTTTTAATTATTGAGTAAAAAATAAAATTTTTAATTTCACTTAATACATTATGTGTAAGTCAAAAATTTAGATAACAATGAATCAATTAAAAAGTTTAACAAATATAGGAACAGCAGATATTATAGGTACAGGTATTTCAGCAGGTTTTTGGTTTTATTTAGCAATTTTAATTAGTCCAGAAAGCTATGGTGAGTTACATTATTTATTGAGTATTGCAGGAATTGTTAGTTATTTAACATTAATTGGTTCACAAAATACAATTACAGTGTATGTAGCAAAAAAAATTCAAATTCAAAGTACATTTAATTTTATTTCATTAGTTAGTTCAATTTTTGGATTTATAATTTTATTCTTAATATTTGATCGAATTGATATAGGATTTTTAGTATTAGGTTATACAATTAATAATTTAGTAATTGGAGAATTATTTGGGAAAAAAGAATACAAAAATTATTTAAAATATATTTTAATCCAAAAAATATCTACACCCATTTTTGGAATAAGTTTCTTTTTGGGTTTTGGTATTGAAGGTGTAATCTATGGATTAGCATTAAGTTATACTGCATTTTATTTTAGAATTATAAAGATCTTTAAAGAAATTAAAATAGATTTTTCATTATTATCAAAACGAAAAGGATTCATAATTAATAATTATTTTATTGCATTAACGGGTACATTTCATGGACAAATTGATAAATTAATTGTGATGCCAATTTTAGGTTCAGTTGTTTTAGGAAATTATGCATTATCACTACAAATAATTGGAGTAATGATGATCATTACATCCATACTTTTCAAGTATATGGTTCCAGAAGAATCATCAGGAAGAAGTATTAAACAAATTCAAAAGATATTGATTATTACTAGTATTGGATTAACATTGATAGGATTATTTATTGTACCTAATATTGTACCAATAATTTTTCCAGAATATTTAGATTCTGTTGAATCGATCAGAATAATGAGTTTGGCAATAATTCCTATGAGTATAGTAAAAATTTATACTTCAAAATTTCTAGCATTAGAAAAAAGTAAATTTATCATAATTAGTTTAATTATTTCACTATCAGTATTGACTCCTACCATGATAATATTTGGACAATTGTATGGAGTTTCAGGTATAGCAGCATCATTTGTAATATCCACAATCATACAATCCACATATTTCTTTATTGCAAATAAAAAATGGAATAAAGTAAAACAGGAGAATACAGAAAAAGAATAGAGAGTTTTTAGATATGAAAATTACTTGAGACTAATAACAATCATAGATTTAATGGTAAAATACTTGTAGAAGATCATAAAGAAAATATCAAGCGGAAATTAAATTGAATAATAAATTAGAACATATTAAAAAAATAAGAGATAAAAATTCTATTAAAATTTTAATTATACTAATTACATTAGCGATAATAATTAGATTGTATTTTACACCATTTAATATTCCAATTAGCTTAGATGGACTGGATTATTTTGTATATGCTGTTGCAATGAGTAGGGATAGCCCATTTCTAAATGGATATCTTCCAACAAATATTGGATGGTCATCATTTGTTTCTATATTTTTTTCAATAATACATGATCAAGAAATGTTAACATTAATGAATATACAGAGAATTTTAAGTATAATTGTTTCAACATTAATTGCAATTCCAGTTTATTTCTTAACAAAAATATTTTTTAAAAAAGAAATATCAATTTTAGCAGCAACATTAATTTTATTTGATCCTAGATTAATAGAAAATTCTATTTTAGGCATAACAGATGGTTTATTTATTTTATTAGTAACTTCAGGAATATATTTTATTTTTCATCAAAAAGGTAAATTAATTTATTTATCATTTGTGTTAATTTCTTTATCCATTTTTGTGAGATATGAAGGATTAATATTAATTATTCCTTTAATGATATCATACATATTAAAAAGTAAAGAATTTAATTTTTCAAAAATAAAATTTATTATTGGAATTTTATTATTTTTAACAATTACAATTTTAATTAATTTTATAATTTATGAAAATAACGAAACAAATGTATTTGATATGTTTATTTCACCATTTAATTATTTTTCAGAAACTATAATTATAAATGAATCAGATGAAAATGATAAATTTTTTGCAACAAATGAGAATCATTTAATAATTTTTATGGAAAATGCAATTGGGGGATTTTTTAAATACTTAGGTTGGATATTACTTCCAACATTCATTATTTTTTGTTTATTAGGAATTATTTTTATGCCTAAAAAAATTACTAAAAACAAAATAATATTTGGATTATTTTTTATATTTTTAGCGTTATCAAGTATTTTTGCTTATGGACGAGGATTTCAAGAAACAAGGTATCTTCTAGTGTTATTACCAATTATTACTCTGCTAGCCTGCTATGGATTAAATTATTTATTAAAAATTAACTTAAAAAAATTAACAATAACAATTTTGAGTGCAATAATTATTTCTTCTTTCATTTTTATTGAATTTAGAAATGAGAATACAGAATATGAAAATGACATGTATAAAGCGGCATTATTATTAACAAATGATGGTAGCGGGGTAAATCATTACAGTAAAGATAGATTTATCAAAGTTGCAGATATTCAAAATAGCTGGCCAGAATTATTATTAAAAAATGAAAAAGGAGAAATGGAGTCATCTATAAAGAAATTTTCAACTAATGGATTCACTAGTCTTATAGAATTTATTAAATTTAATGAAGACAAAGGTTTAACACATTTATTAGTTAAGGAAAAAAATAGAGAAAAAATACTTGATGAAATATTTTTTAATGAAATAAATTATAAATTTTTAGAAAAAATATATGATTCAGATAATATAATCAAATATAAAATATTTAAAATAAATTATGAAAAATTAGAATAAAAAAAAGTATCCACAATTCATAAAATTAATTTACGTAATTAGAAATACGTTTTTCATCATCACTAAAAATTACACCAATTGTTCGAAGCAATTTTACATTATTTTCTTCACAAAATGTTACTAAATTTGAAATATATTTTTTAAAATCTGATGCAAGTTTATTTTGTTTTAATATAGAAGAAAATAAATCATCATGGTCTAGCATTAGAATTTTTTCTGATGGTAATGCATTAACTATGTCTTGTATATTATCTACTGCTGCAGGACTCTCAATTTTTGGAATAATAATAATATAATCGGGTAAAATTTCAATATATTTTTTTAAATCATTAGATGATTCAACATTAGAAATAGCAAAATATCTAATATTAGCATGAGATTTTATAATTGGAATTAAATCTTCAATTGTATACTTGTTACTTGGTGGTTTAACTCGATTAATTGGAAGATCTACAAAAAAATAATTATTCTTGTGTTTGTTAAGGATATTTTCAAATTGTTCTATACTATCACACCACGCCATATTAATTCTAAAAATAGTATTTTCAGGTAGATTTAGGTCATAATTTGCAAGATTTTGTGAAGAAATTATCATAAATTAAAAAAATCTAAAGAACTATTTATTTTTTTGAATTAAATCCATGCCACGTATAAAGTGGAATATTCTTCAACAGTACAAATTTCTAAGATATTTTTGATTGATATTTAACAATTAATGTATAAAATAACATGAGGAAAAGGAATTATTAAAAAATAAAGCTGATGGATTTTACATTGTACCCAAAGGTAATTCTAAAAAAATCATAATAATTAAATAATTAAAAATATTAATTTTAATATGCAAAAGAAATTTTTTTTAATATTAATTATAATTTTTAGTATTTCATCATTATATCTATATTCTCAACCAGAATTTAGATGGGAATTAGGAAAATATCTTCAGATAAAGGAAGGAACATCTCCTCAAACAATTGATTCAAATTTAAAGATTGATCAAGTTGTGATCGGGGCAGATAATTTAACAACATTTGCATTTATAGATGATAATATTTTGTATCTTGAAAAAACTAGTGGAGATGTAAAATTGATAAAAAACTCGCAAGTTCAAAAAGAACCAGTGTATCATTTTGATGTATACAAAGCTAATGAAGCTGGACTACTAGGAATTGCAATAAATGATAATTATGTTTATCTCTATGTTTCAGAGCCTTTGGATGAACAAGGGAAAATACCTAATGCAAATAACATTTACAGATTTTTATGGATAGATGGTGAATTAGTTGATAAAAAATTAGTTAATTCATTACCTTCGAGAAGTTGTTGTCATCAAGGCGGTTACATGGTAACTAGTCCAGATAAAAAAATATTTGCAACAATTGGAGATTTAGAAAATATTAGAGGCGGAATACCGGGTAAATTACAAAATATGATTGATGGGAAAGTTGATGATACGAGTATAATTTTTCAAGTTGAATTTGATGAAGATGAAATTTCACCCATGAATTCAGATGACCCTTTTTCACATTATTATGCAATTGGTGTTCGAAATAGTTTTGGTTTGACATTTGATCCGATTTCTGGAAATATGTGGGACACTGAAAATGGCCAATTCTGTTGTGATGAAATTAATCTTGTTTCTCCTAAATTCAATAGTGGTTGGGCACTAGCACAGGGTTTTGCTAGTGAAAAAACCATTGAAAAAATTCCAGAAATTGAAGGTTTTGAATATAGTAATCCAGAATTTGAATGGAAATCAGTAGTTGCTCCAACATCTTTAGCAATACCAGGTAATCAATGGGGTGAAAAATATAAAAATTCACTATTTGTTGGAGACTACCTTAATGGAATAATTTACAAATTTGAATTAAATGATGAAAGAGATGGTTTCATTTTCAAAGATCAAAGTCTTCAAGACTTAATTCTAAATGATGGTGATTCCTATGAAGAAATTATATTCGGTACTGGTTTTGGTAGAATATCCGATATGAAATTTGGTCCCGATGGTTCATTATATGTTGCAAGTCATGTTCATAATGGTGCATTATTTAAAATCAGCTTTAAATAATTATTTTCATATTATCTGAATCATAACAACTAATTAATATAAAAAAAAATCAGATGGTTTATTGAATACAAAAATTATTTTCATTGCAATAATTTTAAGTATTCTCCTTTTGTCATCATTATTTTTACTTTCAAATTCTGAAATTCGATATGGAATTCTTCAAGATGTAGGAATAAAATTAAAACCTAAAATAATTGATAGTTCTTATACAATGGAATTTGTAGGAAGTGGATTACCCGCACCATATTATCTAGGAAGTATAGGTAATGATGTTTTCTTTAATGAAAGATTTACAGGAAATCTATATGTAATAAAAAATGGTAATTTTCAAGATCAACCAATCATTAATGTCAGTATTGAAAATGAACAAACACAAATAATGGGTATTGCAAGTGGTAGTTCCTCTATTTTTATTCATGTAACTGAAGTAGATTATGAAGAAGAAGAAGATCAATTTAGAAATAACAGAGTTCTAGAATATTCATGGAATGGAAAAAATTTAAATTTTATTCAAGAAGTAACCCCACAGATATTATTTACAGATCCCCATCATAGTGGAGGAATTACTATGGATGAAGATGAAAATATATTTTCAACTTATCCATATATTATTGAAGAACATCTTTTTAATTATTTTGCATATGGAGTTCACGGAATGGATCATGAGATTACAACAAATACTATTTGGCATACTAGTGAATTAGATGAAGTAGTTGATGGTGCAGTAGTAGGAATTGATGGAAAAATTCATTCAGTATCTATGGATAATATAAAAAATCATAAATTTTGGATAGTTCCATATTATCCCAATAGTTTACACATTCCAGATACAGATTCTTCAAATGGACATCAAAATTCAATATATGTAGGATTTTGTCAAGGTAAAGAAACTAAAGGTGGGATACTCAAATATCCATTAAATTCACAGAAAACAGATTTTTCAATTTCATATACTAAAGAAAATTTTAAAGAAATTGATCATTTCAAATATTTGATGGCAAAAGATTTCTATTGTGTTTCAGATATTGAACCAGGTCCTGAAGGATCATTATTTGTCACAGATTATACAAAAACAGGAGCAATCTATAAAATAGTACCCAAATCATGACAAAAATGTTGAAACAATATCAAGTTTTTCTATTAATGATAATTCCATCAATATTTTATCAATTTTCAGTTCCGGATGCTTTTGCATACATTGATCCTGGAACTGGTAGTGTAATTATTCAAATGATAATAGGTGGATTAGTAGGCACTGGAATTGCGGTCAAAGTATTTTGGTATAGGATAAAGTCAGCGTTATCTCCAAGTTTTAAGAGAAATAATAGCGATGAAGATATCTAAAATAGAAAATAGCTCGTTTCGAGATAGAAGTGGATTCTTATTTTATTACGAAAATGAAATTTATCGAATAATAAACTTCTCTTATAAAAAACAATATGAAAAATTCATGAATTCTGAATTATACCAAAAACTAGAAGAAAAAAATCTAATCATTACTCACTCTGAAATTGAAAATTTGGATATTGACTGTGATTATTATAAAATAATAAAACCGGAAAAAATTCCTTTCATCTCTTATCCCTACGAATGGTCATTTAGTCAATTAAAGGATGCTGCATTACTAACTCTGAGAATACAAAAAGCTGCTATGAAATATGGAATGACACTTAAAGATGGTAGTGCATTTAATATACAATTTCATAATGGTCATCCAATATTCATTGATACATTATCTTTTGAAATATATGAAGAAGGACAAATTTGGAAACCGTATAAGCAATTTTGTCAACACTTCCTTGCACCTCTTGCACTAATATCCAAAAAAGATGTTAGATTAAATTTATTATCTAAAATATTTATTGATGGTATTCCAATTGATCTCGCCGCTAAACTTCTACCAAAAACAACTTTTGGAAATTTTGGATTAATGGCACATATCCATGCTCACGCAAAATCACAAAAACATTATGAAGATAAAGATGCAAAAATTAAACAAAAAACATTCTCAAAACGTTCTTTTGAAGGACTAATTGAAAGTCTGAAATCCTCTATTGAAAAAATGGCATGGAATGAAGATAATACAGAATGGGGTGATTATTATTCTGATACAAATTACACAGAAAAATCATTTGAAGAAAAAAAACAGTTTATTTCATTGGCAATAGATCAAGTGAAACCAAAATTGGTGTGGGATATGGGTGCAAATACTGGTGTATTTAGTCGTCTAGCATCAACTAAAGGAATTAACACGATATCTTACGACATTGATCCTTTAGCAGTTGAGAAAAATTATTTATTATCGTCACAAAACTCTGAACAAAATATTCTCCCGTTAATCTTAGATCTTACTAACCCTAGTTCCGGTATTGGTTGGAATCATAATGAAAGAATGTCTATAATACAACGTGGTCCTGCGGATATGGTTTTTGCATTAGCGCTTGTACATCACTTGGCTATATCTAATAATGTTCCTTTAAACAAATTAGCAGAATTTTTTTCACAGATTTCTAAATTTTTAATAATTGAATTTGTACCAAAATCTGACTCGCAAGTAAAAAGACTACTATTAACAAGAGATGACATCTTTGAAAATTATGATGAGAAAAATTTTGAAATAGAATTTTCTAAATTTTTTAAAATAATTAATTCAAAAAAAATTCTAGATTCTGAAAGAACTATTTATATCATGGAAAATAAACATCTCTGAATGAACATTCAATTTTCACAATCATCTTTCTTACATCCAATCCTATTTGCTTTTTTCCCAATCATATTCATTTTTTCAAATAACATTAGTTTTCTTAATTTTGATGACTTGTTTTATCCATCATCATTATTAATTGGAATAACTATTGTGTCATGGTTTGTTCTAAAATTACTCTTTAAAAATACAAAAAAATCTAGCATTATTTTATCATTTTCAATAATTCTTTTTTTTAGTTATGGTCATATCCAAAAAATTTTAACAGCATCTGAATTTGATATTGGAAATAAAATTCTAATTCCAATTTTTTTACTAATTTTATTCATAGTAACAATAATTGTGATAAAAAAGAATTCAGATTTTAAAAATTGGACAAAAATCATTAATTCAATAGCATTTACCATAGTAATTATTTCATTAATTAATTTTGTAAATATTGATAGTAATAACACTTCCACTTCTGTAGAATTTAAAGAAAATCTATTTTCAAAATATGAAAATCCGCCAAATGTATTTTATATTATCTTAGATGCTTATGGAGGTCAACAAGCATTAAAAGAATTTTATGACTTTGATAATTCTGAATTCCTAAAAGAATTAAGAGAGCGTGATTTTAACACTATTAAAAATAGTAAAAGTAATTATGGATTTACAATGCTCTCATTACCATCATCACTTAATATGAAATATCTTGAAAATTATGAAAAAAATGAACTTAGCAATAATATGGAATTAACATATAATATGATTCCAAATAATCAAGTGATGAAAAATTTTAAGATGATGGATTATCAAATTGCAACTGTTTCTTCAGGTTGGGGAACATCTAGAAATTTTGAGATCAGCGATATCAATTATTGTGGAACATTTAATCTAATTGATAATTCACAAATACTAATTTCTATTCTTGATAATAGTATCTTAAAATCTTTTTATGCAAAATTCTTTACTGATGATAGACGAGAGAAAGTTCTTTGTCAATTTGATAGAATTCCAAAAGCAATTGATGATTCAAATGGACCAGTTTTTCTTTTTGCACATCTATTAGTTCCTCATAAACCATATTATTTTGGTCCAAATGGAGAACCACTTAACACTGATACATTAGAACTTGGAGGTATTTCTGAAAAACGAAATTTTGATTATATTAAACAACTTCAATTTGTAAATAAAAAAACTTTGGAATTAATTGATAAAATAATTGAAAATTCAAAAGAACCACCAATCATAATCATACAAAGTGATCATGGATCAGAATTTCCTGAAGATGCAACAGAGTTAGAGAGAATGAATGAAAAAATGCATAATTTTAATGCCTATTATTTACCACATGAAGGAGAATCAATTTTGTATGATGATGTCACTCCTGTGAATTCATTTAGATTAATTTTTAATTATTATTTTAATGGTGATTATGAAATTTTAGAGGATAAATCTTATTGGAGTGAGTCTAATCCATTTGAGAAAAGTGGATATCCAGAATTTATTGATGTTACATCAAAACTTGATGAATTCAAATAGAAAAATTAAAAAGACATAATAAAGAATATTAAAAATTATTTTGTATGGATAAAATAAAAGTTGCATTTATCTATAAAGCATCAAATATTTTTATGACTGGAAAACATTTTGATAATAATTATTATAATTTTTTTTTAAAAGCATTACCAAGAAACAAAAACATAGAAGTAACTAATTTTACAGAAGAAGAAAAATTTGATATTGAAAAATTAGAAAATAAATTTGATGTGATACTATTATGGCAAAATAATGAATTTGGTACACCTGATCTAATTAATATAAAAAATTCAAAAATTCCAGTTATTACAAGATGTGCAGATCCTAGAGAAATAGAAATTACAAAAAAATATCATAAAAAATGGAAAATTGATTATTACTTTCATTTTTGGCCAGAATCATTTTTTCATAGTTTTTTACCAAAAAATTTTAAATACAAATCAATTATTTATGGACTTGAATCATCACTATACAAAAATACAACTCCATTTGAAGATAGAATCAAAAATAAGATTTTAAATTCTGGTGCAATTGGAAATACAAAACTATTATCTAAAATAATAAATGATATTAAAAATCCAAAATGGAATGCATATAGAGTATATTATCTTAGAACAATTATCAACAATTTACCATATGTAGACTACTTTCCTACTCTTCAAAATGAATTTGTAGGAGATAAATTTCCATTACTTCTCCAAAAATATCAAGCTTCAGTAGCGGCATCCACAACTAATCCAGTAGCCAAAATGTGGGAAATTCCAGCAGCTGGCTGTATGACATTTTTAGAGGTGAATGAAAAAAATAATGCAGATTTTGTGGGTTTTAAAAATAATGAAAATGCTATTTTTATTAATGAAGAAAATTATAAAGAAAAATTTCAAGAATATTTAGAAAATGTTGAAGATAAAAAATGGAGAAATATTGCTGAAAAAGGCAGAAAATTTGTTATTGACAATCTAAATAACGATAAAGCAGTAGAGTCATTAGTTGAATTAATGCAACGTGCTATCAATGAAAGAAAATAAGTGAATTTTTTATGCATAAAATAATAATTAAGTATAAAAATCTAATTAACTTGCATCATGTAATTAAATGAAAATGGATAATTCGGAAATTAAAGTACTACTAACTGCTTCAGGTGGAATTCATGCCTTAGGGGTTATTGATTGTTTAAAAAATAATTATGAAAAAAGAAAAATTAAAATTATTTGTACAGATACAGAGGAAAAGGAATTATTAAAAAATAAAGCTGATGGATTTTATATTGTACCCAAAGGTAATTCTAAAAAATTTATAAATATAATCTTAAAAATTTGTCAAAAAGAAAAAATAGATATTATAATTCCGGGAAATGCAGATGAAATATTATCTATATCAAAAAATATCGAACTATTTAATTTAAGAAACATTAAAACTACCATATCTAATTTTAATAATTTGAATATAATTTTAAATAAAGAAAAAACATATTCCAAATTAAAAAAAATTGGAATTAATATACCAGAATATTATAGAATAAAAAATTATAAAGAATTTTTACAAGCAATAAAAAAATTAGGGTATCCAAAAAAAAATATTTGTTTTAAACCATCAAAGTATTCAGAAAGTGGAGGTACACGAGGTTTTAGAATATTACGACAAAAAAATACAGCAAAAAAAATCATGCTACATAAAAAACCAGATTCAGTTGAAATTGATTTTGAAACTACAAAATCTGCCTTAAAAAATACGGGTCCAATTGATCTTCTAGTAATGGAACATTTACCCGGTGATGAATTTAGTACATACGTATTTGCCGAAAAAGGAAAAATGATCTATTGTATATCAAACTTAAGACAGAAGTTAGATCGATATTATTCATTTGAAGCAAAAATACAAAAAAATAAAAAAATAGAAATAATGTGTAAAAAAATTATTGAAGAATTAGAATTAACTTCAAATGTAAACATTCAATTTAAAAATTCAAAAAATAATATACCAAAATTAATTGAAATAAATCCTCGCATAGGAGGAACTATAATTCTTCCTTCAGTATCTGGAATTAATTTACCATATTTAGCTATTAAACAATGCCTAAATGAAAAAATACCAACTATAAAAAAATCAAAAGAGATTAGAATGATTAGATATTGGAAAGAGTTATTTTTGCAAGATTCAAAAACATTTGAGATTAATAATAATTTAAAAATATAAAATTGGTTATTATGGAAAAAAAATTAATAATTTTTGATTTTGATGATACATTAACTGATAATTCTCAAAGAGATTTTCAGTCATTTCAATATATAATTAAAAAATTTTATCTAAAATCAATAAATAAAAATGAACTTATTAACTTCAGAGAAAAATCTAAAACTTCTGAATTCATAATAAAAAAAATAATGAATACTAATGATGAAAAACTATACAACAAATACTATCAAGATAGATTAGTTTTTCTTGAAAAAAAGTCATCATATGAAAATTTTGTTAAATTAAAATTTTGTACATTAGAAATTTTAAATAAATTAAAAAATGATAAATACATTCTTACTTTAAATTCAATTCAATCAAATCATAAGAATTTTTTAAATATATTAGAAAAATTAAAAATTAAAAATTATTTTCAGGAAATTGTTACTAATAAATTAATTTTAGCAAATAGTTCATATCAAGATAGATATAATATGAAAAAAATCATGTATAAAAAAATATTAGAAAAATTAAAAATAGATAATCTAAATGATGTTTTAGTAGTAGGTAATCTTTTTTCAGATATTTTACCTGCAAATGCTCTTGGAATAGACTCAATTATGATTAAAGGTTCATTTGGTTTTGATAATTCACAAAATCATTTAACTAATAAAATTTCAAAATTAGAAGAAATTTTTAAATTTATTTAAAAAAATTGAAGATAAATTATAGCATATGAATATTAAATTATGAAAAAATTTCTTTATGAATATTTTGTTATTGGTCTCTCCAGATGATAAAATGAACATATAAGATAAAAATGAGGCAAAAATTGTATGAATTAGATAACTAGTGAAATGCCATTTACAAATAAATGGTAAAATCGTTTATACTAAATTTTACGAGATTTGAGATAAATTATACAATATACTGATACTCGATTTTAGTCTTATTAAAAAATTGAAGAGTTTTTTAATGGCACACAAAATATTCATGATATGAATGTTCTAGTTATTGGTGCTCATCCAGATGATGAATCTATAGGTGCTGGAGCAACTATTGCAAAACATGTAGAAAAAGGTGATTCAGTTTTTATTGCATTATTTTCAGTTGGTCATAAACCAATTCAACCAAAATTAAAAACACAAGCATATGAAATGTTAAAGGTATTTGGAATAAATAAAAAAAATATTTTTTGGTTAAATTGTAAATCAGGAAATTTTATGTCAGAAGATCAATTAAAAGTAAATGCAGAGCTAACAAATATTATTTCAAAAATTAAACCAAAAATAGTGTATACTCA
>Ga0209657_1001374_pt1 | contig 14797 bp, 19 predicted proteins | sample SaaInlV_100m_DNA_FD_184650 | JGI IMG/M metagenome (GOLD analysis project Ga0209657, IMG submission 184650) | Marine microbial communities from expanding oxygen minimum zones in the Saanich Inlet - SI037_S3LV_100m_DNA (SPAdes) (version 2) | ecosystem: Environmental > Aquatic > Marine > Intertidal... | reverse complement strand
ATACAAAGATGTATGCCATTATGGTTTCTATAGCGGGCAATGCAATACGCAAGAAGTATCCAATATCCGCTGCTGAGATCACTACATTATGTAAGGAGATAGATTATGAGAACGGAAACTGGTATAAGTCAAGACCATTTGACAAGGAGGCAGATCGTGCCATTGAATTCGTATACGGAAACCTTTAACCAAACAGACATAGATCCTAAACGTTTATACGATAGGGCATTCAAAGAGTCTGAGAAGATTACTTGGAACCCTAACAACAGAACTAAACAAAGGATATTAGAAGACTGCATGATGGGTCAATGTGCAGAGTTATTCTTAATAGACAAGTGTGGATTCACCGATAACCCTAATGGCTTCATGGATGTATATGATCCAGTAGGAAATGAGATTGAAGTGAAAGTTACACGTGGAGAACACAATATAAAGTTTATGTTAGGTGATCTATTAGTTCGTAAAGTTGAATGGGGATATGATGTAGCTGATATAGTCTATACCTATCTGTATGATCCTAAATCTGGTGACTATACATTCTTAAATGATTACAAATTTAATGGTACAGACTATGTACTTTCGCGCAAAACTATGTTATAATATACTATTCAATGGAGAAATAAATGCAAAAAGAATCAATTCTCATTCTACAAGAATGTGCCGAGCTTCAATCTAAAAAGTCTGAAGACTATCAAAATCCAAATTCACAAGTAAAACAAGCAATGCATTATCGTCGTGGTGTAGATTCTATACATGATACTATGCACGGCAAAATGTTACGTGCTCAGTCTTTACTTGAATCCGGTCAAGCCAATAACTTTGAATCACTCGAAGATACATACAAAGATCTTATTAACTATGCATCTTTTGCTGTCTCATATATTCGTGGCAAAATGGAAGGTCAGGATCCTACCCTCGATTACTTAAACAAACCTAAAAATGTTGATTAAACCACACGTAGTACAAGATGTAAGAGATTACTTTGTGGCTGGTAAGCAGCGCGGTATGCATATGACCACCGATAAAACTGGTGTTAAATGTATTGAACTTATCGGTGCAAGCTTCTTAGCAAATGAACCAGCTATCTTTGGTGAACCTAACTCAGAGTATATAGCAAAGGAAATAGAATGGTATCAATCTATGTCACTAAATATTAATGGCATATACAAAGGTGAAAAGCCCCCTCCAGCAGCATGGCAATATGCAGCAAGCGCTGATGGTATGATCAACTCTAACTATGGTTATCTAATATACCACAAAGATAATGGGTATCAATACGATAATGTACTTCAAGAATTAGATTCTAATCCTGATGGGCGTAGAGCCACTATGATATATAATAGACCAGAGATATGGAATGAATATGATCTATTTGGTATGTCTGACTTTATATGCACTAACTCAGTGGCTTATTATATACGCGATGGTAAAATAAACTGTTGTGTACAAATGAGATCTAATGATGTTGTCTATGGTTATAAGAATGATTATGCATGGCAACAACATGTGTTAGAAGAGTTAGCATATGACTTAGGTTTAGAGGCTGGCAAAATGATATGGCAAGTGCAGAACTTACATGTCTATGAAAAACACTTTGACTTAATACAACCTATCCATAACAGATGAATAAATGGCTTAACGAAGAAGCATTAGATGTGCTAGTTAATTATTATTATCCTAAAGCTGGATGGCTGCAGGATAATGTTAATTGGGGACCACTTGATTACGAGGGCCCTGAAGCTAATAAAGAAATTAATGATCCTCTTATGCAGAAGATAGACATCTATGATTGTAAGACGAGAAATGCCGCTGGCTTTTCAAATGTATTACAAGACTTATTTCTTGGTTCAAAGACTCCTAAATGGAGATGGCAAAACGAAAGACGTAGAGACATTAACACATGGAATGATAAAATCACATGGGGTTTATCTGCACAGTTTTTTGTTATGATGTGTCATCGTATTACAGGAAGTGGTGCATCATTTGAGAATGACCATGGATATCGTAATAATTGTATACAATATTGGGGTACGCAATATGCTAAAAATGGTATAAAAGAAATGTGTGAAGATCTAATAAAGGCAAAAGCACGTGGACCAATATTTACTTCTATTGGTAATCAACCTCCAGCACCTAAAAAAGGCACAACAAATATAGACTTTATGACAAAAGAATTACCACCATTAATATTTAAATTTGTTGATTGGTTATTATATGAAAAGATAGATGGCGAGTATAGAAAGACAATGAAAACTCACAAAGAGATTGTAGACTGGTTTAATGCATATAATAAATCAGCAGGACATAGAAAGTTTAACTTCCAATATGCAGCATTCTCTATGGACTGTTCAGATTATTTTCCTACAGCAGTAGATCCAGATTCACATACATACTTAGGCAACAACGCTGTTCGTTGTTTAAAGAAGTTATCGTCTGGATATAGTCATGATGAGTTCATGAATATATTAAGAGAACGTACAGGCGGAAGACCAAAAGATCTTGAAGATGTGATGTGTGACTTTGTAAGGTTTGGTCAGAACTATGTGCCTCGTGGAAATGGAACATTCGATCATATTCCAAGTACTATAACTAATAACAGCGGTTGGGTTTCAGGTTGGAAACAAAGACAAGGAACACCACCGGATACTAATACACTACCAATATAATGCCACACAATAATCACGTAGAAGATGGTTTCAATATCGATGTCGGTATGATGCAACCTGAAGAAGCAAAAGAATATTACTTAGATCTTGCACAGTTTTGGACTGATCCTAATCCAGCTCCACGTATTGTTGAGCATGAAGGTATTCGAGTTGTAAGAGATGATGACTTAGTTGGATCGAAGGTCCGAGGTGGAGATTGTCTTATTAGTTCTCTTCCACGTCATATTGACACAATAGTTTATGTGCAACCAAGAACTGGTTTAGCTGGTGTAAGTATATTAGATGTAGCAAAGAGACATAATAAATCTGTAAGATTATTCATGCCATCATCTAAAAAGATCTCACATCACCAAGCTTGTTGTATAGAGCAAGGTGCAGAGGTTAGCTTTCATAGAATTGCTGCCATGCCTAATCTAAATAAGATAGCAAAGGAATGGGCTGATAAAAAGGAAAATGCATTCTTTGTACCATTAGGATTAAAACATAGAATGGTTACAGCAGGAATTGTAAAGGTTGCATCGCAAATAAAAGAACCTGAACAAGTATGGGTTGCTACATCAACTGGTGTATTGACTCGTGGATTACAAATTGCTTGGCCGAATGCAGAGTTTGTCTCTGTTGCTGTAAGTAGAAACATGAAGGCTGGTGAATTAGGTAGAGCAAGAGTTATATCTGAGAAAAAAGCTTTCACGGCTCATGAGAGTAAAGAGAACTTACCACCATTTCCAAACATAGATACTTACGATGGTAAGGTATGGAAATATATTCCTAAGCATTCTGATAAAGATATATTATTTTGGAATGTAGGTAAAGAACCAGTATTACATGATGATACATTATATGAAACAACTGATAGCTATAGAAAATGGGATAAAGATTTATGATTACAGGAACATTTAATAAGATACCACGTAAGAAGAACAGCCATGGATATGGTTGGGCACGTACATGGGCAGAGAACTTAAAGGTAGGTATTAACCACGATGCTGATCCAGTTGAGATATTATACTTAGACCATGGTGTAAACTTTGGTGGTGGTCTTAATCTATTCGGTGGATTTGATGAGAAGCTTAAACAAAGAGTAGATAATTTTTTAGCAGCTGATAAGGTTTATTCACTTGATATAGATATGCCAGAATATGGTAACATGTTAGCCAAGAGAAAAGATGTAGAGGATAAAGCGTGGTGTGCTCGTGTTCAACAGAAATGCGACAATGCACAAACATTACTATCCACTGATCTTGATACACAATGGCTGACAATAGGTGATTCTCATACAGCAGCGTTTGCCCCACCAGGAAGTATGGTGATTAAGACTAATGGTCTTACACTAAACGGCCAAATCAAATCTAACTTTCAATACGTAACAGATCATATAGCTAAGTGCAATAACCTACAAGGTATCACATTAAGCTTTGGTAATATAGATGTGAGACATCACTTATGCAGATTACATATTGATCCAAGAGATATGTGGATAGATCTAAAAAGGTTTGGTGATAGCTTGCCAATTCCAGTAGAATATTCTGTTCCATGGCCTATAGAGTTTGAAGGCAGAAGATTACCAAAGACTGGTTACTATAAAGGTCAACCATTTTGGGGATCATACTATGAAAGATCACAAATGCTTGAAAGAATCTTTGAGACTATGGATATGATTAGTATGAATAGAGTTTTATATCCAATGGAATGGTTAAAGATGAATCCAGAAGAATTTGCTAAAACCAAAATGGAAGGTACAAGCTCAGTACACATATCACCAGAAGTATATAGACGAAAAGATTTCGGTCAGCAGTATGTACTTCCGATATAATTATGATATAATATATACATAAATTAAATAATGAAGGAGTAAATAAATGGGCATAATGGATCGTTTACAGAAGAACTCACGTATCAAAGAGTCTTCGCAACTTGACAAAAGCAAGTTGTTTTCTGATAAGGACATGGTTCCAACACCTGTCCCAATGATTAACGTTGCACTATCAGGTGACCCAGACGGTGGTCTGAGTTCAGGTTTAACAGTATTGGCAGGACCATCGAAGCATTTTAAGACTTCTTTTGCCTTGTTAATGGCAGCAGCTTACTTAGATAAGTATGACGATGCTGTTTTGTTATTCTATGATTCAGAGTTTGGTAGCCCGCAACAATACTTTAAGTCGTTTGGTATAGACACTTCGAGAGTTCTACATAGCCCCATTACTAATGTAGAAGAACTGAAGTTTGATCTAATATCCCAGTTAGAGAATATCGAACGCAAAGATAGAGTCATTATTATAATTGATTCTATCGGTAACCTAGCTTCTAAAAAGGAGCTGGAAGATGCTATGAATGAAAAGTCAGTAGCAGATATGTCGAGAGCGAAAGCCCTCAAAGGTCTATTTAGGATGACAACACCCTATCTAACAATGCGCGACATACCGTTGTTAGCAGTCAACCATACATATCAAGAAATCGGCTTATTCCCTAAAGCAGTCGTTTCCGGTGGTACAGGTATATACTACTCCTCAGATAATATCTGGATCATCGGACGTCAGCAAGAGAAGAAGGGAACAGAAATTTTAGGATATAACTTTGTAATCAATGTAGAAAAGTCAAGGTTTGTCCGTGAGAAGTCTAAGATTCCTATTGCAGTTACATGGGAAGGTGGTATTGAAACCTACTCAGGTCTATTAGATGTTGCATTAGAAGGTGGATATGTTGCTAAGCCTACAATTGGTTGGTACTCAAAGGTTGATAAAACCACTGGTGAGATAGAAGATAAAAAGGTTCGTGTTGCTGAAACACTTAAGGAATCTTTCTGGACACCTATCTTTGCTAACACAGACTTTAAACAATATCTTAAAGATAAATATGAAGTAGGTCATGCCGAAATGATTAAATCAAACCCTGAAGATTTGGATATTTAATGCAGATAGAAACATTAATCTTACGTAACCTAATGTTAAATGAGGATTACACCAGAACGGTGATTCCTCATTTGAAAACTATATACTTTGAGAATCCATATAGAGATGTCTTTAATGAGATTGTTGGCTTCGTGAATAAGTTTAATAAGTTACCAAGTGCTGATGCGTTGAGTATAGAACTAAGGAATAATCCTAAGATAGGATCTGATTCATTAGCTCTTATACCTGAGATCAGTAAACCAGATACAGAACAAACCCAAGAGTGGTTAGTTGAGAAGACTGAGAAGTGGTGCCAAGACAGAGCAATCTACTTGGCAATCATGGATTCAATTAATATTATTGAAGGTAAGCATGAGACATATGACAAGAATGCATTGCCTACAATACTCAGTGAAGCCTTAGGTGTTAACTTTGATATGAGAGTTGGTCACGATTATGTTGATGACTCTGATGGTCGTTATGATTTCTATCATAGGCAAGAAGAACACTTACCATTTGACTTAGAAAAGTTTAACGCAATCACCAAAGGTGGTCTCGTCAAGAAATCTCTTAATGTTGCTTTGGCTGGTACAGGTGTTGGTAAGTCATTGTTTATGTGTCATGTTGCCGCTGGTGCTTTAACACAGATGAAAAATGTGTTATATATAACTATGGAGATGGCAGAAGAAAGGATAGCTGAACGTATTGACGCTAACCTTATGAATGTGCCTATTGACCAGTTAGAGAATTTAAGTAAGGATATGTTTGATAAGAAGATGCATAAGCTTACTGATAAAGGGGTAGGTAAATTGATTGTAAAGGAATATCCTACAGGAGCTGCAAGTGCTATTCACTTTAGGGCATTACTTAAAGAGTTAAAGATCAAACGTGACTTCACACCTGATCTTATTTGTATAGACTACTTGAATATATGTTCAAGTGCACGTATGAAATCTATGGGTGGATCTATTAACTCATATATTATGGTCAAAGCAATTGCAGAAGAATTGCGTGGTTTGGCAGTAGAGTATAACTTACCTATTGTTACAGCTACACAAACCACCCGCTCTGGATTTGGTAACTCTGATGTAGGTTTAGAAGATACGAGTGAATCATTTGGTTTACCAGCTACGGCTGATCTAATGTTTGCACTTATAGCTACTGAGGAGTTAGATAACCTTAACCAGATAATGGTCAAGCAATTAAAGAATAGATACAATGATCCAACCGGTGGTAATAAGAAGTTTGTATTAGGAATTGACAGAGCTAAGATGAGACTGTATGATGTAGAGGATACGGCCCAGACTCTTAATGTAAGAGATGAGCCACCTAAAGTTTCACCAAGATATGATAAAATAGGAGAGGGATTTAATTATGAATAAACTAAAACCGTATATTTCTAGAATGCTGAACAAAGAACATCTAATGAAGATGTCTAAAGTTCAATTAGAGAAGGAAGCTCGGAAACAGGGTGTTGAGTTAGATCGACGTGAGAAGAAGACTGCTCTCGTTGAACAAATATTGGCACTGTGAGTAAGATACATGGCAAGATGTGGGGAGATAGATATCTCCACTTAGCCAAAGAAGTATCTACTTGGTCTAAAGACCCAAGCACTAAAGTTGGTGCTGTAGTTGTTGGAGATCATGGTCAAATATTATCTCAAGGATTCAATGGTTTCCCAAGAGGTATTAATGATAATTCTGCCAGATTAAAAGATAAACAAAAAAAGTATAAATTAGTTGTACATGCCGAGATGAATGCTATATATAATGCTGGTCTTAATGGTATTTCTTTAGATGGATCAACGTTATATGTATATGGTTTGCCTGTTTGTAATGAATGTGCGAAGGGTATTATACAGGTTGGTATAAAGAAAGTTGTTGCTGTTCGACCAAAAGATTATAATACTGATTGGGATGATTCAATAAAGGATGCCCAGGCTTTGTTTAAAGAAGCTGAGGTAATGTATTTAATAAATGTGGAGAAAGATTAATGGGAAAACAAATGATACCCGGAGCTAAGAAAAGAGTAAAGGGTCAACCGAGGTTTGTCAAGGATATGAGTCATAGTACTCATACAGCAAAAAGACATCCTACTTCAAAGAGGGTAAAAAAATAATGTTTAAAGCACTTTTTAATCAAGGATATTCTAAAGCGTTTATGGATAGGATTGAATTCCGCCGTAAGGAATATTACGAAAAACGTAGAATACAAACAATAAGAGCCAATGCTATGAAGATGGCACATAACTGGAGTCATGAGTATCCAACCGGTACTCCATTAGAATATATCAGAGATGATATCATTGAGTGTTGGGAGAGAACTGCAGGTGTTGGTATCTATGCAGGACTTGTTAATAAAGAATCTACTGACAGCCATATGGAAGCAGTACAAACTGTGACTGCACGTGGCACACGGAAAGATCCTGTTGCACAGGCTACAATAAAGAAGTATAAACATGAATGGAGAAATCCACCTGATGAAAATACAGTTCCATACAAAATTGAAAGATAGTATGTACAAACCGCACAAACTATGTTATAATATACCTTTGAATGGAGAAATAAATGAAACATAAAATTATAGGTTTAACAGCGGGTGTATTACTTGCTGCATCATTGTCAGCAATGGCAGACACTATTGATATTAAAGATCATTATCGTGAGATTATATACTTAGAACCATATACGGTTGAAGTATGTAGTAAGCAACAAGTATCAGCAGCGTCTCAAGCAGACATTGCTAATGCAGCATTTTGGGGAGCAATCTTCGGTGCAGTTGTCGGTGATGTAGTAACAGATGGAGATGGTGGTAAATTGCCAGGAGCTGTTATTGGTGGTGCAATCGGTGCGAATAATGCAGCTGCAGAGTCAGGTACAACTACGGCCACGGTATGTAAGACAGAAACACGTAAGAAATCTACATCAGTTAATGAATATTCACACTCAACTATTACATTCTATTATGATGGTAATACGTATGAAGTAGATTTTATTAAGCAATGAAGTTAAAACCTAAATTCATACCATTTGAGAAATGGTCATTCGTAGACCGCAATGATCTAGATACCGAACACTGGTATATACGATTAGAAGGTGGTGAATACCATGATGTCATATATAGATATATGGATGTTAAACTTAATGATACAACTAAATCTATAAATTTCGATTATGAAATTGTAGAATTCCCAATGGAGACACCTCATGGTGATCCGCAATTCAATGAAGCGGCAGGTAATATACTACAGAGTATACTAGCCGATACTATGGAAAAACAGGATTTTGTACTAGGTGCAAAAAATAAGTAATGAACGTAAAAGAAACACTAACCATTCTCTCAGAAGAATGTGCTGAAGTCGTACAGGCTAACTCTAAGTTAATTAGATTTGGCCCATATGATGATCAAAATATAATTGAACTTGAAAAAGAACTAGGTGATGTCATGGCTGTAGTCATGATTTTAGATTACTATGGCTATGTTAGTCTTGGTAATATTCAAAAGAATATAGAGCCTAAACTCCAAAAGCTCAAAAAATATAGTAAAATTAAGAATTTAAATAAAATAATTAAGAATTTATAAATCTATAAATACCTTTATATCTTCAATTTATAAGGGTGTTAATGAAGTCTTTAAAGCTATTCCTCGAGGGAAGAAATGATCCCTCAATCTTTCACGCAGTATTTATGGCAGGTGCTCCTGGCGCAGGCAAATCTTTTGTCTCTGATTGGATGTCTTTAGGTCCACAACTTGGTTATAAAGTAATCAATTCAGATGTAGAGTTTACACGTTATATGAAAGAAGCAGGTTTAACTGATGAGAAAGGAGCAGTTATACTTGACCCTGAACAAGAATTTGAACGTGGTGTAATACGTACAGTTGCAAAGAGACACACACAAGCAAAAACTAACTATGCCATGGTTGGAAGATTAGGTCTTGTTATTGATGGTACTGGTGCAAATGCTTCTAAAGTACAAAAACAAAAAGCAACATTAGAAAAGCTTGGCTATGAAACAGCCATGGTGTATGTTAGTATTCCGTTAGAGGATTCAATCGAATCAGACAGAAAGCGTGGTGAAGAGGGTGGAAGATCTATTGGCCCAGAGCTTGTCACACAAAAATTCAAAGAATTAGACAAGAGTATACCCAAATTAAAGAAATCATTTGGCAAAATGTTTTTTGTGATAGATAATACTGTAAGAGAAAAAACACCAGCCTTAATTCGTAAAGTAGAAAGTGTAATCAAAAAATGGTCTAAACAATTGCCTAAAAATAAAGCAGCAAAAGAATGGATGAAAAATAATTAATGCTAAATTTTAAAGAACAAGTAAATGAAACAACTGGCATGCGTTTAGTCGATCTTCTTCCAAAGAAGGTCAAACGTATGATATACAGAGTTGCACATCAAGACAAATATAAAGGTGCTTTGCTTATGATGAAGCATTTAAGAAAAGATCCTGATGTAATCTCAAGAGGCTTGAGTAAACACCAGATTCAAAGTATTGCTGCTGATCATTTTGGTTTAAATCACAGAGAGTTTGCAAAGATACTTAATCGTCAAACAAGATACGAAGAAGCTCCTCCAGGAATGGCAGACACAGTCAAGAAATTTAAAGCAGATGGGATGGATGACGATATGGCATTTGCCCTTGCTTGGAAAATATATAATAAGAAAAAAGAAGAAGTAGAATCTATAACAGAAGCTTATACAATTGCTTATACAAAACCAGCAGATATTAAACATATAAATTATTCTGATGAACAATTAGGACAAATTGCTGATTTATATGGTAAGGTGAAGAGCAAGCATGCAACACCTTTAATATTCGATACTAACCCAACAAATAAGGTAATTAAATTTCATACTTCTATATTTGATCCAGCTATGGGTGATAAGTATACATCTATAAACATTGTTAAAGGTACTGGCTCAGTATCAAATGTTAAGTCTGTTGAACTTGAAGATTTTGGTATAGCAACTTCTACTCACTTCTTAGAATTCTTTCAAGCTATTGGTTTGTTTATGAATAAACCTTTAGATGAAACTAATTTTAAAACAGAATTAGGTGGACAGTTTATACAAGGTGATTTTAAGATACGTAACTATATTAAAAAGTGGGATAAGTTTATAAATTACTGTGAGCAAGATAAAGACATTCAAGCAGATGTTATTATGTTAGTGAATGGATCTCACTATTATCGCAAAAAAATAGATGTTACAAATCCATATGTAATTTGGACAGGCATTGATAAATACTATACAGCATTAAAACAGAAAGAAGGTATTGAAGGTGATATTAAAAAAAATACTGCTGATTGTGTTCTTATTAATGGTACACCTGATAAGTTATATGCAGCATTGAGTGGTAAAGAACCAATTGTTACAGATGATGATACTGGTAAACTATCATGTGATGGCGTTGATTGGTATCAAATATCTTTAAAGAAAGAAGAGGGTGGAGCCAAGCTTGGTAAGATAACTAAATTTATAAAAGGTAATTATGCACCTGACCAAAGTAATTGGGACTTAGCAAAGATTAATGACTTGTTTAAAGAAAATATGTCTGATCAGGATATTGAAAATCTGATTATAGAAGGTTTCTTTGGAGACATTGGTAAATCAATGGCAAAATTAGGTAAAGACCAATTTGATAAATTCAAAAAGGCTGCAGCATCTATTTTACAATTCGGTAAAAAATTATTTAATAAAATGACAAAGCTAGGAAAGAAATATGAAAAGGATGTATTTAAAGATATAGAGAGACTTACAAAGAGAAGTAAATTCCTTAAAGAAGGTACACTTAATGAGAAAGCAAGTCAAACAGATCAGTTGAGAGCTATCGTTAAAGACAGAATAATAAGAAATAAATATGAAAAGGTAATTCTAAATGAATTCAATAATATTACTACTGCTGAGAATGATTATGTACAGATAAGAATAAATAAAAACCCTAAATTTGCAATTACTAATGACTCAATTAATTTCTTAGTGAGTAATATTATATCATTCCAACTTATAAATGATATGATTTTAGATGTAAAGCAGAATGGTATCAATGTTCTTAATGACTTAAACCAAAGTATGTCTATGGGTGATACAAAGTTGCCAGTAGTAAAAGTTTATGGTAAAGCAGATGGAGCCGACTTTAAAGTTATTACGGTTGGCTCAATAAGTCAGACTAATCCCATACTTGATGACAAACAAGTTTCTATTTTAAAGGTTCTTGTAAATCCTCATAACGAATATTGGACATGTAATGCATGGATATTTGCTGAGATGACTAATGATGGTGTATCAAAGTACAATAAGATAGCATTTAAGAAGAGTGGTTCCGCATCATTCAATTATAATATTGAAGGTACATCAACTATTCCAGAAGATAAAATTAAAGGATTTTAATGAATCTAAAACAACACATATCAGAAGCAAAGAATACTCATATGACTCACATTGAAGATATGGTTATAGACGGTGGTGTACAAGGTGCAAGGTCAGCTATCTTTGCCCTACGCGATTTAAGAGATATGTTAGCTGGTCATACGAATGATACTAAACAGGTAACGGTTAAATGGGATGGTGCACCAGCAGTATTTGCTGGCGTTGACCCGAGCGATGGTAAATTCTTTGTTGCAAAGAAAGGAATATTCAATAAGAATCCTAAGGTATATAAGAGCGTTAAAGATGTAAAAGCCGATACCTCAGGTGATTTAGCAGCAAAGCTCACGATAGCATTTCAAGAATTAAGTAAGCTTGGTATAAAGAAAGGAGTCTACCAAGGTGATATCATGTTCACTAAAAAAGACTTAAAGAAAGCAACAATTGATGGTGTGAAGTATGTAACTTTCCACCCTAATACTATAGTATATGCAGTACCTGTAGAAGCAGCGCAAGAGATTATGAGAGCGAAGATCGGTGTAGTGTGGCATACTTATTACTCAGGCTCAACCTTTGACAAGATGAATGCATCATTTGGTGTATCCATTGGAGCATTTAAGACAGTTCGTTCGGTATGGCAGAAGTCCGCCAACCTTCCAGACATATCTGGTTTAGCCACATTAACTAAAAAGGATACTGATGAAATTACGAAACACATCTCAAATGCAGGAAAGCTCTTTCAAAAAATCGCTGCCACTACGCTTAATGACGTGGCTACAAATAAAGATATTAACTTATTTATTAATACCTTTCGCAATACGAAGGTTAGATCACAAGATGAAGTCACAAACTCCAAAGCCTACGTACAAGAGCTTATCGGATGGATCGAAAGTCGTTATAACACCGAAATCGAAAGGCTTAAGAGCAATGCTGGGAAGGATAGGAAGGAACAAGCAAAACTGGCAGCCTTAGAATTCTTCTCAGATGAGAACAAAGATGGCCTTATAAGTATGATTGATATGCAGAATGAATTAGTAATAGCTAAGAAAATGCTATTAAAGCATCTGGACAGTATGGATAGTATAAATACATTTATAAAGACTAAAGACGGTTTTAGGGTAACAGGAGCTGAAGGCTATGTTGCTATAGATCATTTAACGAACGGTGCAGTTAAAATTGTAGATAGGATGGAATTTTCCTATAATAACTTTAGCAAAGACATAATAAAAGGATGGGAGTCTGAATCACGATGATTACAATAAAAGAATTAAGAGAAGCTTATACTAGAGCAGATCAAAAGAAAACTGATGCTCATAATAGAAAAATCGATAAAGCTGAAAGAGGTTCCCAACCCAAAATTAAAAGTGGACCAGTATCAAAAGCACATCAAGCAGTAGCAAAGACTAAAGCTGAATGGGATAAGATACGTAAACAAACTCAGGCAGGTAATGAGAAACTTTTAATGAAACGTATGACACCTGCTCAGAAAAAAGCTTATATTAAAAATAAAAAAAACAAGGATTGGGAATTCGATTATGCCATGGCACAAATTGGTATAGATACAGGAGCAAGAATAAAATGAAATTAATAGAAAGAATAGTTAAAGAACATACTGAACCTCAGGCAATAAACGAAGCTCGTAAGACTCGAGCTGAATACTATCAAGACTATAGGAATGATAAGCATTATTCGCCTTTAATAACGGCGGCAGAATATGTTGTAATTGCTGGTAAAGGCAAAACTACTGTTGAAGTTCCATGGGATGCTTATAATGATAAAAACAAAGATCAGAATAAGCGTAAACATAAATTCCTTAAAAACCAATTTGGTATCGATATTACAGGTGAACATTATGATGCTGAACAAGGTAAAAAAATAAAGAACCTTTATAATAAAAATGGTTGGGCTAAGGATATAAAAGATACAAGCTTTGAGAGCCACGTGCGTGATAATTCCGATTTTGAAAAAACTCCCGACTTCTTTCTAATTATTGATGGTGAAGCTTTATTATCATTGAACCATTATGGACGTCCTGATTATGGTTCCGGCCCAGAGTACGATTTTGAAAAACTATTCGATAGACCACCAGAGGCAAAAGATCGAGAGTGGATCGAAACTTGGAGAAAGCTTGGGGTTAAAAGAGATCAAACCGAATGGAGGAAACATAGTGGGAATGATGACCCTGAGGGTAAGCGCGCTATCCCCTCGGAATCAGGATTTGCCGGTGAAAAATATTATAAATTTACCAAAGAAATTCATCCGGTGGATTATGATCCAAGACCAATAATAACAGTTCGTACTACAAAATTTGGTAACGGCGATGATGTTATGGCAAAAATAACTGGTGAAAGACGAGATATAATGGATTTTTTATCTAGCGAAGAGTATAAAACTGATTCTTATGTACCAAGTAGAGATCCAGGTTGGCGTTATCTCGGGTCTTTCCCAGCAAAAATTCAAAAACAATTAAAAATGAAAGTTTACAAAAAAAATAGTAAACAATTCAAAGATTGGAGAGCAAATAAAATTTCATACACAGAGTTACAAAAATGAAATCATTAAAACAAATAATGATCGAAGCTAGTACTGACATTAATCCAGAATGGACTGCAGCGTTTGATCGTAAAGTTAAAGCCAAAGTGGATATGCGTGATTGGATGAACGTTACTAAGACGTATATATCTAAGCGTGATTTGGGTGCAGTTCCATTAGAAGGAATATATCCTAAGAATGCTAAAAAATCAGGTATTCGCCAAGGGAGATTTGTTATGCATGATGTACAATCAAAATACATTGTACATAAAAAATCAAATGCTACAGAGGTTATTACTTATGGAGATTTAGGTAAAGAACTAGTAGTTGCAATT
>Ga0209657_1001368_pt1 | contig 14837 bp, 9 predicted proteins | sample SaaInlV_100m_DNA_FD_184650 | JGI IMG/M metagenome (GOLD analysis project Ga0209657, IMG submission 184650) | Marine microbial communities from expanding oxygen minimum zones in the Saanich Inlet - SI037_S3LV_100m_DNA (SPAdes) (version 2) | ecosystem: Environmental > Aquatic > Marine > Intertidal... | reverse complement strand
AGGGTATTCCGTACACCCAAGACGATTTAGATAACCTTACAGATACCATATTTGATTACAATTATGATCCTAGCACACAAGAAGGTACTCCATTTTATGACTCAGATGATATCTTAGAATCTTTTACTAAGAATAAAGCGAAGCACATTGATCTAGTGTTGGAGCACATTGTACAATTAACCGCCTCAGGGTACGATCCCTCTAGTGCAGTAGTTACTAATTATTATAATAATATAGGAGCTTTGTCTGAAATGTATGATGTTAAAATAAAGCGTAGGAAAAAACTACTCCAACTAGTGTCTATTTATGGAACTCTTAGATATGGATTTACTGACGAATTAGCTGGTAGCCCAAAGAACCTTAGCCTAGGACCTGGTATCTTAATTGAAAATTTAGGAACTTCTAAAGATCCTGAATGGGTTCCTATAGAACGTATACCTTTGAATGATTTCTCGTTTTTAAAGAGTTCAGGTTTAGATATTAGTTTGAGAAAACAAGAAAAACTTTTAATATTCTCAGAAGATTTAGAAGATGTTATTGCTCCTGTGCATGTTAGATTTATCAAATCTAAAGCTCTATCCCTACCTAACATAGGACAATTCAACGTACCTCCAACTCCTAGAGACTCCTTCCCTTATTTTCAAGGAGACCCTCATGTTTCCGGTACTGGAGGAATTGTACAATCTTTAACTACCTCGATACATACAGAAGGTATGATACTGGGGTATAATTTCCTAGAGGCTCAATCGATAGTCGATGCATCCTCTAACCTATTTAAAGTTGATAATATAGTTAATGATACTTCTGATAACTTTAACGGACAGTTAGTAGGATCTTCAATTGATGCTGTATTTGTATCAGGTTTAGGTATTCCAAAATTAACAGGAACTCATGCAAACGGTTCATACGTAAGACTTCCAGCCAATTATACTCCAGATGGAATCAATAGAAGTTTACGTAATACCGCGATAGATGACCTCTTCTATCCACCTAATGCGAGATACGACCATAATTCGAATATAGGTGGGGGGGTAACTTTCGACTTCTGGGTACACATCCCATCCCTAACGTTTACCGACCAACATAGATATAGATTAGTAGCTGCTTGCGAGAATTCAGGTAAAAGTACCCCCACATCTCAAACTCAACAGGATATCTATGCATCTAGAACAAACCTCTCAAATAGTCTGTCTGAGAATAAGGTCCACGGAATGATTATGGGATTTAGAGACAAAGGTGGAAATTCCTCACCAAGTGGAATCGAATTTGGAGTTTTTCCTACTGTATCTCAAAATAGAACTGATCAAGGATCCGGACACAATATTTGCATAGCTGAAGCCTTGAAGTACGAAGAGGACGGGTCTTTACTACCATCAGGTATTATAGAGTTAGGGGCTAAGACAAACTCGGAAGTATCTAGCCAAGGATCTTACATAACTAAGGTTGAGGAGGAGTTTACTCATATTTCTGTAGTATTTGATTTTAAAGAGGATCTCATTACTACTTATTTCGATGGAGTAGCACTAACCTCTCAAAGCCTACGTAAGACATTTGATACCGGAAATACTAGATACCTAGGAATTCCTTCAACTACTTTCGCTCCCGATATTAATAATTTAGGAGTGTCCAGTTTCAATAACGAAGACAATCTAGGTCCTAAAATAGGAAATCTAGGTCTTGGGTTCACCCCTTGGATCTTAGGCGGGGGATTTTCAGATAGAACGGGTAAAGATTTTGGAGCCCAGTCCATAGTTGTTGATACCCCCGGATTCCTAGGATTCAATACAAATACTTTTTATGGATCACCTACATTCTCCCAGCAGTCTTACCCTATTGAACAGGTCTATACTCCAACCCCTTCTAGTGGGTTAGATGGCTTTCTTGGAAGTTTTAAACTTTATTCTAAAGCCCTATCTAATAAGGAAGTAGCTACAAACTTTAATTCCCAGAAAGGTTTCTTTAAAAACATAAAAATATCATGACATTAGAAAATATATCCAAATTATCAACCGCTCAAGCACCTCAACGCAATGGGATCTCATTTCCAGCTGTGGAAGGTATGGGAGGGTTCTTTACTAGAACCCAAGGAATTACCACTATTCTATCAGGGTTAAAACAACTACTATTGACTAGCAAAGGTGAAAGAGTTATGAATCCTGATTTTGGAACATCTCTCAGGCGATCTGTATTTGAACCGTTTACCCCTGAGTTAAAGGAAACTCTTACCCAGGAGGTAACGAGAGGAATAGCTATTTATCATCCTGAGGTATTAATAAATTCGTTAGAGATTTCTTGGAATGAGTCTAAGAGAGCTTCAGGTACAAATCAGATATATTTATCTCTACTTTTTAGAGTTTCCCAAGATCTTTCAAATGAGCACACATTGGAGGTTGTAGTATAATGAGTGACATTGTTGGAATTTTTAATACATCCGCATACGACGGAACTATAGATACTGATTTTTTAAATATAGGCAACTTAAGTTTAGACTCTAAAGCATCTAATATTGACTATTCAATTGATGATTTTAAAGAATATAGAGCTGCCATGATATCCTATGTAAAGGCTGTATATCCAGACGACTACAACAACTTTGCTGATTCTGATTTGGGAGTAATGCTAGTTGAGTTATTCGCATATTTAGCAAGTGTTCTATCATTTAAAGCAGACATGATAGCTAACGAATCTTTTATATCTTCTGTAAAAACTACTGAAAACTTAAGAAAACTTTTACAACTTATCGGAATAGCCCTTAAAGGACCTGTTAGTGCTAAAGCTGGAGCCACTCTATCCCTTAATTCAGAAGACGCTCTTGATGACCTTAATGATTCCATCACTATAAACGAGTCGAATAGATCATTTTCCGTAGACACTAATAAAGATACGGGATCTTTAACATATACTTTATATAAAGTTTCTGATAATGGCAGCATAGAACTTACTACTCCAAATATTTCACTACCTAAATATGAGTCACTTAATAAGGAAGGTACTGTATTCTCTAACTTAATATTACTTGAAGGTCAACTTAAATCTCAGAGTGGGATATTTAATAGTACAAACACGCTTCATTCAGTTCAGATAACCAATTCACCTATAGTAGAAGGAAGTTTGTATGCTGTTATTGATGGAGTTGTATACAATGAAGTGCAAAATCTATTCTTAGCAGGAGCTGATGATACTGTATTTTCAAAAACTTACACTGGAAATTACGCTGCCACTTTAGTTTTTGGAGATAACATCAGAGGGAAATCCCCATCTCCTGGAGCTTCATATCAATGCTTTTACAGAGTAGGAGGAGGAACTAGAGGAAACGTCTCTCCGGGAACTATAAAATTCTCACTACCTGTAACTAAAACCACCGCCATAGATAGTGAAAGTATTGACATATCTACAACTATTGAAAATCCTACGAAAGCAACTGGAGGTAGAAACGCTGAATCAATAGCCCACGCTAGAAAGTGGGGTCCTAATTTCTTCAAAACTCAATATAGAGCTGTTACCGGAGAGGATTATACCTCATTTGCAAACCAGTTTGTAAGTACCGTAGGTCAATCTGGAAAGTCCATAGCTACTTTACGTAGTTCAGGGGCAGGATCAAATATGATTGATATCTATACAGTGGCATTTGCAGATGAGGTTGATGGAGTTCAAGCTCAACTTGAAAGAGCTCCTCTTACTTATAAGAGTGAACTACTTAAATACTTAAATAACTACAAAATGTTAACTGATGAAGTTACAATTGTGGATGGTTTAATTAGAACTTTAGATGTTAAAGCTACAATATATATTGACAAAGTTTACCAACCGTTCGAAGAGGATATTAAGAGAGCTGCTAGTTTGAAAATTTTACAATTCTTCGACCTTTCTAAAAGAGAATTCGGGGAAGTAGTAAGAGCAGATGAGTTGAACCGTGAAATCTTCAGCGTACCAGAAGTTAGATTTTCTAAAATTAATAATTTAAGAACTGACGATATCAAACTAAATTTTAATGAAATACTTCAATTAAATAACATTGAATTAAACGTAGCCCTAGTATAAAATGCCATTTAGAAAATCAGGAATCGGATCCGTAGGTAAACCGGATAAAAAATACTTTCAACATAATTATGTGGAGGTCGTTAGGACTCTCACTCCAGACCTCTATACTGACACAGATTATGCTATTTACGGCACCGAAGATGATGTTCTCTACGCAGTTCTAGGTAAGCTATTGAAAACTGTAGATGATATAGACCAAATTGTAGATGTAGATGATGTAACCAAAGCTGATCTCATGCGAAGATTTATAATGCGTAATAATCTTACGCATATTCGCCCTGCTATTTTTGAAACTAAAATTTTAAGAGCATTGGGTACATCTTTCAATGCCTTTAGTAATAAAGCAGATTTTAAAAAGTATTTAGAAAATTACGTACTGCCGGAAATTTACGTCAATGGTCCCTCTCAAAATTTTATAAAAGGAGTTTCTAGAAATGTAGATCCCTCTGTTAGTTCTATGGGTCTTGCCAAAGATTATTTACTGGATACTTTATCATGGGCTTACATTTTAAATTTTGATAGGGAGATTTCTAACACAGCCGCTAGTAGTGTCGTAGCTACTCAACTTGCGGAATTGTACGATAATGTACCTCTAACTGAAAAAGAAGGTATAGCGATGCTTTATGAATATTTATGGAGTAATAGAGAACAGCACCCAGCATTTTCAGAATATATCCCCCCTCAATTTTCCTTACCGCAGGAGAAAGCAGATGAAACTTATTTTACATCAGGTACTCAACAGTTAGAAAATTTAAAAACTTTACTAGGGGTATGGTATAATAAAAAAGATGAGAACTCCACAGTTCTAGACGACTACCTGCAATTGTATTCTATACCTAACTATACCTTTACCCCTCGTCAAATTGAGGGAGGAGCTATAACCAAATTTCTACAGGCTATTAGTTTAGGGTTTTATGATATTAATACTACTATCTCAGACTTAGAAGACTTAGTAGACATTGAGAGATGTCCCCCTGAGTTTTTACAGTATCTGGCATCCTTAATTGGTTGGAAACTTCTAACTGCTGACGTAGACAGGTGGAGAGCTCAACTTAGAAAAGCTGTACATCTTTATAAAAGCAAGGGAACTAGGAGGTGTCTGGAAGACGCTATAGGTCTCATCCTACCTGGTATCTCAACAAGTATTACTGACAACCTAACAGAAAACTGGGAGTTGTACCTCCCTAGAATGATTTATTATTTAATAGCTACAGCCTCACCTGTACTTAATGATGGAAATTATCAAGAAGGTACGTTAGCAGGAGTTTCTGGAGGTCAGTACTTCCCAGATGTTATGGATAATAATTACAGGGCAGCTACTGATTATGTTATAAGATCTGTACATGAATCAACCCCCTCTTCTATATTGTATCCCTCAGGAGGGGCAATTTATATCAACGAAGATAAATTTAACCTCAGCTCGTGGGATCCTTCTAACCCCGACTTTACTGGATTCTTCCATAGAGGAAAGCCTAATGTAGAAGTTCCCCCTTGGGAGGATGATCGATTTTACGATACTACTTATGTAACTCAACCACAACTAGATATTATTTTTAATATTCTAACTGGAGATAGGGCTCCAACTAGTGATCTCCCGGGAGGAGGACTAGAAATACCTGAGGATTATGTATATGCCCTATCATCTGCTATACTTAAATTAGATGTAGATGACCCTGTATACACGTATCAGTGGAATAAGAAATGGAAATCATACTCTAAAAATTTAAATATCCCCCCTAATATAAATAGTCTCAGAAATGCTAAAGATTTGAAATCTCTGGGAGTAATGGATGCTTGGTGTTCTAAAAGTTCTTTCATATTCTCTAATTTACAATTAGATGATTTATCCCATAAAGTAGAGGGAGTATCTCTGAGTCTTCCAAATATACTGGATAATATTTCTAGTATTTTTCAGAATTTTATCCCCTTCCACGTCACCTTTAAAATAATAGCGGATACTGTTTTTGAGGACTCCCTTCCTACAATAGATCGTTTATGCATAGCCGTAGATAGAGATTTTTATGATTTAAGTACAGGAGGAGACTCGGATCAATCTATACTTACTAATTTTATTACAAGTAGTTTCACCTTATTTCCAGGAGGAACTGTTACTCCCCACCTTAACAGACCTAGAACATCTGGTCGTAGAAGAAATCATAAATATAATTTAGAGTATAAACTATTCTCCCGGAATGGTAGATCTATGCCTATTATTGGATTATTCGCCGCTGCATCCGGAAATGAACCCGCATCCGTATCTGGTTATGGAGTAAACTCTACAGAGTTCATACCTTTAGGGTATAACTTTTCCTCAGGTCTATTCTTCTCTACTTCAGGAACAGCTAGTGGAATTTATGATGCATCTAATGATCTAGCTATGAGTTCTTTATCCTGTGAGTTTAAGGGGGATATTAATCAGCCTGGAACTGAGGTCTACCTTCCTAACTGCAGAAATGGCCGTACAGATTTGTCTGCAAACCACTACGGAATCGCCGTATCTTCAACTTTTCCCTGCCGAGCTCCTTTAGAGATGGGATGTGGTAGTTTCGGAGTCTTGCGAGACAATTTATCTGAGATATCAGAATTAATTGTAAATAAACTTATAGGGTTAAATAGAATTTCAGATTTTGGAGAAGACACTCTCAATAACTTTGAATTCGGTTCTAATATACATAGAGACTTTAGAAAGTCCAATGGGTTATTAGTATCATCAACGTATGTAAGTTCTACTTCAGATATTGTAGTATATTCAGAAAAAGAAGTAAAAACTATTTATTCTTACTTTAACGAATTAGTGAGTGGTAAATCAACAAGAGTAGCACATTTAGTAGAAAATATATACTCTACTAGTGGAGGGTCTAGGGATTCTTACATTGATAACTATGGAGGTTCTACTTATGGTACGGATACTTCTACCTACTATGCTGGTTCAGGTGTGGTATATGAAATTGGGGATGATTAATGAGAGGATATTTAGAAATTTTTAAAGGACCTCCAAGCTCAGATAATCTCATATACTCTGAGCATAATTTAATTGTAGACGGTGCAGGACACCATGTCGCAAATATTTTATCAACTCCAAACATCCCTAGAGGTGGCTCTGATCTTCTCATGACTACATCTGGGATAGGGGACTTTGGAATTAAAGCTATGACCTTAGGTACATCTTACCAAGCTTCAGCTTATAAGAAATACCCGGATCCTCTTATATCCTCTAAAAACTTAGTAGCTTTAAACCCCAATCCAACTGATACTTCCTTACAACCTATAGGGGTTAGTGGGTTGGGACATTTCGTAAATTATTATAATTTTTCAGCACATTACGGATCTTTAGATACTAACGATATTAGAGGTTATGGTAGCTACCTACCATCTGGAGGAATAACTTTTGAAGGAAGCTCATTTGGGTATACTCACCCGGGAAACCTAACAAACGACATGTCCGGAACCCAAATCGGATTACTCAATTCGGCATCCGCTATAAATAGCGATGGGTTCATACTGGAGTCAGCTGTAGCTAGGGCATCTCAAACACTTACAGACGCCAGTGGAGGCTTTATCGTATCTTCGATTGGAGACCTTAGTTCCACTAGAGAGGTAAAGTATATCCTCACACTTACCTATGAAGATTGGAAATTTTTAGATTACTACTACGGGGGAATTGTAGCTATAGGATTATGGACTTTGGATAGGGAAGCCACTTTATTAAAATACGGGGATGAATTCCCAAACACTAATATCGACCTATATAACATAGTTGATATTTCCAAAAACCCAGTATTTAAATTATTTTCTAAAAAGATATTCCTCCCAGGAGGATTGAAAATAGATCAAAGTTCAGGAACTTATAAAGACTATCTTACCATTTCATGGAGTATTAAATTTTAATGACATCTAAATCACTAATCGAGTCAATTAATCCTAAAGGACATTTAGAGATTATTAAAACATACAATGATGGGACTTCAGAAACTGTCCTAGATGATCATAATGTAATCACTAATGGGATGGGAATATCCCTAGCCGCTCTATTCGCAGAGGACAGCACTACTAGAAGTGTCTCAGATTTTACAATAGGATATATTCAATTAGGTACATCAGGTTCAACTATGACATCTAGTGTAGACAATCTTAGGGTTCCTCTTACTCTTGCTGAATATGGTAATTCCGAATTAACCGTAGCTGACCATTTAATCTCTACAGGCTCTACCGAAGCTTTAATACACATCAACTCTGCATATGTTACAAAGCCAACGCTATCTAAAGTCAGTTACACTATTTTAATCAGTGATGATGCTTGCAATGGAGAGAATTTGAGTGAGATAGGATTATTCAGCGTTAATCCTTTAGGCACACCTACACCTATATCTTACCTATGCGCATACCGAACATTTAGCGCAATTGCAAAAACCGAGTCGTTCTCGCTTACCTTCAGATGGACCCTAGAATTTTAAATTATGCTTAGTAACCTAACCGCCGGCGATTACGTCCCACCTTCCCAAGAAGCTCTTACAGATGTTCAGAAGTATACAGCATCATCCTTTTATAACTGGGAACAGGATAATATTCCTATTGATGACTTAGAGGCTAGGACAAACACCTTAGCAGATAATATAGGTCTTCAGACAACAGTGGTAGCGGGTGCTAGATTAACACTATCTGCTACAGAGAATGCACTTGACGGAACTTTTAGTAGTTTAGGAGATATTGTTGCTAGAATCCCTAGGATTTTAACATACCCTCTAGTAGTCTCTCTAGGTACGTATGGCAATTTAGGACATTTAAATTTAGAAGGTATCACTACAAAAGGTGAAGGTAAGCTAGAGATTATAAACCTCAACTATGCATCCACCGTAGCTGGAGACACTTATAATACTACTGTTAGTTCTTTAGAAACAGGTGTTGGATATTCATGGGATATAAGTTCGGTTGATTCCAGTATTTTAGAATTTAACTCTAGGACATTGATGACTGCTATTACCGGCGCAGCGACATACTCTAAAGCAGACTGGAATACCGGTATCAGAGCTTTTGGAACCCAACACTTATCAACAAATAATACGTTTCAAGAGCCTATGTTCTTTGTATCTGGAACTAATAATTTTATTAATGATGTGGATAACTACACCTTCAAAGGAAACATATACGATACTACCTATGATTTAACTGTTTCCGCTGATGCCAACCCTCGTGAGTTTAACCATAGTACGCAAGAACCTATGAGGTCTAATGGTAGTGAGTATATTGCAAAACCTGTATCCCTTGATAAAATATCTCCAGTATACGCGTATGGAAATGCATTTCAAAGTGTAACTATTAAGAATTGTAGAGGTTCCCATATTAGACTGGTAGGTGTATGTGTTGATACTTCAGCTGTAGCGCTTGGTAACTCCGTAGGTTTTGATATTAAAAATTCTCAAGTAATTTTAGCTACATGTGCATCTTTCAGAAATACTAAATCAGGCTTTAGTGTAAATAATTCAGACGTAACTATCGAAGGAGGTATTACAGGTTATAGAAACTATGGTTTTAGAATCGCCGCAGATAGAGCACTTCCTAGTAATTCAGACGAATTCTATGACACGGATGAATCTCACATACTGGACATGAGCGGTAATGGATTTGAAGGTTTTAACTCAACAATTAAATTTGATAAAGATTTAAGTATTTCTAACGCTTCAGGAACTTCTCGATTAGGAAAGCATGGATTTGTAATGGCGTCTAACGGAGCAAACGGTTGGGTATTTGAAAACTGTAAAATCAGTGGGGGTGTGGGAGGACACACAAGTATCTTTGAACAAGGAGCTGGCGATGAGGATTACCAAACTACCCAACTAGTATCTGCGTTTAACAAGGGAAATGGATTTAAAGTTGATAATTCTAAAGTTAGATATTTGGGAATTTTAAGATCCCAAGGTAATGAACTTAATGGTATTGACATCTTAAATTCAAGAGTTGGAGTCATGGGAGCCGTTTCTGAAATAAATGGAGGGATAGGCTTAAATATTTATGCTTCTAACTTTGTGTATAATATTGGAGCTAGTAAGTACTTCACCGGATACGATCAAACTATAGGCGGTTGGGAAAATAGAGCTGGACATTCCCATAGCACACCTGCAATCTGCACCTCTTGGAACGCAACACAGAATATTAGAGTTGGTACCAACTCCTCGTTTTCGGATAGTCTTATAGATAACTCTGGACGACGCGCTGGGCTTGTAGGAGGTAGAGAAGGTCCTTCTTCATATAGAGCTATGGCTTCGATGAATTCCAAGAGTTCTCCTAATGCTCTAACTGCAACTAACTTGGGAAATCTTCCCCTTGTATCTGTAGATGATAATTCATATGCCAGAATTTTAGGATTGTCAGTATTAGGTGATATGGTGGGTAAAACTACTGCATTAACAGGTACAGTACTTTACATGCCTTCCCCTATCAAAGGACGAGCTGTAAGTGTTACTAATAATTCTAAAGTAGATTTATATGGAACCTCTGCATTTAGTACTATGATTAGTACTTACGATAAGCAAGATACAGCTGAAACCTTAACATCATCTTGGTTGAAAGCAGCCCTATATGCAGGTCAGAATTCCTCTCTCAGAATTTCAGGACCTACTAAGGTTGCCAATTTTGGAGTAGCTGCTTTGGCTGAGGATAATTCTAAAATATCTTTTGGTCCCGCTCTATCCAAAGACAACTATTTTGACAATAGTTTAGACCCTTTAGACCCTTCAGGTCATTCCCAGATTGAAATTCAATCTACTAGAGCCTGTTTGGTCGCCAATAATAAATCTACTTTAGAAATGATAAGATGTGGCGCTGAGTCTCCAAGTAACTCTATTAATGTATTTGATACTTCTGCTAACTCATACTCAAATCACTCTGGTTCGTTTATACAATTTTACCCTAATGCGTATTCTGAAGCTTTGAGATCTACAACCGGAGGTAAAAGTGATGATATGATTTATAAAAATGTTCTAAACGTATCAGGATCTACCGTTCGTACTTCTGAAGGAATGGGACTTGCAGGCACAAGATTAAATCATGATCTAGTGTCTACTGGAGGTATGTGTGTTAGAGCAGTGGGAGGTAGCCAAGTCATAGCTGACCAGGTAGACTTCCAAGTCCACATGCCAGCATCAGACTTATCAGGAGCTTACTATAATTTAGAAGGTTCAGGAAATGAAGGAATTTCTATATATGCTGGAGAAGAAACAGTCCAGTCAGCCGCAAATAGTATAGGAAGCTCATCAAACCATTACGGGGGATCTAAAATATTCATATGGAATATTGCTGATACCTCTAGAATCATTGCTTCTAATTTAACAGTTAATAATTTAGACCCAAGTGCAGCGGGATTCCACGGACCTGCAGGAAGATGGGGTCAAGCTACAAATCATAATGAAAGTGTCGGCCCTTTAGATTATTACGGTGAGACTGGCGCATATAATAGAATTCGAGGATTTACAGGCATTAAAAACCATGGACCTTTTAGGTTAATGGTGGGGGTCAATAGTGATCTAATGACATATGCCGAGGCTATAGATGACGACTATGCGGCGACTACCCCGGTGTACGGTGATACTCGTACATTAGGAGGCACCGCAATCCACCAAATAAACTCTCAAGGTTATGCATCTCCTGGATTGATGGCAAGTTCTTTAGTAGGTTCAGACTCAAGAAACCACAGTTACATAGAAGCAGTTCACGGTCATTTCACCACCTCAGGACAACCCATCTTTGGAGCCAGAGGATTAGATCCTAGCGGTATAACGGGCGCAGATCCTAATGGAAGACATCTTCTAGCTAATCCGATGTTAGGAGGTTATTTTGTCTCATCTACCTTAGAAAGGATATCAGCATTCCCTAACTTCCCAATCCCTCCTATCCATATGGAATGGCAAGGATACTTAAGAAATTTCCTAGATGAATCAGCAGCAAGCACCTTTGCTAATGCAAAACATGGTGCAAGTAAAATGGTAAAACTATGCTCAATTTTCCGATCTACTACAGATGGTAATGTTGGAGGTGAGGGTAGAGATTCAAGAGGTAAATTCGGGGCTGGGGGGGATGCCCATTGCACGTATGGATTAGGAGTAAGATCTCTTAACATGTTCGACATGTTTAAGCAAATATAAAATATAATGACCACAACAATTAATCAGGCAGCTCTCGGAGACATTAGGTGGTATAAGCCTAATGATCCTTATTACTATGAAGTGGATAATCTACCTCTAAAAAGTATACGTTCAAATAGTGTCACCATTAAAGAGAAGGTTAATGAAATTATAGATAAGATGTATACTATAGCTGAGATAGATGCTATGTTCGACGCCTTAGTACTTGTAGAATATACAACAGAACTAACTGACGTTGCTAATACGCCTGCCACTCAACAAGGTGAGGTACTTGTATGGGATGGAGCTTCTCAATATGTTCCTAGAAAATTAGACCTGGCTGATATGACTCGCCACAATCCAAACAATGGACCAGTGGATAAAGATCAATATGAAGTTGTAGTGAACACTTCGACAGGAGAAAAGACTTTCGAATGGACACCCCAGTTTACAACCAGGGTAATATCCGCACAAGAAATGATTCCCTCTAACACCACCAACAGACTAACATTTCCTCTTCGGAAAAGCTTGGGCTTTCCTGTAGTTTCAGGAACCTTCTCTGTAGCCCAAATGGCGATGACCGATGGCGGCACTACCTCGATGAACGTGCCAGGGCTTGTTACCCACATGCTTCTGAGATTTACTGGAACCCACCGCGATGCCGCTGGCATTCAGAGCTCTGCTCCCGCCAAGTTTTATGTTGCAGCGCAAGAGGCTTATCGAAGTATCAGTACGCCCTTACACGGCGATTGGATGCGATCTCAGAAACTATTTGGTCCAATATCAACCCATTACGGAGTAACTAATTTCAACCAAGCTGTGTGGGTAAAGGTTGAACCACAGATTGGACCTCATTCCAATAGAAGATTTCACTGGAAAGTGGGCAAAGATGTAACCAGCGGCGCTTGGCATACTGACATCCAATCAATGATAGTTAGTTTGGAAGCTGTTCAAGTTATCACACCTCTAGGTACTAATTACGAGGAGTAATAAATGGCGCATATCCCTATACATCATGCAGAGTTAGGAAGTATAAGATATCATAAAGCTTCTACCCCTTACTACTACGAAGTAGATAACATACCTATAATTGATTTAGCACGCGATAGTACAACACTGGTAGGTAAGGTTAATCAGATTATAAATAATATGTATACTATGGCCGAGATAGATCAAAAGTGGCTTGATCAATTCTACGTATCTAAAACGACACATTTTCTAGATGTATCCAGCTCTCCGCCACTTAACGACTATAGTGGTAACAACCTACAGAGATATGTTCTTGGCTGGAATGTAGCAACATTTACTACTTCAGCTCTGTATGAGCCTAAGGTATTAGAACTTAACGACCTAAATTATTGTAATATAGTTAGTGATCCAACACAGTACGATACTTTACAATTCGTACTCAGTGCCGGAGAATTCCAGTTTAAGCCGCAGATGACTACCAGGATACTCAGTGCAGCAGAACTTTTAGACACAGGTGGATACCCTCTGGCTGATGATACATTGTATATGAGACCCTTTAGCGTCGCCGCATATGGCGCTGCGAATGGCATTGACAAGAAGTTGATTTCCATGGATGACCTAGCCGTTGATGCTGGAGGTGGCATCGTGCCAATTGAGGCTCAGGATTATCCCGGCCTAGCCAACGGCGTCGCTCCGGATCCTCATCATACCGACGACCTACAGCTAAGTTCAGTAAAGATAGGAAATATCACGTCAATCTACGTCAAGATAACAGCGTCATCTTATGACGAATATCCGAACAGAGGTACTACTGGAACCTCTCCAGCCAACTACCAAGTCCTCGTCTGCCAATCCGCAGATCCCGTCAACTGGAGGGCACAATGTATCCCTGTATTTTCGGATACTCTAGGCTATCCTAACTTACCAGATCTAAAAACATATTGGGAATGGCAGGGTTGGATACCTTTATATGAAGATCAGGTCCACCAGTCTAATAGGGATAAGGATTTCTATTTAAGCATTGCCGACACCCTGATACAGGTTGGCAGCTTAGGGGCAACAGACATCATTCAAACTTTTAATAAGATGTACATAGAGTTAGTAGCTATTGAAACTAAACAACGACAAGGCAACCCAACATCATAACATGAAAAAATTTCTAATACTTTTAACATTACTAGCATCTTGCTCTACATTAGCTCCTATAGCTGGTGGAGCAATAGGTGGAGCAGCAGGTTCATTAGGAGGTCCAGCCACAGCAGCTATCGGAGGTGCAGTTGGAGTTACAGCAGCTCAAATGGCATTCCCAAGTAACTCTGCTCCTGTAAGTGACGCAGTAGCTTTAGCAGCTGCTCAAACAGGAAAACCAGCTCCAGGCACAGTAGCATCTACAATCCACGAAACTAAAAGTTTAGTATGGGATTTAGGTTGGATGTATCTATTAATTTTCATCGTAGTACCATTCTTCTCTAAGAGAGGTCGTACTTGGATGAAAAAGTTTACCGATCTCGGTAATACAGTTTCTCAAAAAGATATAGAAGAAAGAGATCTTGAGCAAGATGAGAGACTAAATAACCTAGAGGCTTCTATAAAGAGCTTCTTAAAAACCAAATAATATGCAATTTATCGATTATAATTTTGTTTCAGACGATGTCGCAAAGAACATCATGGAATCTTACGGCTACGAAGTACCTGCAAAGGAAGAAGTAG
>Ga0209657_1001351_pt1 | contig 14950 bp, 13 predicted proteins | sample SaaInlV_100m_DNA_FD_184650 | JGI IMG/M metagenome (GOLD analysis project Ga0209657, IMG submission 184650) | Marine microbial communities from expanding oxygen minimum zones in the Saanich Inlet - SI037_S3LV_100m_DNA (SPAdes) (version 2) | ecosystem: Environmental > Aquatic > Marine > Intertidal... | reverse complement strand
GTTTCAATTCTACTTATTTGATTTTCTATTGATTTAATTTTGTCATGAGTTTGTTTCTGCATAATTCTACACAGTTTTTCATGTGATTCTATTTTTGTTAGTGCAATATTTTTAGCCATTAAATTTTTCTACTTACAATTACTTTTTCCATTGGCGATAATAATGCTTCTTCCGTACGTGTCAAGTTAGTATTAGCTACATTTTGTTGTGCCATTACAGGTTGTTTTGGAGCTATTGGCATTGGTGTTGGAGGTAAAGAAGGAGTTATTATTTCTTGTTCTTCCTCAATATAATCAGATACATCTACACCAAACTCATCATCTAAATCTAACTGCGCCATTTGATTTCTTAAATCTATTAATGCAGGAATTGAACTATCGATACCATTAGTTACAGGTTGACTATTAACTTGTCCACCACTGGCAAAACCTTGAAACCTTTCACCTAAATTTAATTGTCTAAATCCTTGTTGTAAATCTCTTACATCTCCGGATGCTGCTGCAAACGGATCTTCTTCATCTATACCTGCAGCTATCTCTCTAAATTTTTTTAAAATATCTTTAGATGGAAAGTAAGGTTCAAATTTTCCTTGGTTTAAATTGTTAAAATTTTTAGAACTAATTTGTCTTTCTTCAAATGTTTTTCTAACATCAAAAGGAGTTTCTCCTAAAACTTGTGCGGCTTCAATATTTTTAAACATGTCTTTTTGTACTTCAAATCTTGCTTTATTAGATGCTATGTATCTTTCAATAACATCTGCTTCACTTACTGGTCCACCTTTTAATAATCCAAAGACACCTCCTGTAAATTCTCTTCTGGCATTTCTTATTCCGGTTTGATACCCAGCAATTTTAAATCCCATAGATCTTAATGGATCTATTTTAATAGCTCTAAGTCCCATAAAACCAGCTAGTTCAGGACCAATGTCTAATACTTCTCCTGTTTTATCTGGAGTTCCAAAAGCAGCAGAACCTAATCTTAAAAATTGTTTGTAAGAGGGGGCTAACGCATTTCCTAAATGCATTAATTGAATTTGCATTTTATCTCCTGCAGAAGTTTGATCTGTGTACAGTTGTTTTCCTTCAGCAGTTCTTCCTCCTCTTATAGATAAATCGAACATAGCTTCTGTCCAAATAGATTCAGAAATAAATGGATTCATAATTTCACCACTAGCTTCACCCACACCCCCTACAAATCCTTCAAGTAAAGTATCACCATCTTCACGACCTTCTTGTATATTATTCATTAAAGTTCTAAATGGTCTAGCCATTAAATCATAAGCATTACTATGACTAAAATCTATGTACCTTAAATCTCCATCGTCATCTCTTATTGGAACAAGAGTAGAGTTTTTAGACCAATCAGGAACAAATCTTCTCATAGCATCTATTTCTTCATCAGCTACATCATACAAAGCTTTAGCTCCTTCTGTTACTGCAATAGGCACACCTACTAAAGTTGTACTCATACCCATTAATCTTTTAAATCCTGTGCCATAAGACAAGTTATCATTTTTAACAAAACGATCTAATTCTATATCAAATACCATAGGTGCAATATTACTGCCTCTTGTTGGTCTTGAGTGTCTCATTTCTTTTAAACCTTGTTCTGCAATGTTAGTTGTTGTTCTAATAATTTCTGATGGAAACGACATAAAATTACCAATAGGTAATAGTCTTGATGTTTTAACAAATTCTCCAACGTAAGCATAGTTAGGTACAGTGTTTTTAACAATGTCTGCAGCTTCTCTTTTAAGTGCCCACAAATTTTCGTTTCTAATAGGTATACCATCTGGTCCTATCTCTTGTTTTAAAGTTTTTTTAAAATCATCAAGACTCATATTAGTTCGTTTAGCAGTGTTTTTTATAATTCTATCTAGCTCTACTACAAAATTTGTAATCTTAAAAGTGTCGTCCTCAGCCATGTATTTACCTTGTAAGAACTCACCCCCTTTTTTAAATTTTTTAAACATACGACCTAAAATATTATCTAAACCCATCATACTTTCACCTGCATTAGTATCTTTTAACAGAGATATAAGATCTCCCATTTGAACTTGTGAGTTTGTTAACCCTAATGATAACATGTCTTGATATTCTCTTTGCGCTAATGGAGAGTTAGCTCCTGCTTTTAATAAACCAGATACATCTATACCTTGTTGAAAAGCATCTTTTAATAATTTTGGATTAGTTAATCCTTCAAACAATAAACCATTGGCTGCACTAAACGCACCTGCACTAAAAAAGTTTCTTATGTGAGTAGGTATTGAGAAAATAGTTTTAGCCATTTGTGATACACCTTTTGGAAACAATAATAAATTTCTATAAAACCAACTGACTGCTTTTTCTGCACCCCCCATGTTTTTTTTATCTCCTCTAATAAATCCTTGTAATGCTCCCATAACATCGTTTGCAGCTTTAATACCTTCAGCAATTTCTCTTGTAGTATACGTGTCTGCTAATGGATTAATTAAATTTTTAGTTGCATCTATCTCACCTAATACTTCTCTCATCGGTACAATTTCTATACCAAGATCTCTAGCATTTAATTTTTCTGCTGCTTCTTCAGAGGTGTTCCAAAAAAATCCTCTACCACCTCTTGCTTGTACATCTGCATTCTTAGCTTGTACTTCTGCTAGATAAGCGGAAGTTCTAGCAAGTGATGATAGGTTAGTCATTCCATTAAACAATGTAAACCTTGGATCTTTAATTTCACCAAACAACTCTCTTAATGCTTTTTTCTCAGCCATGGTCCCAGCTGCATCAGCCCCTAAACCTATGTCGACACTATTTAACTTACCAGTTTCTGCAGATTTTTGGGTGTATTTAAAATCAGGTAACGGTTTTGGTTTTTTCATTTTTTGCGCTTGATCTAATACTTGATCTATAATTTCTCTTGCTTCTTGTTCAGTTCTCATACCACCACTACTAAATACTTTTACAGCATTTTTATAACTTTCTTCTGTAGGTGTATATTTTCTAAACAGATTAAATAAATTACTTTTAGTTTCAAATATTTGAAATGTATTACCCACATAACCTTCTAATCTTTTTTTAAATAATTCTTTTAATTCTCCTTGTGCACCTTCAGCCGCACCACCTGAACTTCTTTGTAATATATCAATAAGATTATTTAGTTCACCACGACCTGTGTTCAAAGCGTCTGCTAATAGTTCTTGTTGTTCTTTAGAAATATTTTTTACATCTAATTTATCTATAATATTTTTTAATTTTTTAGGATCTAAACCTTCAGCTAAATCACCATCTAATAAAACTTCATTAACTTCTTTTACAAATTTTAATTTCTGTGACTTAATAGATTTGTCAGCTATTTCTTGTGACACTGGAAAGATGCCATCAACAACTTTAGTTATGTTTCCTACAATCTGTTTAGCTCTATAAGAATCTCTAGTTTTAAGGCCTTGTTTTAACATTTCAGATTTAAAAACTTCATCAGGTAAATCTCCTCTAGGACTAAAGGGTGCTCTAATATATTTATCTAAAAATCTTTCAAATTGTGAACTACTATACGCTAAATCTTTACCACGTTTGGCTAATGACTTAGCTGCATTCCCTACACCAAATGCAAAAGGTGTAACTAATAAAGACTCTGTACCAAATTTAAATCTATTCATAAGTTTTCTAGTAGCATCTTCTCTACCACTTAAACTTTCATCTCTATTTAAACTTGTGGGTCCTTCAAACATGTCACCGAATGTACCTATCTCATCTGTGTCTACAACTAAACCTTCCCCGGCTGCTCCACCTGTTACAGCTAAAGCAAATCTCTTGTACCTAGATCTTTTGTTTAAATCATTTACTTTATTTAAACCTTCTTTTAATTTACTTGGATTATAAGTTTTAGCTATATCTTTTGGATCCCCTGTTTTATAATATTTTTTTCCTTTACCGAACTCTAAGTATGAACCTTTTCTTTTAGCTCTTAATGCTTTGTTAGTTATTTTTCTAGCGGCTGCATTAGCTGCTTTAAAACCTATACCCCCCGGTACAGCTATCTGTGTGATAGCTTCTGTAAGTTTACCAATAGTTCTTTCTTCTGCTGTGTCTTCAAATATATTTATTTTATCAAAAAATTCTTCAACAGATGATGCTGTGTCTGAGTCTGCTCCAAGATCAATAAGCTCTGCTCCGAGAGATATTACTCCTTCAGGTATTTTAATTATTCCAGAGGCTAACCCTGCGCCAAAAGCTTTGTACCAACTAGTCTCGTTGTTGGCTTCTGCATCGTTTAATGATCTGTTGTCTTCGGCCATTTAATTTCCTATGCTCCAGAGCCAAATTCGCCTTCGCCTTTTTCGACATCTTCCATATAGTCTTTAACAAAGGGAGTAACTATATCTGGTTTTGGTGGGTTCATGTAAAATGGATTATCTCCAGTGTATTTATCTTCTACAACTTCTGCAGTGTCAGTAACCACACTTTCAGTGCCATCAACAGGTCTTAAAACATATTTGTTTTCCACTTTATCATGAAATATTTCTAAAACTCTATCATTAAATGGATCGTAGTAAATTTTTCCTACACCATTATTCTTACCTTGATTTTTAGCAAATGATTCTTGTGTTCTTGCATCTGTAACTTGTTTTTTAGTTAAGACTCCACCTATTTTTGATTGATCATAATCTTTAGATTTTTTATGTTTCCATTCTGCATGATTTTGTGCTGGTAAAATTGTATCATATGTTCCACCATCAACATCTGACAATAATGCTGCATCTGCATCTATTAACCTTTGTGTAATATCACCTTTTTCTAAATTATATAAATCTTTGTCAGCTTGTATTTGTGCCTGTAATCTTGACATAGCTGATGCATCTTTAGCTGCTGCTGCAGCTGCTGCGTTTTCTTTGTTGATATCCATGATCTCTGATTCCATACCCACTTGTCTCATTAAATTACTGTCAGCATCTCTTGCTTTAGAAAATGTTTCATAAGGACCTTTAGCTGATTGCGCTGCAGTAGTTATTAAACCACCAAAACCCGGACCTGCTGATGGTCTTGATGCAATGTCTAAACCAAAGTTAATTAAAAAATCATTAAAGTTTCTTTTAGGTGGGTTTACTCCCATTGCATTCATAATTCTTTGTCTGCTTGAATCATTTTGTTTGACAGTTCCAGGACCCACTGCATAACCCTGTCTAGGAGCTAGGCCAGATGTAATACCTGTACCAGCACTATCAGCACTTCCACCTTTTCTAAACATAGGTCTTTTATATAATCTATCCATTATGTTGTGTTTCGTCCTCTTAAAAAGTCACCATAATTACCCATTAATCCTCCACCCACTGTAGCTATTCCTAGTGCAGTTTGTAATGGAGATGGGTTAGGTGTAACTGTTGATTGATATTGTCCTGGTGCACCTGATGCAATACTTGCTATACCTTGACCTTGATAACCTAATCTTTCATAAGGTTCATAAGCTTCTAATCTGTTTGCTTCTCTTGTAGCATCTAAGCCTGCTTGAGCTTGTGCTTGTTGTCCAGCACCTGCTGCTTGTAAAGTACCAATATCTTGACCATATAATCCTGGTACTAACCCAGCTAGTCCTTGTTGATTTTGTCCTAATTGCATTTGTTGATTAAAGGCTTGATTAGCTAATTGATTAGATTGAGTAAACCCTTGTTGTAATAATCCTGATTGTAATAATGCTCTGTTCATATCAGATTTGTTTTGATACTGTGATCTCATTACACCTTCACGCCCACCACCTAAATTACCAGACATCGCCGCTTGTTGACCTATACCTGTCATACCTGCTGCAGCTTGTGTGTCATACTCTGCTAATGTTGCGTCAATTATATCTTGTTGGTAAGGGGATTGAAATTGTTGGTAAGCTTGTGGTCCTGATAAACCTGCAGCCGCTGTATCGTAAGATCCTGCTTGTGTAATGTAAGGTTGAAATGCACCGATCCCTTGGCCTGTTGCTAAATTATAAGCAGACGTTTGAGCTGCATCTTGTGCTGCAACTTGAGGTGCAAATTTTGAAGTATCTAATGGTGCTGCAGTTGTTGCTGTTAACTGTTTTCCATAATCCTTCTGTAAATCTTCTACGTATTGTGGTGGAAGTGCTTGTGTTTGTTGTACAGCCATTATACTACCTCACTTAATCGTTGTGATGTTTCAAACATATCTCTAGCGCCAGCCATTCCTTGTGACTCTTCAGATACTTGTCCACCTTGTTCTAAATGTTTCATCATGTTTTCCATAATTTCTGCTCCTTTATCTATGTCTCCTTGACCTGCGCCTCTTACAGCATCGGCTGTGAATACAAATTCATTTACACTTAATCTTGCTGGAACGTCATCAGCTTTTTCTTTAGCTCCAATAGGTACAAACCCACCTTCAGCTCTATAATCTTTTTCCATACCACCAAGGTTCATTAATCCACCTTCCTTAAGTCCAATGATTCCGCCTGTATTATAACCTCTTTCTTTAACTGTTTCCATTTCTTGAATATAATCATCACCTAATTTATTATAAAATTTTTCACTTAACTCCGGATTTTTTTGTCCACCAAAAAATGCATCTTCTCCAAATTTTCTTAAATATTGTAATACTGTGTACACATTTCCTTCAGAGTCCGTAATTAAATCAGATAAAAAAGAAGCTCCTTCACCCATTTTTTCACCCATTTTTGGAATAACTTCTTCTCCACCTATACCAAATATATCTGAACCTCCACTCTTAAAATTAATTCTTCCACCTTCGGCTCTTCTTATTCTACCACCCATAGCCATAATCGCTGTGTTCTTAGATGCTTGTGTTCCAAGAAAAGGATACTTACTTCTAAGTGCTAATAATTTTTCACCTGTTGAATCTTTATAAGCTTCTATAACTTCTGTTCTAATACCATCTATATCTAATCCTTCACCACGGTCCATGATTGCTGATACAGTTTCTTCTGGACCACCACCTAATAATGCTGTTCCTAAAGCTATTGCACCTCCTCCTAAAGCTACTTTACCGAGTGTGCTTTCAGGAATAAATCCTTTTAAAGTTTCCATTATTCCTGTTGGTCCTGCTTTAACAAATCTTTCAGATAAACTTTCAGAACCTGGTAAAATACCTTGTTTATCACTTAATACATCTTCTACACCATAATCAAAATTTGTAGAAGTTGTAGGTCCACTTTTAGATTTAAATGCATTATCAAAAAATCTTGAGTTTGATCCTGTTGGTTTACTAAAATAATTTCCTATTCCGCCGCCTGATGTTGCCCCTGGCATTTTTAAACTAAGTCCTTTTTGTAAATCTGCTCCACCTAAATATCTAGCACCTTGACCTAAACCATAATTCATTAATCCTGATTTAATTGATGAACCTATTCTACCTGTTCTATCAAAACCACCTATACCTGACATCAAACCTGCAGCTAATGGATTGAACGGTGCAACGAATGGCGCTGCAACTTCCGCAATCTTTGCTACTTCATTTGGTATAATTTTTCTTACAAATTTTTTAAACTTACTTCCTAAACCATATTTACGTCTACCATCAAGACCCATGATACCACCATAGGCTGCTTTAGGTCTTAGTTTTATTTTTATAATTCTATCTGCTTCATTAGCAGCAGAACCATAATCTAATCCAGCCGTGTCCATAAGTTGTTGAATTAATTTATCTCTATAGGCACGGCTTGAATAATCTACGGGAGCCATCATTTGCTGCTCCTGCATCATCATCTGCTGTTCCATCATCTGCTGTTCTTGTTGCGGAGATTTAGGACCTTCATTACCTGAATAAGTAATATCCGGGGCTCCTGCTTCTATAGATTGTGACATTTGTTGTTCGAACATATATTTTTCCTGAGCTTATTACTTTACTTTGTTTTAGACAACAAATCAAGTGGTGGCATAATAACCTTTACATCTTGAGCCATGTCTTCTTGTTTGAAACCCTTAGCTTCCCAGTCTTTTCTCTCCTTAAAAAGCTCTCCTGTTTCCTTGTGTCTGTAAGTCGTCTCTACTTTTGCGTTTAGTATTTCCATTATGTTGTTACCTCTTTCTTAATGTTTAGATAGCTAATAGCTACATCAAACGAGTCTGATGTGCTTGCTTGTACTGTAAAGGTTTTACCCCCTTCTACTATTAGCGGCTGGGTTAATAATTCTGTTGTAACATTTGCTGTTAGACCTATTGTTTTAATAGCTGTAATACTGTTGTTTGTAATTGTCACTGTAGGTGTACCAGCTGATGTAACTAAAATAGATTTAATAACATACGTTTCACTTACTAAAGGAAACCCTGAACCAAAAGGTGTAAGTGCACTACCTGTTGTACTGTTATCTATTCCTACAAACTTATATTGATTGACTACTGCCATTAATTTAAAAAGAAACTTCTAGCTTCTATCTCCTGTTTTAATTCTTCTTGAAACGTTGTGTTTAATTTCTCTAACACGGCATCTAAATCTCTAACCAAAGACTGTGCTGTGTCCGCTTGGTATTCTTCACTTGCTCTAGTTAAGGATTGTACTATCTTTGCCATTATACTATTGCTGTTTCACTTCGTAAGCTTGCTTCATTTTTAAGCTTCTCTAGTATATCTAATTTTTTATTTTGTTCTGGAGTATTTATACCTAATTCTTTACCCATTTTTAAAGTTTCATATTCTTTTGTTTGAAGAGTTCCTAATTTTGCAGAATGATCTTCTATGCCTCCATATATATTATCTGTTTCAAGATCCAGTATCCCATTGCCTTCATAACCTGGTGCTATATCTAAACCTAAATCATACCCTTCGAAGTCATTTAAATTAGTTGCATTAATTAATGATTCTAAATTATTTAAATTTGGTTTTCCTAATGACGCATCACTAAATCTAGAGTATCCTGTAGTATCTACATCTTGATTTATTTGTGCATTAGGATCAAAATCATATGTACCTGGTTGAGTTCCACCTAAACCTAATTTATTAAACTGAGACATGTCTCTTGGTTTTCTACCAAAAATTCCTTTACCATAATCATAAGCAGTTCCAAGTGCTCCTCCTACAAAAGGTATACCTGTTAATAAACTTCCAAGTCCCCCTATTGCTCTTCCAAAATATCCTGGTTTAACTTGTCCTTGATTTGGTCCGGATGTGTATGTATCTGTGTATCCATATTTATTAGCTCCTCTAAAAAGATTACCTAAAAACCCTCGTTCACCTGTGTACTTTTGTAAAGGTCCATATGTTCTGTCAACTATATTTTCTCGTGCATTATAACCAAGATCTCTAGCTTGAATATTTTCTGCGTTTTGTAATACAGCTCTTTCTTTTGCTACTCTAGCACTAAAATCTGCCGGAGATTCACCTCCTCCTCTACCACTAAAACCTGCACCCTGGTTAGCACCACCACCAGCTGATGTATCTCCACCACTGGCTCCACCACCACCAACATCACCAAAACTATCTAGTGACATGATTCCTGATGGACCCATGTTAGGACCACCTTCTAGTCCACCATGTATATTTGCTTTTAGTATTAAATCTTTTTCTGCTTCTGTAATATAAGCTAATTCTGTTGCTGGTTTGTCAGGAGAAGATTGCCATTTTCTAGGAGCTTGAACTTGTGGTTGTTTACCCAAGTAATTATCAACTCCACCTTGAACAACTGCTTTTAATTTTTTATCTATCATTATATTATCGTCTTCCTCCTGATTGTATATCTAACCTAAAAGTCCCTAATTTCCAACTACTATCTACTGCAGTGTTAGAAATAGTTAAAGCAATTGCTCTAGCTCTAGCTCGTGTATCAACTTTATCAGTTGAAGTTGTCACTGTAAACGGACCTAATGAGGAGCTTGCTGCAGCGTCATTTGGATAGTCTCTTAAATCTAGTTGTACAATAGCATTTCCTGTTTGTGAAACAAAGTCTGGTATAATTCTACTCACTCTCATAATACTTTCTCCATCTCCTCTAAGGTCAGCCATATTAGTTGCTGCTCCTTGAACTACTTTTTGTGTAATATCATAATCCCCTGAAGTAATATTTGCTGGTATCGCAGTTGCTGCAGTACCCGCTAATTGTTGATTAACTCCAGTTTCATGTTCAAAATAAATTGTAACTCCATCTGTATTACCCACAACATCAAAAGATGCATCGTCTCCTGCATCATATTTACTTGCATGAGGTAAACCAAAAACTGCAGAATCTGCCCAAGTACTTCTTTGATAAAGCGTACTAGCATTAGTAAACCAGATAGGTCTTTCTCTTGTTGAATCTAGATAACTGTATGTAACAGATCTATTATTTGTATTTGATGTAGATGTTGGATAGAACCAAGTGATCTCACCAAACAAGTTATTGATACCACAATATACTAATTCATTAGAAGTTGTATTAAGATCATCATAAACATAATCTTCGACCAAACAATCCATCGATTCTAATCGACCGGTAAACCTAAAGAAACCATTATCAGACATCCAGTAAGCCGCACCATCAACTTCAACAGCTGCATTCTTACCTAGTAATCCACAGTTCGTTCCAACTTGTTCGTAAGCAAATGTAAATGGAGTTCCAACAAATCTCATAGTAAATAAAGAAGTATCACTCCAAACATAGATTGCATTTCTACCAAGTTTAGCGCCCACGATCCGTGATCCGGCGGCCAGCCTCTGTGTACCAGCACTATTGGTCGCGGTTGGAGCATAGTCATTAATATTTTCTTGAGAAGAGAATCTTATGAACATATCATCTTGAGTCGTTGTGTCTCCAATCGTTGTCTCTGTTCCAAAGAATACTAAGTGACGATCGGGAGTTGATACTAACATGTCCCTTGATGCTGTTGGTGCACCTGAAATAATTGTAGCTCTGTTATCGGTTGCATTGGTTGCGTTTGCATCCCATTCGAAACAAGGACCATTAACAATTAAAGCAATTAAAGTTTGGCCTAGATTGTCCAAGGACCATTGACCGGGGTCTGTTACAGAATCGGTGTTAGCTGCGGGTGATCCCCAACCTGTGTAAGAAGAAGTATTAGTAACTGTTGCACCTGTACTATGTGCCGCTCTTGTTGATCCTCTAACTCCTCTAGTAATTCCAGTTATAGTACTACCACTAACTCCTGTATAAGATATTTCTTCAGAACCTACTTGAATATAATTTGTACCGGTACTCGGAAGACCGCTGACACTTGCTAATGTAATCGTTGTTCCACTTCCTCCTGTTCCAAAAGCATCATCACTTAAACCACCATTTAAAGTAGTTGTTATTGCTCCTAAAATATTTCCACCAAATAAAGATATTCCCCAACCATAAGCTCCAACTTGTTCTGCTGGACCCACTGGATAATACCATTGAACTTTAAAAGTTCCTGTTGTACTTGCTGTAGAAGCACTTGGCATTGTGATTGTAACTTGAGTTGTACTATCAACTGAAGTAACCATAAATTTTTTATCATCAAAATCTGTTGTTGAAAATCCTGTACCCGTTCCACCCGCAAAATCAGTCATCAATAAAATATCACCTGCTACCATTCCAGCTGTCGTATAACTTCCTCCTGGAAAAGTAATAGTTACTGCAGCACTACTGTTGGTAAAATTACAAGTGAAAGCTCCTGATAAAACTCCAAAGTCTGTTTTAATTGGGTGAATATCATAATACACACCTCCGGAATAAACATATAAAATTCTATTGGTTCCAATAGCTGCGTACTTAATAGAAGTTTTACTTACAAAATGATGTAAGCCTCTAGTAACACCTGTGAGTTTTGATTCTCCTAATTGAGTCCAGCCCCCTATCTTTTCCGGTGTACCATATCTAAAACGTACATTCTCGCCGCCAGTCCATTGAGACTCAGCTCCTGTTTCTGTAACTTGTTTGTTGAACCCTGGTAGAAAACCTAATTTTTGTAACATATAACTCCATTTATGCATTCCGTATTGGTGGAACACCTAACATCGGCCTTTTGTCAAACCTATTCTTTTCTGCAAAAGGACCATTCACATGGTTATAATGAAGAAATACTTGTCCGCAAGTAGTTCCTTCAAAAGGTTCTCTCCAATGCTCTAATTCACAGCCACTATATACTAACATATCTCCTACTTCAAGCAAGACTTTAGTGCCTGCAGGAGCGTCTGGTTTAACTAAATTTTGTCTTTCATTAATAACAGAATTAACACCTGTTCCATCAATGAATATAGGCCATGGCTCACCACCCAAGTTTATTGTTGTCGATATCTCACAGCTTGGTCTATCTTTGTGTCTATGTAAAGTATCTCCGTTCTTATAAATTCTTGCGTATGAATAAGTGGGGATTAATTGTAGTCCCGTCTTCTGTGCCATGACTGGTAATACTTTCATTAATAAAGTCTCCATTACAGGATCTGCGTAATGAGAATAAGTATTAGGTATCTGTGTGTCTCCCCAAGTACCCAACATACCATTGTCATAAGTTATGTTATTTTCATACATAAATTTAACTGCATCTCGTTTAAGCAAAAAGTAGTTAAATATAAAATTAGCTAACTCATAGCTAACCGCACCTTTGATTACTTGATATTTATTAAAAGCCATGTTGTATAAAATTAAAACTTACTGATATTCTTATATCATTTGATTGATTAGGTTCAACACTATGCCACAACCATGAAGGAAACATTATAATACGTCCTGGAATAGGGTCAAGGTTTGCATCTTTCCATAAATGTTTTGGAGGTTGACCTTCTAATCTTGCAGGCATTACTATTTGTGATCCAGGTCTTGGGTCATATATCTTTAATCTTCCTGCTTGTGGGTTTGATTTAACATAGTACACACCTGAAAATAATGAGTTTGGATGTATGTGAGGTTGATTCATTCCATCTTTAGGATTTATGTTAGCCCACATGTTACCAAGAATAGGTTCTCTATCTAACCATTCTTCTTTAAATATATCTTTACACATGATCATTAATTCATTAACTAAATTTTGATACTCTGGTTTCGATGCCATATCAGTTGTAGAGTGCCATCCTTTGTAATTTGTTTTCTGTACTCCTTGATCTTGATTAGACCAGTTGACTATGTCTTGTGCTAATTTATCATTATCTAATTTTATATCTTTACCAAAAACACTTGTGGGGAAAAATTCTTCTCTAATCATCTAAATGGTTTACCTCCAAACCAACAAACTAAAGATTGTCTCATACCTTTTGTCACTGGATTAACTTTATGATTTAAAAATGATGCAAATATAATAGCATGACCTTGTTTAAGATTTGCAAACTTTCCTGGGGCCATTAATTCTAAATCTCCTCCTTCAAACTCTGATGGATCATTGAGTAATAATGTCATTGATATTTTTCTAACTGGTGGTTCGTGTTGCATGTTCACATCACAATCCATATGCCAATCATAAAAACCACCAACTGGATATTCTGTAAATTGTGCATTCTCTGTTACTTGTATATCACCAAAACCAAAATGATTTTCATTTGCTTTTTGTATAAATGAATTTAAATCCTGATACATATGTCCCATTTCTTGAAAAGGTATCCAAGATATTGTGGTTACTCGTTTCTTTGTATCTGTTCCACCACCAGGTTTATTCATGCCCACTTGTGCTTGTTGTGGTTTTTGTGATCTTCCAGATGCAATAATTTGTCTGCATTGATCAGGTGTAAACAATGGTGTTGTCGTTTGAATAATCCAACTCTTCCATTTAGGTTCTGTAATTTGTTTATTTTCGTACATTAATCCCTTCCTCTGTTCATTATTGGGTTATAGTCTACATCCATGTTTGCAGCTAGTGTTCTTCTATATCCTGGTCCATTAAAAGGGTGGACACAGTGTCTAACATCATATGGAAATATATAAAAATCTCTTTCTTTAATATTAGGAGAATAATCACAGGTTGCAAATTGACCGGATACCGCCCCCATTATTTGTAATTTTCCATTCATAGGGTTTTGTTCTGAAGAATACTCTACTCCAAAAGATTCTGGTAATTTTAAAATCATAACACTTGATAGACCAGTATATAAAGAACCTTGGTGCACGTGCACTGGATTGTATTCGTGTTGAAACATTTGATTAACCCAAACGGAGTTTAAAGATTTTTTATAGCCTTTGATCTTATTAAAATCTAGATAGTGACCCATAGCTTTATCAACCCATTGCAACACATTATCTGGTAACATATTGTGGTGATGCATCTTTGAAGTGTCTGCTCCCTGATAAAATAAACTGTGTTCTTTTTCAATCTTACCAACCAATTGTTTATTAGCTGGAGGTAGTGTTGGGTACTTTGTTTCATACACATGATTAATAATATTAAATACATCAAGGGGTACTTGATACTTTAAAACTGTTTGTCCTAAGGGACAGATACTAAAATTTAATGTGTCCATAATTCTTTCTAATTCGTTCTGGAATCTTTTCAATGTAGGGATTATATCTTTTCTCTACTTTGCCACTCCAAACTTTGTGCATATTAATACCTACCACTTTATCATCATAAGGTAAACCGTTAATATTGATTTGATCTAGATCAAAAAACCTATGATTAAAATAAGGCTCATCTAAGAATTGATATATTTTTCTAAACTCTTGTTCTGGATTTGTAACCATATCATCGTATTTTACAAAATGACATATGTCTTTATAATTAAAAGCGTTTTTAATTGCTTCTAAATCTTTAGCAACTGCACCATCTTTATTCATAATCATTCCAAGTTTTTCATCATCATTTTTGCAATTAAATCTATTAGGAAAGGCATCAGGGTTTTCTGTGTACCACTGCATATATGAAGCTAGGACATCCATTAAATCTCTAAGAACGACAATACATTTAAAGGGTCGTTTAAAATGTTTTTTAACTAATTCAAAATTACCGATTGTTGTTACAGGTCCACGGTCAATGATGATACGTTGAGGCCAATCTTTATAATAAGTATCATACACAGAATCTAATACATTATCTAAAGACTTGTGATCTGGAAAATTTAAAAACACATCAGTTTGTT
>Ga0209657_1001324_pt1 | contig 15080 bp, 10 predicted proteins | sample SaaInlV_100m_DNA_FD_184650 | JGI IMG/M metagenome (GOLD analysis project Ga0209657, IMG submission 184650) | Marine microbial communities from expanding oxygen minimum zones in the Saanich Inlet - SI037_S3LV_100m_DNA (SPAdes) (version 2) | ecosystem: Environmental > Aquatic > Marine > Intertidal... | reverse complement strand
GTTTCCACTACCGAGACGGAATGGTACTGCAGCTGCCTTTCGACGAATATCTGCACGGTCTGAATCAATTTTCAGTACTTCGTTAAGGAAAGCGATGGCTTCTCCTGCCTTCATGTTCTTGACATAGCGGCATATTTCGAAACAATGCTTAACGTGCATGTCCATATTAACTGCACGAGCAGTTGCAAGTCGGCTACCTTGAAGCAATTGCGTGTATCCCTTTTGAGGATTCTCGCGACGCTTTGAACGGCGATCTAATTGTGTTTTTACCATACATAACACCTCACTTTAGGGCCACGTGCTTCGACGAACGTGTTGCTCCGACACCAGGGCCGCTGTGTGCGACGCCTCTTCGGGTAATTGCGAATTCGCCAAGGTAATGACCAATCATTTCTGGCTTGATTTCGACAGGAAAGAATGACTGTCCACTATAGACAGCAATAGTTTTTCCAACAAATTCTGGTAGGATTGGCATATCTCGACGGTGTGTGCGAACAGTCTTGCCATTCGAACGACGAACTCGGTTGAGGAAATGTTCATTCTCTTCAGAGAAGCCACGAACCATCGAACGACGAGCTCGAGAGGAGAGGACTGTTGCAATGGATGTTGCAGACGGGTCATCTTCAGGAGGGAAGAGGGGCATGTTTGACAACTCTTCAACTGAATAACCGCGGTAGGTGAATTCTTTCTTAATTCGGCCAGTGGTTGTCGAAAGACGCTTACGTGCCTTACGTCGACTGGCTTTAGGGGTCATAAAGGACTTCTTCTTCTTACGTGCCATAAATAATCACCTCAAATTTTCTTACCGCGACCTCGTCCAGTGCGGCTTGGTGCAATCAGACCAACCTTAGCACCCGGTGGGGTGCCTCGACCAACTGAGTTTGGACCGTGAACAGCTTGGTGGTTTCCACCACCGTGCGGGTGGTCGACAGGATTCATTGCAACACCGCTTACGTGAGGGAACAACTTACCACGGGCCTTGGCCTTGTAGTAAGCAGCACCTGCAGTTCGCAATGGCATCTCATCTCGTCCATGCCCAGCAAGAACGCCGATTGTTGCACGACAGTTTGCAGGAAGTTCTCGGAGTGAACCGGATGGCATTCGAACTCGGACTTTGTCGCCAATTCGTGCTTCAATGAAACACGAGTTGCCAGCAGCACGAGCAATTTTTCCTCCGTCACCGGGACGAAGTTCAAGATTGTTGATTGCAGTTCCTTCAGGAATATTACCAAGGGAGGTGATATTTCCTGGACGGAGAGCAGCATTGTCACCAATGGCGACACTAGATCCGACTGACAGGCCTTCTGTTGCAACGACGAGGGTTGATTCGCCATCAGGCAACTTCATTCGAGCGAGTGGCGCTGAATGAACAGGACTGTGTAGTAATTCAGTAATCTCGCCAACGACACCTTCAGTGCGAGGCATGCGGTTCGCACCTGGGAACCGATGGCTTGCAACACGATATCGTGGAGAGGAACCTTTTCGTTGTGCACGTATTCTCTTACCCATGATAAATCACCTCAGAATGCTCCCAAGCGCATTGCTGCGTCTTCTGCGTCATAACCTTCGGCAAGCTTGACGGAAGCGTGCTTACCGTGTTTGGAATTTCGAACGTTGACCTTTGCCACTTCGACTTCGAAGATGGTTTCGACCGCACGTGCGATTTGATCTTTTGTAGCGCTACGGCGGACAATGAATTCAAGACGGTGCTCTTGTGTACGAGCTTCCATCGATTTCTCAGTCAACCATGGTTGAATAATTATATCGTATGCATTCATGATATTCACCTCAGTTAAGTGCCTCCACGGCATCTTTTGTAAAGACAGTCAAACGACCAATTGCGCCACCAGGTGCCAAGTCTTCAGCACATAAATCTCGGGCGGCAACGACATCGACACCAGGAAGGTTTCGAGCAGCATGAGCCAAGCCAGATTTCTCCTTAACAACAAGAAGGATGGATTTTGGAGTTTTGTGGACACGTCCACGCATGGTTGCTTTACCAGCACGGATGTTTCGTCCTTCACGAGCACGCATCAAATCATCTCCAAGACCGATTTGGTTGAAGATTGCAATGACCTTGCGTGTTGCGGAGCCATGGTTGAAGGTTTCAATATTGAATTCCTCAGTCTTTCCATCACGGACTTCGACATAATTGCCAAGAACGATTGGAAGACTGGAGATGTCTTCAGAGAAACGGTGTCCACGGGAACTGACAGTTTCGACAGATGTGGTTGCAGCCAAAGCAGAATCACGAGCAATACGGCGTTCCTTGAGGTTGAGTTTTCGACCCCAGTTCTTTTCGACCTTTGGTCCGTGTGCACGTCGCCCACCCTTTGTATGTGGGTTTTGAGCAGCACGGCTTTGACCGGTTCGGCGCATAATACGAGACACACCACGGCCCTTACCCCACCATTCGACAGAGTGCTTCATACCGGCCATTGGCGCACGCTTTCCAACGTGGGCTCGAGAACCATATGCTTGGCGTCGGTTGGCTCGACTTGAAGCCACTGCCAACTTAATCAAATCAGTACGAAGTTCAGTTGAAAAGGCTTCAGAGAGTGTTACTTTCTTTCCATTTTCTACGGAAATTTCGAAATTCTCTTGGAGACGACCTGCATCGACTTCGTCTTGAACAACGGTGTTTGTAATATCGAGAACATTGACCTTCAACTTCAGACCCCCTGCTTAGATGATGTACTTACATAGGTAATTTCGTATGGTGGGAGATTTTTATCTGACCCACGAGTAGCGTCACGGAAACGAATCAATCGTTTTGCTGGACCTGGAACGCTGCCCTTTACTAGTATGTAATCTGAATTGACTTCACCATAGTGGAGGAAACCACCAGCTGGAGAGATCGCATGGTCATCAGGAGATGCAACACGAAGAATACGCTTGTTGTATTCTGTGCGTTGGTGGTATCCTGTTTGACCACCTTGTCGGATGGACTTTCGAACGTATCCGTCACCGAAAGCACCCATGTTACCGTGTTGTCGGCGTTTCTTGGAGTTCTTGTGAGATTGCAACTTACCACCGAATCGCTTGATGACTCCTTGCCATCCGTATCCTTTGGTAACCGCAACTATATCGGTAAGGCCACCTTCTTCGAAAGCATCAGCAAAAGAATATTCTTCTCCCAACTTTTCTTTAGCAAAGGTGAGTTTCTCGCCAATGGTTCCACCATCGAGACCGATTTCCATAATGTCTGGAGTTTTTGATGGGAGACTAGAAACAGCACCAGGTTGAGTTGCTGCGATGAGGCGAACTTCGACCAAATCAGCCTTTTCGAGGTTTTCGAAATGCTTGTCTGCGTCGTGTTCTTTGCGCTCTGGAAGGCGCTTGAAAAGGTCAGGGAATGCTTCACTGATTTGACTTGCATCAGCCCATGCTTCACCAGCTGCTTGCTTCCCGTAAGCATTCATTGTGTAGCCTCGAACACCGAGAATTCGCATCTTCGGGCATTCGACGACTGTAACTGGAACTCGAACTTCTTGTCCAGCAGAAAGGCTTCTTGGGTTTAAATCTCGAGCAAGTATGTGGGTCATACCAGCTTTCCAGCCAGCAAATCCTTGCATTCTCACTTCGCTCGCATCGGTTGTAGGCCACGATTTTACGAGACCAAATGGACGGTTTGCACGCTTTCGCGGGCTAAATGCCATCGATCCTCTTCGTGGGTGACTTTTCTTTGCCATGTCGGATTCCTCCTGTGTTTTATACAACGAATTGGCCCCACCGTGGGGGGCATACGAGGGCTCTTAGGACAGGAACAGCCGTGACACTGCGCCTCATTCCCACGACCGGGGAACGAGACAGTAGGGGTCCTCGGGGGATGGCCCATTGTGTCTGGCTGCTCACCTTTGAGCAACCATGCGACTTACCTCCCGTATATGAGTGGTTCGGTCATCAATTGCGGAGAGGTTGCGTGGTTCGCTATTGTTTTTGAGGGTCTTGAAACCTTTCGGTATTATTCACTAGATTCACATGTAAACTTAGATATTCTATGGTTTCATAGTAACCAAAATACAATATTTCCATTCACTTTCACATGCAGGGGACCACACTATCCTTTTGAACCCTCGACTCGAAACTGTTGCTATGGCAGTCGTGGTTCATCCTTATCTGAAGGACGGGGTCAACGCACGAGCCTACCAACTCTTGGCCTTACGTAATGCCTTGGCAACATCTACCTTGATGGTTATGCCAACCGGTTTCGGGAAAACCGCCGTAGAGTGGATGGCAATGGCTGAAGCCTTGCGATTAAACGATGGAAAAGTCCTCCTTATTGCACCGACTACTGGGTTGGTAGAGCAACAACAACGAATGGCTCGGGACATGTTGGATATCGAACCAGAACTCATCCAGACCTATACTGGCGACACCAGTGTAGCAAAACGCCCTCCGATTTGGAAAGCAGCTCGAGTGATTATGGCAACATCTCAAGTTGTTAGAAACGATGCTGTAAATGGCTCTATTGACCTCTCAGAAGTTAGTTTACTCATTGTCGATGAAGCACATCACGGAACTGGAAAGCATGCCTATGCACAGGTTGGAAACCTGTATAGGGAGGCACATGAGCATGCACCACTTGTACTGGGAGCCACAGCCAGCCCTGGTTCAACAGAGCAAAATATCATGGAAGTGATTCGGACATTCGGATTTGATTGCTTAGACGTCTCTAGAAAAGAAGACCCGTTGTTACAGCCTTTTGCTGTTGACATGAGTACAGTGCCTCATCGCTTACCTCTCCCCGATGCTCTTCAAACGCTAATACATCCACTAATAGGTCATTTTGAACAAGAAGCAAAACACTTGCAAAACCTTGGTTTTCTCTCACCTACTGCCCATATTTCAGGTAAAATGATCGACGAGGCACAACGACGTGCGAGCCAAGCCATTCAGAATAGAGATGTTCGTGGCTATGATGCAGCACGTCGAATTGGTGATTTACGTCGAACGCATATTCTTTTGGACCTAGTAAAAACCCAAGGCATCAAGGCCGCATTAGCATTCTTGAATCGTGCAGAAGAAGATGGAAGAAGTGGCGAGCGTACAACCAACCGGTTTGTAGCAAAACCGGCAGTACATCAATTCCGTATTGCTGCAAAGGACATTCCGGAACTCCACCCAAAACCAAATTATGTTCTTCAATTAGTCGAAAAGCAAATATCTGAACATCCAGAAAGTAAGATTATTGTCTTTACAGAATATCGAGATACTGTTGAGAATATAGTTTCTATCCTTGATTCTATAGAAAATATTTCCGCCGATAGATTCATTGGACAATCTGGAAAAGGCAAGCGGAAAGGTATGACGCAGAAACAACAACTAGAGCAGTTAAGTCGATTTAGAAAGGGAGACATCAACGTCTTAGTCGCAACATCGGTTGGCGAAGAGGGGTTGGATGTGCCTGCTGCTGAACTGGTCATTCTCTACGAACCTGTGCCTAGTGCTATCCGAGCAATTCAGCGTAGAGGAAGGACTGCTAGGCAACAAGCTGGTACCGTTCATACTCTTATTGCTGAGGGTTCCCGTGATGAATATGTTAACATCGCGGCTGAAAAGCGTGAACAACGCATGTATCGTCTCTTACATAGAATCCAAACACGAGGCTTACTTCCATCTCGACCACCTCCGACCGATGAAGTTTTTGAGTTCTTTTCCATCAAAACGGAAACGACCGAAATTAGTGTTCAAGAATTTATCGAACAACAGCAGCAGAAGATTTTAGATGAAATCAAACAGAATGAACCTATAGAGGAAACTGTCTCCATTGAAACCTCAGAGGTGCGGGGGCCACCGATAATTGCACCTGCAGATCGTCGACACAGCCAGCAAATGGGCCTAGAACAATTCACTGAGGATTCATTGCCAATAGATACTGTAGAATTCCAAAAAGATACACTAAACCTTCGCCAGGAATATCCTGCCCCAATTCTCGATGGTCAGGCACATCGACACCAAGAAAACTTGTCATCAGCAGCGGCTTCAGCAATCGTTGAAGAGATGAAGGGGGCTGAACATGAAGGTATTTCCATCACTCTTGACCATCGTGAATCATCCTCGACCTTGGGCCCCTATTTGAGAAGTTTAGGCGTCAAAATTCAATTTAATCACCTCCTAAATGGAGATATTCGAATTTCGGAACGTATTCTAATAGAACGGAAGACTGCGCGGGACTTGGTTCAATCACTAACCGATGGTCGATTGCTCCATCAATGCAGAAGATTGGTCGCTGCGTCTTCTAGACCGATGTTGCTCATTGAAATCGGTCAAGGTCACGGGCAATTTGTGCATCCTAATGCAGTTCATGGAGCTCTTGCCCATGTGAGTCTCGACTTGGGTATACCAATCATGATGACGAAAAGTGCAGAAGAAACCGCACACTTCCTCGCTGCTGCAGCAAAGCGAGAGCATGACATGATAGAGCGAATGGCAACTTCAGCACTCAAAAGGGCTGAACGTTTTGATGACGAAAGAAGTCTCGAACGAGCAATATCTGCCGCAGTAGCAGAAATCAAGGCCCTTGAATACGGAGAAAATATTGATGCGCCATTAGCTAATCGTTGGACAGCCTTCCAGGCCACAGAATCCATTGAAGTTCTATCTGCAATACCCGGTATTGGAACAAAGAAGGCTGAAGCCTTAATCAATGCTTTTTCCTCAATTTCCGGTGTATTCTCAGCCAGTGTAGAAGAAATTAGCAGTTGTGAAGGTGTTGGAACTGCCAGCGCCCTTGCAGTGTTTGAGATGCTTCACGGATGATTATCCACCGATAAGCAACGCACGGGTACGTAGTTGGGCAAAACGAGTAGGATAGTGGCCTAAAGCAAAAGCAACCAATTCAGCAAGATGGAGAATCGGCATCGTCGTATCTTTTCCAGCAACTTTTCCTGCCTTTGACTGATAGGAGTCGAGGTTCGAGTGAGAAATTGTGCATGCTGATACAAGAACGTCTGCTCCATTGCTCTTGGCGTCTGAAAGCACCGATGCTGTCATTCGCATAACCGGATGATTGATTGTTAACAATGCAGGTGCACCGACACTTTGGCACTTCAAATCATATTCAACCGGAGTACCACCCAATGCAGTGATGAGTTGTTCCATGTAGGTTGGCATGAACGGGTCATCATCACCACATGCACCTTTACGTTGCATGTTTGGACCATAGTAGGCTGCAACATTCAAACGGATAGGGTTGATTACTGCGTCTCTAATTTTGTCAAGACCAATTTCTTCAACCAAAAAATGCAATAGATGTCGTGATTGTGATTCACCCGTGTATTCGATACTCGATGTTCGAGCAACGATGTTATTGACATGATTGGCAAAACTGAGGTCTTCACGGAATTCATCGATAGTATCACACATGATTCCATGACTTGTAGCGCATGTGGTCAATACATCAACTCCCTTGGACTCTGCCAAAGCAAGATTGCGTGCAACAAGAGCATGTTGAAGTTTAGGAGAAGATTGTTTGATGATGTTTCCACCATCACTGCTAGCCTTTGGTAGTTCAATCAGTTCGACACCGAGCGTTTTGCACAACGGTTGAATACAATCTTCAACTTCAGCAGATGCTGCTCGAGCAGTATTTCCAGCGTAATATGCAATTTTTATAGCCATACAAACACCTCAGAACCTCTGGTCAATTTCATTGAATAAGTTGATGACTTCGTGATGAGCGGCAACTTTGCTATTGATCATGTTTGGAATCTTACCAATTCCTGCTGGAGGGGCTAATAGCGCTTGGAGACTTCGGTATGGAGGAGCACCGGTTCGGGTGAATCCAAGTACCATTCGCGCAGATACGCCGTCAAAAATATTGTTCAAAAGTCCAATTGGACCGAGAACTTGCCGGTAGAGAGTTGTTTCATTGACATTGCCACTCCATTTGACACTACGACCATACCACTTGACCAAACGGCCATGTGGACCAGAATAGTTAGTAGAATTCAAAAGTTTTCCGCGAGCGGTGTTCAATGCCTTTGAGGCAGTTCGGCCATCGGAACCATAGCGAGCAACTGAGGCGAAGTCGGCTTCAGACCAAATGCCGTGTTCACCACCAATCGAATCGAGCAATTCATTTTTCTGTGCCTCTCCGGAACGTGGGTCAATACTACGAGACCATTGTTGGAGTAAGACGCCGGGGCCTTTGTATTCTGAATCATATGCAAAGGTGTCAGACATCGATTGAAGTAACTGATAGGATACAACATCGGTAATTGCGTGAAGTGTTGAAGCAGTTGTTGACTCCATTGTCCCCATTGCACTGCCATTGAGCAAAGTGTGACCATCACGTGGGTCAGCCCGCATCCATGGCTTACCAGCACTACGCTGGCTTTCAAATGATGAATAGTCGACAACCAAATCTCGTATAACCGGATAACCAGGGAGCGGTTCAATCTTCAAGACTCCACCCTCGTTTACCAAATCACTGATTTGAACTAGGTCTGCAAGAACGATTCGCCCGTTCACTCTAATGCCAGAAGTTGGACTTCCATTTCCATTGCCTCGGCGGAATGCTAAACTGCCATCAACATCGTGTTGAACAGCAACTAGAAGGTCTTCGACCGTTGAATGGCCGGGAATTGCACAGGAAATTGTATCCCAACCTGTATCTGCTGCTGCTGGACAGTATCGGAATAAAGAAAGTGTGATTGATAACTCATCTTGGGCAACAGTAGCAGGTGTGAAGTCACCAGAAGCAACTTCTTCTCCAGAACCTGACCCATATTCCTTCATTTCATCAATAAGGGCTTCTTGAAGTGTACCTGAATCATCGACGCAAGCAATCATTGGAAGTGCTTCTGCAGCCCATTGACCCCATGGGATATCAAAGTCAACATCGCATAATTGAATCGGGTGAACTCTACTTGCTCCAAGTGATTCATAGATACCATCCCAATCGACTCCTGCCTTACAATATTCATCATAGGATGAATCTCCAATAGCACAAATACTGAATGTAACTCCAGCGAGAGAAGGTGATTGTGAATTGACTGACTGCCACAATGTTTCTGCATTATCTGGCATTTCTCCTTCGCCCCATGTTGAGGTGATGATGAGGGTTCTCTTATGGTTACCAAGCGAAGAAGGGTCGAATCCATCCATGTCATAAACAGTTGGTACCAAACCGTAATTAGAGGCTAACTTTGCTGTTTTTTCAGCAAGTCCTGCCGCATTTCCAGTTTGCGAGCCGAAGAGAATCGCTAACGAACGCTCGCCACCAAGAAGGGCTTGGAGGGCTTCACTACCCCCAGTTGCAACGGCTACAGCAGCAGATGGTGTTTCAGCGACTGCTTCAGTAGGAGCGGCTTCAGCAACCGCTTCAGCAGCCCCATCGCCTTGGAGTTCAAATTTGATGATTTCAACAGGACAGGCCTCAGCTGCTTCCAAAATCATTTCACCGTAATCAGTGCCAGCACTACCTGCCATAGCGGCACCTCCGACGTTACGGTCGAGTTTTCCATCGGTGCGAACTGCAGCCAAAATATTCGAAGTGTCATCTGAAACCAAAAACACTTCAGGACAGATATCTTGACAGGCGTCACAAGTGATGCAATCCTCTTCAATCCACACCTTGGCTACGATGGTCATGCAAATCACCCGTACTTACGTTCGTAAGCAAAGATTGCCACCATGGAGGGGCCTTTCAAGGTTCGCCTATAACCATGTGAAAGAAGGGTATCAATCGGGCTAAAAAATAACGCCGGATTAAAGGTTGATTAATGATGCAAACTTCACATTTGGAAGTCGCCCATGCCACCCATGTCGCCCATGCCGCCATCCATTGATACACCCTTTGACGAAATTACATCATCAATTCGCAGAATCATAATAGCAGTCTCTGTAGCCGATTGAATTGCTTGTTCGACCACTCGCATTGGCTCAACAACATTGGCTTCCTTCATATCGACCACGCCACCGTCATAGACGTTAATGCCGGCATGTGATTGACCATCAGCATGTGCTTTTCGCAATTCAATAAGTGTCGTAACTGGATCTAGGCCCGCGTTTTCTGCAAGGGTTCGGGGAATAATCTCTAGGGCAGATGCAAATGCTTCGATAGCCATTTGTTCTCGGCCACCAACGGTCTCTGCAAATGTTCGCAAATCTCGAGAAAGAGCAGCCAAAACACTGCCGCCACCGGTGAGTACTGCGCCATCTTCCCAAGCAACAGAAACAACACCAACTGCGTCATCAAAGGCTCGACGGATTTCATCAACCACGTGCTCAGTTCCACCACGTAGAAGAACGGAAACAGATTTTGCTTCAGGACATCCTGTTATGAAGGTCATATCGGATTCTCCAATCTTTCGCTCTTCCACTTTCGCAGCGTGACCAAGGTCGTCCGCTGTGAGGTCGTCAAGATTAGTAACAATTCGGCCTGCGGTCGCTTTTGAAAGTGCTTCCATATCAGATTTCTTGGCACGTCGAATCGCAAAGATTCCTGCTTTCGACATGTAGTGTTGTGCCAGTTCATCAATTCCTTTTTGGCAAATCAAAACAGTGGCTCCAGAGGCTTGAATCTTTTCGACAAGACCTCGAATATAATTTTCTTCTTCTTCTAAGAAAAGAGAAAGTTGGTTCGGGTCAGTAATTTGGATTTTAGCATCAACTTCAGTCTTTTTGACTTCGATTGCTGAATTCACCAATGCGATTTTGGCATCTGCCATTGTTCGAGGCATTCCTGCATGAACACGTTCCTTGTCCAGGAGAATTCCGTCTATCAGTGACGAATCCTTTATTGAACCACCTTGTCGCTTCTCCACTTTGATATCTGAAAGGTCAACAATGCGCTCATCATTTTCTATAATTCCAACAGCGTTGACCGCACGAACACAAATATCTGCCATAAAACTCTTGACGGCGCCTGCGGATTTACCCGTCAGAGCGGTCTTTGCGACTTCCATCAAAACCGAATCTTGATTATCTGTGGAAATGCCATGTGCTTCAAGCAATTCAACAGCCTTTTCGGCAGCCAAGCGGAATCCTTCGCAAATCACTGTTGGGTGAACATTTTGTTCGATGAGGTCCTCACTACGCTTGAGTAATTCACCTGATAGGACAACTGCTGAAGTTGTTCCATCGTAGCAGTGTTGTTCCTGTGTTTTTGCAACTTCAATGATCATCTTTGCAGCAGGATGGTCGATGTCCATTTCTTTGAGAATGGTTGCTCCATCATTGGTGATGACCACATCGCCCATCGAATCAACCAACATTTTGTCCATTCCTTTTGGACCCAAGGTTGAACGAACTGCATCAGCAACTGCTTTTGCAGCAGCAATATTGTTTGATTGAGCGGTTCGTCCACGTGTGCGTTGTGTTCCATCCTTCAAAATGAAGATTGGTGCTTGTCCATTTCCATACATGATAACGTCTCCGTTGCAACTTTGCCGAGGGCGAGTACGCCTTGAACCCTACGCTTGAAGGGTGTAGAGGCATTAGGCCTGTCCATTTTGTTCGAGCCACATCTGCCCATAGACATTCCATTGCTCCATGGTCCATCCTTCAGGCAATCCCGCAGCAGGCACCGGAGGTGCTGTTTCAGCAGTTCCAAGTTCAGGAGATGGGGCTGCAGGAGCAGGCGCCGCAGGAACAACAGGAGCTGGGGCTACAGGTGCAGGAGGCATGGACGAGAGAATATCTGGTAATGCCTTAGGAGGATTGTAAGACGCCCCAGCAACAGGAACGGTTGGAGCCGCTGCAACTGCACCGTATGTTGCTTCAACACTACCTTCGTAACCTTCAGCACCCCATCCTCCATACTCGTCTTCTTCTTCGACTTCGGTAAGGATCTTGAAAATAACACCTAATCCAATAAGGAAAACTGCGATAAATCCAACCCACATCAAGATGGGACCAACATCGATACCATCGGAATCAGAATTCGCACCATCTTCTGAAAGTTCCACACCGGTCTTGACAAGTTGTAATTGCAGTGTTGTACTGGCTGCATCACTAACGGTTTGAGATTGAGCCCACAATGTAAGGTTGGTGAAGAGATAATCTTCACCGAGGTTGTTGAGGGTTGTTTTAGAAACCGTAAAGATGACTGTAACTTCACGTTCTTCTTCTACATCAAGTGAAAAGGTTCGGTCACTGGTTGCAATACGAGATTGTATCCAGTTCGATGATTCGCCATTATCCAAATTCATAGAAACGGATTGAGCGGTTGTGTATTGGTTTCGAACCGTCACGGTCATCGACCAAGCCTCAGGTGGTTCAGCATCATCAACTACCAACATTTCGGTTGGAATGATTTTTAGCCAGTTTTGTGAACCAACTAGATAGGTTGCTGAACCGGTGCTACTAATGTTTGCATCATTGACACTTGTTGCAATTACTCCCAATGTCAACTGGCCTTCAGTTCCATCAAGGAAGGAGAATCGGACCGATACGTTGTAACTTTCACTGGGGCCAAGTTCGATAGTCTTGCCATTGTATAGGTTGGTGTATTCTGCAACCATGCCCGTTGGAAGATCAAATGACATGGTGAAGCGGTCAAAACTGTTTCCATCATTTCGAACCTCAAAGGCCATTGTTTGAGCCGACTCACCAGGGATATAGGACTGTTCAGCATCTTCATCAGAGACAAATACGGCTGCTGTGTCAAGAATATCTACTGTCATGGAAATGGAGGTATAGACAGTTGGATCATCAACACTGGTTGCCTTCACAGTCAGCCCATATAGTGCTGGACTAAGTCCAATAGGCATAGGAAGATTTAGTTGAATCATCGATGTTCCGTCCCAAGCATCCAACAGGCCGGTTTGAGTTGATACTAAGTTGGCACCAAGTTGCCAATTTTGCATAGTGAGTGACAAATTATATTTTTCATCATCATTACCTGTATTCGAAATCGTGATGTAGACCTTTTGTTCGATACCATTAGCAGGACCTGCGAAGTCAGTTTGTTCTGCGGTCAAGGATACTTCTCGATGAATTGGAACATAGATGTTTCGAACCAATACATCGTTACCAAACAATGCACCACAAGATGGGCAAGTTGCTCGCAAGTTGAAGGACACAGTTCCAGGATTCGCCTGTACTGCCGCGGAAATGTTCATTTGCAAGTTTATGGCATCTCCACGTCCGACATACACAGGATTAGAAACAGGAGCACCTGTATCGTTGACAATAAGGGCACTCCAATCATCTTCGGAGAAAGTTGTTGCTAAGTTAAACGAAGCATCTCTATTACCCGTGTTTTGCAATCGGAATGGGACCATCCCATATTCTCCTGGGCCAAACGATGCGGCTTGCAAACCAACTGTTGAAGAAACTGATACTCCGTATTGTTCAGTCACACCAACAGAAGCAGTCACGCGGCCTTTTTCACCTGCGTTTTGGCCTGTAGCATCGGTCAACCAAAGTTGCCATGTCTGTTGCTGAACATCTGCACCAGGAGGAACTGTGAGATTTACCCAAAGGTCAATTGAGGCTCCCCCTTGAATTGGTGGAATGAGAATACTTGTGTCGTGGTCATTTACCATGGCAGGATAACCTGCAGCACTCATGTAGACTGCATCCATACGAATCATTGGGTTTGCTGGGTCCATCCATGTCAGGTTAGAAATGTTTGAATCTGCGCGAATAGTTGCTGGTGAATAGCCGTTATTTGTTATAACACAATACATTGACAAAATAGCACTTGGTGGTGCTGAATAACCGTTTTCTGGTGCATCACAAGAGACATCCAGTGTGTATTCTTGTACCTTGCGAATACCAAACTGAATCCAGTCATCGATGTGGAAACCTTCTGATGCACCGCTGCTATCGCTGCGCAAAACCATTCCCATCGAATAGGAGTTGCCACCAAGGAATACATTTTGGTTGGTTACATATGGGCTCTGAAGGTAGGTTACTTGTGGGTCCCAGCTGATACGAGTCCATTGGTCGGGTGCTTGACTTGGGTTGGCAGCACTGATATCATAAACAATTGATTCGTTAATGTTCTGTGAACCTGAACCCCTCCACATCTCGATGGATACGCTATCGCCAGCAGCAACGCTACCCCATGCCTGAATGTGTATTTGTGAAGAGATGTAGTTTGATGCATAGAAGATTCTTCGGCAAATAGGATATTGATATGCCTGTTCCATCCCGGAGTCAAGTTGGCCGTCTGAGCCACATTGTGGTATATTGTTTTGAATAGGAGCATAGAAGGCATGGACCAAACGGTCATGGGCATTCGAAGGATAATTGTTTCCTGAAGCGGCATTACCCCAATGCTTGGAGCCTACTGCTCCACCGCTCAAATCTTCCCATGAACCTTGACCAGTAGCAGTACCGCCACCCGCTGGATATCTAGCAGATACAAATGTCGAAGATTGAGATGTATGTGTTCCATCAAAAGGATCTTTCATAATGGCAATTGGAACTGTCTTTTCCATGATGTCGTTTTCATTTCGGTCATCACCGTTAGAATCCTTATCGACTATTGCTCGAAGAAGAAGACCGCCAGAAAGGTCATTAGTTGTTGTATTTAGAATAGAATGAGCCGCAGTTGCTGTCCAAACAAAACTTTTCGAATCACTTTGGCCACCAATGAGGTCGCCTGAAGTCCAAGAGAATGTTTCCATGACATAGCCAATTGGATGGATAACCTGAATCATGGCATCTGTGTCTTTTCCTGTGAAATGACTTCCTCCACGCTGAACTTCCATTCCGATTTCGATGGAATCACCTTCAAACAAATATTCGATGGTTGAGCCATTGGATTGCGTCCACACTTCTGCAGAAGAACTAGCATTTCCAATTGTTAATTGGGTGACTCTGAAATCGTCGTTGGCTCCACCACGTGCTTCAACAGCACTTGCAGGAGCGGCCATTCCCATGGCAAGGGTTTGGAGCAGTAAAAGGGTAACAAGAGTCAATGGAGAGATACGACGCATAAGACCAACAGAACCTCCCAGTTTCATATGGCATATAGAGATGGCCTTTTTATGACCCCGTAGGGGTCAGCACGAATCAAGGTATTATTCCTTGGATTTCCTCAACCCAGTAATCGACGGTTGGTCGTAAGTTGGTGATGAAATCTCGTCCGTTGATGAAGAAAAAACTCCCTCTAAGTCACT
>Ga0209657_1001319_pt1 | contig 15097 bp, 27 predicted proteins | sample SaaInlV_100m_DNA_FD_184650 | JGI IMG/M metagenome (GOLD analysis project Ga0209657, IMG submission 184650) | Marine microbial communities from expanding oxygen minimum zones in the Saanich Inlet - SI037_S3LV_100m_DNA (SPAdes) (version 2) | ecosystem: Environmental > Aquatic > Marine > Intertidal... | reverse complement strand
TGGTATCTGCTCAGGATATCGAGAAATCAAGGCTTTCGTTGGAGAAACGATTGTAGTCTTGGAAGACGAAGATGGTTCTGTTACAGAGGCATTTATAACAGAATTGACTTGACATCTAAAGAAATGGATGTATAGTAAAGTATCGGGCCGTTAGCTCAGTTGGTTAGCAGCAAACGACTCATAATCGTTAGGTCGCAGGTTCGAGTCCTGCACGGCCCACCATTTTTACAAGGAAAGAAAATGTCAAAAGAAATAACACCAACAGTTATGCCAACGATAGACCAGCGTATAGCTCAGTCTGCTATTGACTTCGTTAATTCCGCAGATCGAGCAGGAACAGATCACCTTGATAGTTCTGTAGCCTTCTTTCAACAGCAAGCAAAGCAAAGCGAAGGCGCTGAACGTGAACTGTATTTTAATCTAGCAGAATATCTAACTAATCTATACTAAGAATTTCTGTCTAAAACGATTTGACAATAGCTAAAAGTATGATATAGTAACGTCATACCAACAAGCACCAACAAGGATATAACATGATTCTCTTCGGATATGAATCTCTGGATGACGATGAAATTTCCTCATCAGATTTTGAGGATAACTTTGAGATTATCAATGGTAAAGTTAAGGTCGGATGCCAAGGCTATTGGTTTGAGACTTTCAAAGAAGCTAAAGAGGATTGGATTCTCAAAATGCAAAATCTCCTTCATATTGAAATGACACGATATGAGAATTTTCAAGAGATTACTGCTGAAAAGGTTTCTGAATTGTCAGAAGATGAAGTCTATGCATGGTATAGTCGATAATGGGTATGCCATCACCAACTAATCGAATTGTTCCAAATCTCTGTTATGGATTTGAAGGATCAGACTCAGAACTCTACTCAGAAGACAATCCAGATTGGGAAGCAAAAATTTGGAATGAAGAAGTTATAGAGGACTTAGATAACCCAAATGACCTTGGTAATGGTTGGACTGTTACTAAACGAGATTGGTATACAGGTGAAATTACCAAAAACGATATGATTATCCAATTTACCAATGTAAGTCAATATGAAAGTGTTGGCGAAGTTGAAGCAGCTTATATCTCTGACAATTTGGAACATCTACAACAATTTCAAAGAGATTTTGAATTGGCTCCTACAACTTTTCAAAATGAAACAATCCTTGAATGGGCTTGACAATCAGTTAATGAATGCTATATTAAAGTAAACCTCTTGCGCATCATGTCAGCGTCCTTTGGTTCAGAAAACTCCCAAATTGAGACTTGCGTCTTGGTTTGGGAGTTTTTGCGTTTGGTTCCCAGTTCCCTGGTAAGTTAGGAATCCATACTTCTACTAACGAATAGAAGTAGACAATCCTAACTGAGACTGGTCAGCCAGGGTTAAGGCGAACTGAGTAGACCTAACTAATTTCTAGATGATCTAAGAGCAAAAGAACCTGACGTTCTCAAAAATTGTTTTCTATTCATCTCTAAGTCCTATATTTCATACGTTGTGTTATAAAAAGGTATCTGTTTTTCTAACAGATTGAACGGGTTCTAATTTCGACTTACTATAACCCGTTATTTCTAAGGATTTTAGGGTAATCGATTAAATTATAATAAATGAGTTGACATCTTTGGAATTGGTTGTACTGTACTCTTAGCAACAAACTTTGTTGCAAAAAATAAAAATGGGAACTAAAAGGATTACCCAAATGACACAGACAACTGGACAGAAAGCAGGCTTGAAGGCGCAGGCAACAATCCGAGCAAACCGCATGAAAGAAGCCGAGGAAAAGGCGCAGAACTGCGACATCAGCGTGAATGAAATCTATGTTCAGATGACGCTGGATTACAACGCAGACCAAGCTGCCCAGCGTAAGGCGACCATGTTAGCCAAAAAATCCTGCAACTCTTCAACCTCTTCAACCTCTTCAACCGAGGAAGAGAATCTTGAAGGGATCAGCAAAAATGGCAATAAGCGCATTCTGTATTCCATGCTGGAAATTGAAGCCAAGAGTTTGACTTCTCCCCTTCATGTAATTTCGATGCCAAGTGTGAATACTTTTTTTGAGTTGGAGTGTTTGCCTCCTGCCGAAAGCTATACCTTCATCGAACATAAGCCAGAGTTTGCCAAAAAGATTGAGATGAATTTCAAAGGCGTAAACCATGAAGTTGTTGGTGGTTACTGGCCTGACAATAAAAATGTTCGCAATGCTTACCCAAAAGCCAATTTCATTTGGATGGATCTCATGGGTAAGTTTCTGGATCGCCAATATGAAGAAGTCCAGAAACTCATGGAAATGAGCTTTCAAACAGAAATGGTTTTGGCGATTACCATCGGACATCGTAGTCCTGTTGGTACGAATTCCCCGTATGATGTTTCAAAAGGTCTTAAAGACATATTTGATAAGACTGGTTGGGTAAACTGCCGTAGTAACTGTTTTTCCTACAAAAACAATAAGGGGATTACAATGAATTGTCTCGTTTTTCGTCTTGATAACTCCAGCAATAAGGGGAAAAATTTGCTGCAAGTCAAAAAGCAAGCTCGAATCGCTGAGATTGAAAGCTCGGTAGCTGAACTCCAAAACGAGTTGGCTGAACTCAAAAACGAGTTAGCTGATTCTTTTGGGTTGAGCGAGCGTCAACTTCGCAGCAAAAAGGCATGGGCAACTCGTCGCCAACGCTGGGGAGCTACTGGCTGTCGTCCAGGCAAGAAACTTGGTCGTCCTTGTAAGAATAGCTAAACCCTTCAAGTAAACGAAACGCTCAAGTTTGGGAAACCTTGCTTGGGCGTTTTTTCGTGTGACATTAGTTGAGTTAGGAATCCATACTTCTATTCGTTAGTAGAAGTAAGCAATCCTAACTACTCCAAGCGTGCTCGAACAGTAAAATCTTTTGTCTTTTCAATTTGACATGAACAGTTGACATGCTATAGTAACATTATGAAAACGACGATTATTATTCATCATCTACAAGAAATGTGGGATTCTGGTTTGCAAAACATGGGAACCTCGTTCGAACGGCAACTTGAATTAGTCGTTAAACATTTAGAACAGAACTGTTATGATGACGTTATTGTCACTAATTTTGAAGCGAATCAAGATCTTGATGACGAACAATGGCCATTAGCTCAGTATTATCCTACCGTCTATGATTATGCGTATGGATGGGAAAAATCCATGATGGATACATTTGGTGACGTTTGTACAATCGTTGAAGGCGGAAACCATAGCGAAGTCGTTATTGTAGATGATTGGATGAAAGAACTACAAGGCGAGATCTTCCTTTGCGGAGCCTTTGATGGGGAATGCATAGAGGACATGGAGATCGCGCTTGAGGGCGCTGGAAAGACCTTTACAAGGATCGAGGAACTAATTGTATAAACTGGCTTGACATTTGCTCACTGAATGTTATAGTACATCTACCCACTGAATGCATGCGAGCATTCTCCCACTGAATGCATGCGAGCATTCTCCCACTGAATGCATATACAGACTACCCACTGAATGATGCGTCAGACTATCCACTGAATGACATAAGCGCAGGAGCGCAAGATGAATTGGCAAAAGTATATCGAAGAAGATTTGAACTTTGATGATTTACATGTACTTGGAGAGGGAAGCTGGACCAGAGCTTTCAAAATGGATAATGGTCAAGTTCTTTTAAGATCACAATGCAAAGTCAAGAAAGCAATAAGTCAAGGGCTTTTTCCAGATTCACCATTGTTTCCTGAAATTACGGAAGTATGGTATGATGCAGAACGCGAAGTAACGTATTACACTATGGAACTTCTGGAGCCAGGAAGTTTTCACGAAAAAGAAAACTTCGGAAACTCATTGTCTCCTGAATCCAAGATAATATGGGAACAACTAATACCATTAGACAATTTCATGTATTCCTTACACATGGAGATGTCACGAATTGACTTTTGGATAAAAAAGTTCCAGAATAACCTTCCTAATGCGCTTGCAAATCTCATGATAAGCGTACTGCGCGCCTGCGATACGGATAATACGGGTAACGTAGGGTTTGAGATACCGATGCATAACATAGCCTGCAAAGACGGGCAGCTAGTTCTCTTTGATTGCTTCTGTAATTTTACTCCATAAAACCATTTGACAATGGTCAAAACAATGCTATATTAGCTTTATTACAACAAAGGAATGCAACATGCCAAAATATACTGAAGAACTACGAATCCATAAAAGACTCAAGAATTTCAAGAAAAAGCGAACTGACCGACGAAGCGTCTCCAGCAAGGTGGAACAAGATCGACAAATTCAAAAAGCCAGAAAGCAAAAGCAGCGTCAATTTGAATTGGATACTGAAGATGCCTAGACGAGAACAATGGAGAGATGCGAACAAGCCAATTATTCCATATGTCAAACCACCTCAACTTAAATCCCCTAGATTAAAGGCAACTCCCTCCCTGCCTTTGATCTCCCTAGTTAGTAAAGTTAATGCTGACTGACTAGGCCAAATAAAAACTCTTTGGTTTTTTCCTCCTTTTCCCCGAAGGAGGTTTTTTTGTGTCTTTTTTTGACCCCAAGAAGTACCCCCACTAGACAGTTAGGAATCCCTACTTCAAGTAATTAGTAGAAGTAGACAATCCTAACTACAGTGTGCCCCACACTTCTCCCACATTTTTTAGGAAGACGAGTTGACAATTCTCAAAAGACTGCTAGAGTAAGGAAGTTTCAACATCGCAAACCTAAAAAAGAGACGAAAAATGCTTAACAGTGTTTCCATGAAAGAACTTTTGAAAAAGTCTGATGATGATTTTTTCAAAATCAAAGTTACCGAAAACAGTGGAAGTGGAGCAACGGTCTGGAGGAATATCCGTCGAGAGACTTTGGAGGCATTCGTAAAAATACAAGACGAGACATATCCTAACTAAAACGACAATCTCAACTTGACAATCATCAAAAGCGCGCTAAAGTCTCAGCAACAAAGAAGCACTAACTAACGAGAAAATGCAAGATGTATAAGAAAATCACGGTTGGGTTTGTCGTTCAAACCTTTGATGATGGGGGAAAATGTGTTAATCAAGAGTTTATAGCGGGGGATAATGTTCAATACGAGGATGCCGAGGGAAACCCTGTTGATCCTTCTGACAACGAACAGTATCAGTCATTTGATATGGTTCACCCCATTTCTCAAGGTTTAACAGAAGATGATAAAACATCGATAAAACGATTTGACAATCATCAAAAGCGTGCTAAAGTAAAGCTGTAACGAAAACAAAGGGAGTTACAAAAAATGCAGAAGAACTGGGAAGTTATCGAAAATCGTCCAACTGGTCTCCACCTCCACCGTCGCTTTCACAAGCGTAGCGATGCATGGGCTGTCGCTCGCGAACTCAAGAAGATGGGTCGCAATGCCAGTACGCGCCCTCGCCCCTAACCCTTTCAAAAATGTGGGAATGTCCTAAAACCTAAGCCAATAGGTTTCAATGGTAGGAAGTTGGCTCTTCCTCTTCAAGCATGACTTGGAGCTTCCCTTTTTCTTAAAAAAAAGGAACAAAATGAAAGATATTACAATCTTTTTTGCAGGCGACGATATAGAAGATGCATTCAATGGTCTTCCGTATGACTCTTTTGATTCAGCAGAAAGTTATACTTTGGACAATGGGGGAAAAGTTTTTGAAGCTCAAATTCAAATTAAACTGGAAAATCTTGTAGAAACAGTTTGACAATCAAAGAATTGTTTTGCCATTGATCTTTGCCTAAAATGATTTGACAAATTGAAATTGTCGCGTATAGTAAGTTAGGAATCCATACTTCAAAACATTAATAGAAGTAGACAATCCTAACTACCACACTCCTGGAAGAATCAAATGACGAATGAAGAGATAGAACGTCACTCGAAATACAAACGAGCATTAGATTTATTGGAAATAGATGACAAGTATGAGATGTCAGAGATTGCTGCGCTGACCAATCTGAGAAAATCCTTGGACTTAGATCATCGAACGGCTCAAGCATTTATGAATTACTATAAGGAAGATAATTTCACTTCCTGGGAATAAAATGAAACTGTCAAACAAAGATTTAAATACTATCTCATTACATTGTCATGCAGTAGTTTGCAATTTGTTTGCAATGATGTGTAATGAGAAATATAGAGGACCAAAATTTCAATGGAATGAATTCCATGAACTAGCATCAAGTCGATGCGAGGACCAAGTGTGGTTAAACGCACCTATAAGTAAAACCAAAATGAAATTGGCAAAAAAACAAGCGATTATCGTTGGAGAAGCTATAGCCAAAAGAATGGTCAAGAGTGCTGGCTTCTGATGCGAGTTTTGGAGTTAGGAATCTATACTTCAACAGATTAATAGAAGTAGACAATCCTAACTCCTATTTCGTTTAGTAGTACAGTTTCCTAATTTATTTCAAAAGCAGTTTGACAAATAAAAAAAGTGCATTATAGTAATTAGCATACTAACTAAATACTCAAGGAAAAATCATGAACGATTACAATACAACCGTCTTTGCAAACGGGAATATTGCACACTGGCGTCTACGCGATCATGACTGCAATCGTTTCAAGGTCTACCTATTGTCAAGCGGAAACGATATTGATTTTGGAGATATTGATATTGATGACTGTGATGGTGAAGAGTTTGCAACTGCAATGAGATTGATTGGGCAATAATTATGAAATGTCAAAGATGTTTTACGGACACAGTCTGTACAACTATGTCAATATTCAATATGCAAACCATTTGTATGGATTGTAAGAAGAAAGAAGAACAACGTCCAGACTATCAAAAAGCTGTTGATAAAGAAAATCAACAAGTCAAAAATGGTAACTATAATTTCAAAGGAATAGGGTATTAGAAGTACAGATTTCTAATATATGAATCATGATCCACTGAACGTGTGTCACATCTACCCACTGAATGCCTGCGCGTATGAACGAGTTTTTAACAATTAAGAGTTCTCAACTCGATTATTTTGATAATCTTAACTGGACAAAAGACAATGGTTATGCGTTAATAAAATTTAACTATAGCGATTGTAATTGCGCTTTGTACGATTACAATAGATCAACTGATTATAGATATACTACAAACCCCTATTTTTTTCAAGGTCCTTAATCATGTAGTAAAAAACATGTAGTAAAATGTTCGACCCCTTCAAAAAAACAATAAAAACAATAAAAACCATTTGACAAATGAATAAACAGGCTTATATTAAAGAGATAAGCAAAATGCCAAAGGGAGAAAGGCAATGTTAGATTGGGATTGGAACAAGCAAGATGATCTGGATGACGAACTCAACCAAGACGATCTGGTAGTTCTGGATGAACTGGAAACAAAGATTTCTGCTGTCATTCTCGACACCACAGGAATATGTCAGGCATGCGGACATGAACAGCATATCGAAGACGACGCCGACGCTGACGTTCAATGCGAAGACTGCCAAGAACACGAAGTCTGCGGAGTCGCTGCAATTACGACATAAAACACTTTAACTCGTCCGAAAGGATATGAGTCGCTGATAACCCAAAAAACAAACTTTTTAGTTCTACTTGCAATAAGTTCTGCTAAAAAGTTTGGTTTAGGGTTAGTAACTTTCCACTAAATGCGCGCTACATCTACCCACTGAATGCATACTACATCTACCCACTGAATGCCTGCGCACGAGAGAGAAAAATGGACGAAGACCTGAAGTATCATCAATGCGAGCGAAGCGAATCCTGGGCTGAATATGATGCAAGAGGAATTTATCTCACTCGCGTATGCGAGAAATGCCAGAAGGAAAAACTCGCTGGCTTTCGTCAAGAAGTTCTGACCGATTCCCAATATGAAGCAGATGAACCCATCGAACCCATCGAACCAGATGATTACTAACTCGACCACCTGGAGGTTTGGACTCCTCGTCCTGGAGTTAGGATTCCGTACTTCAAAAGATTAGTAGAAGTAGACAATCCTAACTAACAAAACAGTGCTCGTTTTTTTGCAGAAGGCATTTGCATTATCAAGTAAACAGAGTAAGTTGTCATTGCAATCAAAGGGAGATAGCAACATGTTTAAGGCACCAGATTACGAACGTCTAGCCATTGAGAAAATGGCTCATTACATCAATAACAACTTTCTGCTTGATCCTCCAGAAGGATGCAAGTACAAAGTCGGAGACAAGGTAACATTTGTCAATGGGTATGGTGTAGTCTTTCCTGACCATCAAGTTATAGGTTTTGCAAAGCCTGAAGATTATTTGCATGGTACGGACTTCATTATGCTTGACCTCGATTGCTATTGGTTCCCTCTTAATCCTGGCGCTCTCCTTACTCCTGATCCAAGTCACAAAAGGGGAGACTATATGGAATCAAGAGACGAAGACAAAATAAGGGCTCAAGCATGAAAAATTCAGAGATAAGAAAGTTCATCGACAAGATTATCGAACTTCATAACGAAGAAGGACATAATACTGTCTTCTGGTCGCCAAAGGATGATGACGAAAAATTGGTGGAGCGATCTCTTTGTTATGAACATCGCGTAAAATATATTGATCCTGACACTGGCATGGCTTGCCTTGTAGGTCGAAACTCTTGGCTTGATTTGAAAAATGTCGAACTGAATGAGTTTGTAATTGTCAAGATGGAAGAGATGTCATAAAATGTAGCCCACTGAATGATACGTCAGGCTACCCACTGAATGCGCGCCATACCTACCCACTGAATGCGCCTGCGCACGAAAGTTAGGATTCCATACTTCAAGAGATTAGTAGAAGTAGACAATCCTAACTCCCAGGTGGGGGAGTCCCAGGTGGGTGCTCGATTTTTTTCATCAAGCGGCTTGATATTGAGCAAAAGCGTGCTAAAGTAAAGGCATACCAAGAACCAAAGGAAGAACATGCCTAAACTAACAACATCAACCGTCGCAATCAACATGCATCTTATGGCAGGGCAGGGCAATCCCTGCTGGTTTACTCCAATGCAAATCGTCTCCAGACTCAAAGCGCATGATCCATTAGAAGTAGCAAACAAGTTGACCGATATGGTCAATTCAGGAGATTTGATGCGCGCGAGAAATCAGAACAAGGAATCTATTTTCTCTCTGACGACCCATCCCCTTAACGCATGTAACTAAATCCTACTTGTCAAGTCGAGAAATAAAATAAAATTTCTCGGCTTGACAAGCTGTTAGTCGAACTCTGGGTAGAGTTAGTATTGCTTACTTCGGAAGATCAGTAGAAGTAGACAATCCTAACTTCCACTTTCCTGAAAAAACAGTTTGACAACGAGCGAAAGAGTGTTATAGTAAGGTAACAAGGGAGAAAGGCCATGAAAACGACTAGAGCATTTCAAGATGCAGATCGATACATCTTCGATTTCGACATTTGCAATTTCAAAAAGGGTTGGGCGCAAGTCGATACAAGTCAGGACGCAAGCTATTATGGCAACTGGGCAAATCCGATAACTCTAACCCTTATGTCATATATTGAAGGGGACATAACGAAGCATCAAGCGGAGACGCAACAAGAGTTCAAAGACGAACTTATGCGTACCATCGAATGGCATAAAGAAAATGACTATTGGAAAGGCATTGACTGCATGTGTTCAGACGAGATTACCAAAACCTTTGTTGACATGGGGTTTGACGAGTACCTATATTAAGTAGCAAAAGAGTATGTTTGATTATGCGATAAGATCAATTCGTCGTTGTCATTGGTTTCTCATAAAAATACTTTACCAAGTTGCTAGAGTTAGGATTCTATACTTCAAGAGATTAGTAGAAGTAAACAATCCTAACTGCCAGGTGCCAACAAATTAATTAATTTGGTTTCTCATAAAAATACTTTACCAAGTTGCTAGAGTTAGGATTCTATACTTCAAGAGATTAGTAGAAGTAGACATTCCTAACAACCAGGTGCCAACAAATTAATTAATTTGGTTTATCATAGCTGAAACGGCTCAAACGACTGGCATTGTGGGGTTGATGGATTATATTGACTGGACCAACGACAACAACAGGAGTCCGACCATGTCAGTATTAACCGAGTTTAACAAACTCAAACCGTATGCCCACTCTACGGCATACTCCGACGACCGTCTCAAAAACGAAGATCTACCCGAACTGGTAGAGGAACTTCATACGGCAGGGATGAATGCCTATGTGACGACCATTAGCGGGCTGCAAGACCTCAGTCCCAAACAGATTGCGGAGACAGGCAAGGCGGCTGCGAGAGAGTATCGAAACAGCGTTGACCTGCTATTTCAAGCGATACGCGATGACGACTTGCGTCAACAAGCATAGCAGGACAGCTTGACAGCTTGCGGAGAAAGTTCCGCAGCAGATTGCGGAGAAAGTTCCGCAGGTTGTCAAGTCAAGGATAGAAATTAAATATAGACTCAGACTTGACTCAGTAGTTAGGAATCTATACTTCAAGAGGTTAGTACACGACTAGGCTACCCACTGAATGATGCGTCAGGCTACCCACTGAATGATGCGTCAGGCTACCCACTGAATGCGCAGGCACACGAAAGTTAGGAATCTATACTTCAAGTCAAGATTTTCGTCTTGCGAAATCGCAGACTCAATCAAGTCATTAGTAGAAGTAGACAATCCTAACAGGACTAGGATGAGTCCAATCCAGGTGGAGCGATTTTTTCATCAAGCGGTTTGACATTGAGCAAAAGCGTGCTAAAGTAAAACATAGACCAAAACAAAAGGAGAGTCTAAGAATGCGTAAGCCACAAACAATAAAAAATAACACTTATTTGGGAGGGGTTATGAAGAGATATGCCTTCTCAAACGGGTACGGAGCATCTGTAGTTTCTAATCAAAGAACCTATGGTGGTGAAGCAGGACTCTGGGAATTGGCAGTTTTGAAAGGAGAAAACATATGTTATGACACTCCGATTACTGATGATGTCCTGGGATGGCTTACGGAAGAAGAAGTTGAGTCTACACTTGACAAAATCGAAGCATTGCCAGAAGCAGAAGCATTGCCAGAAGCAGAAGAAGCATCTAGCTAACCCCTACTTGTCAAGTCGAGAAATAAAATAAAGATTCTCGGCTTGACAATACAGTAAAACCTGCTATAGTAGCATTATCGCAACTTAAACAGTAAAGCAGATTGGAAAATTATGAACCCGTTAAATGTAATCGCATTGATCATAAATTCCATCTTTTGTTTCCTAGTCGGGTTCGTCGCACTATACTTAATAATCGGATAAAATGACAAACGATCATAAAAATCTTATCATAGAAGCATTAGAAAAGCTTGCATTACAGATTGAGAATGAGAATGATGATGATAAATATAATGACGCAAAGAAAGTTAGAATTGAAAATGCAAGATCGTCATTTTTGGCAGAACAGCGCCTTATTTAATTTGGGATTTGAATGCGCGCCATGTCTAACCACTGAATGATACGTCAGGCTACCCACTGAATGATGCGTTAGGCTACCCACTGAATGATACGTCAGGCTACCCACTGAATGATACGTCAGGCTACCCACTGAATGCGCAGGCACGCGAAAGTTAGGAATCTATACTTCAAGAGATTAGTAGAAGTAGACAATCCTAACTCCCAGGTGGGGGAGTCCCAGGTGGGGGCTCGATTTTTTTCATCAAGCGGCTTGACATTGAGCGAAAGTGTACTAAAGTAAAGGCATACCAAGAACTGAGGAAAAACATTATGACTCTTACAACATCAACCGTCGCAATCAACATGCATCTCATGGCTGGAGGCTCGCGCCCCTGCTGGTTCGCTGAATCGATTATCGTCGCGCGCCTTAAAGCGCATTCAGAAGACGAAGTGACAAAGAAGCTGGACGACATGGTAAAATCTGGCGATATCATGCGCGCCAAAGACGAGAAGAATCAAACGATTTATTCTCTGACGACCAACCCCATTCTCGCCTCTAACTAAATCCTACTTGTCAAGTCGAGAAATAAAATAAAGATTCTCGGCTTGACAAGCTGCCTGATGAGTCGAACTCTGGATAGAGTTAGGATTCTATACTTCAAGTCATTAGTAGAAGTAGACAATCCTAACTCCCAGGTGGGTGCTTTCCTCAGAAGAAACTTGAGGAAGACAGCTTGACATTTGTAGAAAAAGATGTATAGTAAGCTATTGACCAACAAAGGAGAAAAGTCAATGATCCGACCATTAACAAAGAACCTCATCGAAGAAATCATGATGGACCTGATGCCGTCAAGCAACGCTGCTGTTTGCGATTTCGGAATTAAGTCGCAGAAGCATTACGAAGCTCTGCATGGACCAATTCGCGCTGGCGAAATTACCCCTGAGCAACTCGACGCTGCTCTAGGAGATGGTCCTGCCTTGACAAATCTCGTTCAAGGATGCGAGTCCAACCGTCATAAGGATATCGTTTTCGTTACTCCTTACGATAACTTTGACGAGGAAGAATGCGATATTTGCGCAGTTCATGGACAACAAGACGACTGCCCAAATTGCGGTCTGGTCATATCATACGAGGATTGACCCTCAACCCCTAGCCCCCAGAAAGATTCTGGGGGCTTCTGGGGAGAGTTAGGATTCCATACTTCAAGACATTAGTAGAAGTAGACATTCCTAACTGAGCTTGGTGTCAAATGATTTTTCATTTTTTTTTCTTTTCATTTTCGACTTGACTTTATCGCGGAAGTTATTTTGAAAAAAACGACTTGACTTTTCTGCGGAAGGGTATTTTTCATTTTTCGACTTGACAGCCTGCGCTAATTCTTCCGCAGGCGAGTTAGGATTCCGTACTTCAAGAGATTAGTAGAAGTAGACAATCCTAACTGAGCTTGGTTAGCTCCTCGTTATCTCAAAAGAAAATTTGCTATCTTGGCATAAACGACTGGCATTGCATCAAAAGCATGATAAAGTAAGCGTATCAACAATGGCAAACAAGGGAGTTCAGCCATGAAAAAGTCCGACATTCTAACCGCAATCGAAGGCAAAAAGGGCGCTTGCCTTTGGGTCGAATGGACTCGTCCTGTCGCTCTGCGAGCCGCTTACAAGGGTATGCCGTTGACCAAATCGACTCGTATGCTTTGCCGTCTTGCCGTTGACTACGACAAGAAAGAAGAAACCATTCGCGGTCGCGAAAACGGTTCCTTGCCTGCTGTAAATGCTGGCTTGAAGGGTTTCATCTGGAACGTCGCCCCGACCATTCTCGAATCGGTCAAAACTGGTAAACTCTACCTGCGCCTTGAAGCGGCTGTTTTCAAGAATGCAAAGACGACCGTTGAATTTAAGATCGACGGTCAGGTAGTCGAAAAAGCCGATTACGCTCATGCCATGCTCGGCAAGGAAACGAAAAAAGGCGAGCGTTCTGCTACCTTCAATGTCGCTTGCGATGCCATTACTCGCATTCATAACGAAACCTGCGAGCCTATCGCGGAAGATGAAGCGGAAGGCGAAGCGGAAGCAGTCTAACCCCTAGCCTCCCTGGAGCCGTCTCTTGCGAAAGCGAGAGGCGGCTTTTTTGTTTGTCAACATGAAAAACTAAATTCTCTTTTTCAGCTTGACAGATTTTTCTTTCGGTTTTCGACTTGACAGGTTGCGGAGAAATTCTCGCATATGGAGTTAGGAATCCATACTTCAAGAAACTAGTAGAAGTAGACAATCCTAACTGAGCTACCAGAGAACTCATTTGCTAAAGACGCCTTGACAGTTGAACTTTTGCCTGTAGATTAGGGTACAAATCAATCCCAAACAATGAGGTTCCCCATGCCAGTTCTCGCCTTCTCCAAAGATTACATCGCTCGCGCCAATGCTTGCGCAGCGCTCAAAACTTACGCTGTCAAGATGGCTGGACCCCAAGCGTCCCAGCGCTTTATCGATGAGATTCACGAAGTCGGCGTTGCGGGATTCAACGCCGCCATAGATGGCCCGATCATCATGGACCCATCAATGACCGAGGAGCCAAGCTACGAGCGCGCTGTTGACGTTTACATGTTTGCTCTCGCAGACCAGGACGCAATGGAAGCTGCCAAGGACGAACGCAAAGCTGCCTACTCTGCCTCCGACTGGTATACCGATGTTGACCAGAAGTAGACAATCCTAACTTCCAGGAACTTCCTGGAAAGCGTTTGCATTATGGAGAAGTGGATGTAATGTATGTCATGCCTACAACGACAACAGGACAGAAAAACGCATGAAGATTACAGACATAAATGGCTGCGAGGTAACGATATTGAGCGAGCATATCTTTAGGGCAAAATCTGCCAAAACGGTATGCGTAAGCGCATGTCTGGCTTACTTCGGAATAACGCCAGACATGTATACGGTAACGAGCACGAACAAAAACGTCAGAGCATATCATGGGATTCTGAGGCGCTACGGGTTCGGCGTCCGTTCGCGCAAGAGCGCCAGCAGCAAGGCAAAGTCTGTAGGTCAACTACGCAAGCTCATACCTACCATCGCTAGCAAGGAGACAGAGAACATTCTAGGCTACCTTGTAGGCGTCCCAAGTCACCTTATGGTCTTGGGTATCGATGGGGCAACTGTTATCGATACTGACCCTCGCAAGCGCGATGCTCGCAAGCTGGTTCAGGTACATGCAATCGTAGCAAAGTCAAGAGGATAATAAAAATATAGCAGAACGACTTGACAGGTTGCGGAGAAAGTTCCGCAGGAGATTGCGGAGAAAGTTCCGCAGGTTGTCAAGTCGAATGACCTGAGATTGTGGAGTTAGGAATCTGTACTTCTATTCGTTAGTAGAAGTAGGCAATCCTAACTCCAGGTGGTGTCAAATAATTTTTTATATTTTTTTATATTTTTTGTTTCACAAGATTGTGGAGTTAGGAATCTGTACTTCAAGACGTTAGTAGAAGTAGGCAATCCTAACTCCAGGTGGTGTCAAATAATTTTTTATATTTTTTTATATTTTTTGTTTCACATGTCTTACTTAGGCAAAAATTGTTGAAAAGCGCATGCCCACCCCCCTTCAAAACTTTGAGCGTTTTCAGTTTCAGGGGGTACCCTACGACTAGTAAGACGAACCTTTTCTTTGTCAAATACACTTTTGACTTAAGAAAATCGAACCTTTGTTTTTCCAATGGTAAAAAGGGGGTCCTAAAAATTTTCACCACAGAAAATATTTTACGTTTTTGAAAAAAGGGGGGTCCTAAAAATTTTCACCACAGAA